>OOAO01002601.1_pt1 | contig 11515 bp, 10 predicted proteins | sample 1671821 | NCBI WGS metagenome assembly OOAO01 (sample SAMN06348196, study PRJEB24527) | human gut metagenome | biome: human gut; feature: ankylosing spondylitis patient; material: feces | host: Homo sapiens | place: China | collected 2015-10 | reverse complement strand
AGTCAATGCCTTTTTCACCCAGCAGCCGGATCAGCTCCGGGATGACCATGCTGGGATGGGTGTCGTTGATCTGGATGGCGGCGTAGTCGGCCAGATCGTGATAGCAGCAGCCCCGGGCGGCACATTCGGCCAGAATGAGCTGGGCACCGGCAGAGACCATCAGGTACTGCTGGTACACCCGCAGATAGCGGCCTGCTTCGTCGGAGTCGTCCGGGTAGAGGAAGAGGGTCAGGTTCTTGTCGATGGCGGTCTTGTCGAACGCGATGCCGTCGTGGACGATGCTCTCGTCGATGGTGTCCAGATCGAACAGGTTCAGGGTATTGGTACGGCCCTCGTAGCCGGTGACGGCCAGCTTGTACAGCCGGGCGGTGTATTCTTTGCCTGCCAGCTCCACCGGATAGGTAACGTCGGTCTTTTCGGCCCAGCTGTGGGCGGTCAGCCACGGGTCGGGCTTTTCGTTCTGGACGCCGTCCTCAAAGGACTGGTGGAACAGTCCGAAGTGATACCGCAGACCCACACCGTCGCCGGGCAGGCCCAGCGTTGCGAGCGAGTCCAGAAAACAGGCCGCCAGACGGCCCAGACCGCCGTTGCCCAGAGAAGGTTCCGGCTCCACCTCTTCGATGTCCGACAGGCGCTTTCCGGCAGCAGCCAGTGCATCGCGGGCTTCCTTGTACAGACCCAGATTGATGAGGTTGTTGGACAGCAGCTTGCCGATGAGAAATTCGGCACTGATATAGTACAGCTTGCGACCGGTGACGGGCTGTACACGGTCTGCGCTCTTCTGCCGGACAAGTTCCAGCAGAGCGAGGTACAGCTCCTGATCCGTGCAGTCGGCCAGCGGCTTGCCCGTAAGATTCTGTAAGGTCTCGGTGAAGTTCATAAACGGATCCTCCTTTGCTACGGAAAACAGGTTTGACATCTGCAATTCAAGATATACCACATAAAACAATCAAAATCTTGCCTTAAAAGTGCAAACTATGGTACAATCCTATCATCAGGAGGTGAGACGATGCAAAATTGGGCTTCTTTGCAGGAAACCAAGCAGCACGGTGCCGTGCGGTTCCCATTCAATCTGTATCCCTGCACCATCCCGGGGGATTTCCCGCAGGTGGCGCTCCACTGGCAGGAGAGCATGGAGCTGGTCTTTGTCAAGCGCGGTGCGGGGCTGGTGCAGGTGGGCGCTGTGTCTTATCTGGCCCGCATGGGGGACATCTTCGTTTTTACGCCCGGCACCCTCCACGCCCTGCGGCAGGCAGAAGGGCAGTCCATGGAATACGAGAATCTCATCTTTGAGCTGGAGCTTCTGGGCGGCGCAGAGGACCTTTGCGCCGAGAAATACCTGCTTCCGCTCCAGAGCGGGCGGCTGTCGCTGCCTGTCCGTCTGACCCCAAACGATTTGTGCTATCTTCAGGCTGCCGCCTGTCTGCGGGAGGTGGAAGAGGCCAGCCGCTCGAAGCGCCCCGGCTATGAGCTGCTGGTCAAGGGGGCGCTGCTGCGCTTTCTGGCCCTGCTCATTGCACAGGGAAAACAGCAGCCCCCCGCAGAGACTGCCGACACCCAGCGGCTGAAAACCGTTCTGCAATGGCTCTCGGCCCATTATGCCGAGGCGCTTCGGGTCGCCGATGCTGCCGGGGTCTGCTCCTTCAGCGCCAGCCACTTCATGCGGTGGTTCCGGCAGATGACGGGGCAGAGCTTCATCGCTTTTCTGAACGAATACCGCCTGAACGCCGCCGCCGAAGCGCTGCAAACCACGGATGAGACCATCCTGACCATCGCCTCCCGGTGCGGGTTTGAAAATCTCTCCTATTTCAATCGGGCCTTCAAGGCACACTTCGGCATGACACCACGGGAATATCGGAAAAAATAAAAAAATCGGAGAGAGCAGGCCAGCTGAAAAAAATCATCCGCGATAAGATCTCACGAGGTCCAAACCGTTCATGAGAAACGATCGCGGATGATTTTTTGCTATAAGATCAGACCTCCGGCGGTGGGCAGCAGCTTTCCCGTACGATGAGTTGATGCGGCACGATGATCTTGGTGGCCAGCAGGTTGGGGTTTTCGATGTGGTTGATGGTCTGGCTTGCCGCTTCGATGCCAAGCTGATAGGGATTGACGTCCACGGTTGTCAGCGGCGGGTTGGTGATGCGGGAGAACAGCGAGTTGTTGAAGGATACGATGGACAGATCTTTCGGGATGCGCAGGCCCAGCTTGCTGCAGAACTGTTCCAGTACTACCGCAAGAATGTCATCGCTGACCAGAACCGCTGTAGGGCGGTCAGGAGCGGTAAGCAGTGCTTTCAGGGCGGGTTCATAGGAATCATTCAGGGTATCGATCTCCACGCAGTCCCCTTCGCGCGGGGTGATGCCGTGCTTGAGCAGAGACATCTGATGGCCGCGTTTCCGCTCGGCAGAAAACAGCATGGCATTGCTGACCCCAAAATAGGCGATGCGGCGGTGTCCCATCTCGTAGAGATAGTCGGTGGCTTCCTCGCCCGCCAGTGCATTGTCGTTGTCGATATAGATGGTCTGGTTGGCCGACTGCGCTGCCTTGCCCACGATAACGTGAAGCAGACCCTCGCTGCGCAGATAGGCAGCCACCGGACAATCTTTTTTGGAGTAGAGCAGGATGAATCCATCGGCCTGTGTGTTGGCCACCATGCTCTGGATGGCATCCAGCACTTCGGCATCGTCCTCACCGGTGATGACGGTGTTTACATAACGGCGCTGGTTGCAGAACTGCCCGATGCCCCGGATGATCTCCAGATGAAAGGCATTTTCATATACATCTCGCTGGGAAGAAGGCAGGATGATGCCGATGGTCTTGGAAAATGCTTCTGACGGTTCGGCCTCAAAATTTGGTTCATAGCCCATCTGCGCCATGATGCGGCGGATGCGTTCTTTTGTGTCCCGGCTGATGGATGGGCTGTCCTTGCAGGTGCGGGAGACCGTGGACGGCGAAACGCCCGCAGCGGCCGCAATATCTTTGATCGTAACTGCCATGCTCTGAATCCCCTTTCTGATATCTCTATTGTAAAGGGCTTTGCACGCAAAGTCAACGTTTGCGTGCTCGTTTGCGCAAATCGCGCAACGGTGTTGCTGAAAAGGTTCGATATTTTTCAACAAAAATCGCTTCCGACAATATACAAAATGCAGAAAAGCGTTCTGCATCTCAAAAAACTCTTGTAAAATTTGCGAAAACGAGTTATTTTTATTGCGCAATTAAGTGCAATTGTAGCGCAACGCTTGCGTAACGCAATGCAAAAAGAAACCAAGGAGGAAAATCATGACAACAATAACACATTCTGCTGTTGTGACAGCACCTTTCAGCGGCAAGCTTGTACCGCTGAGCAGTGTCCCGGATGAGACATTCGCCAGCGGCGTTCTGGGCGAAGGCATCGCCATTGAACCGTCCGATGGACTGTTCTGCAGCCCTGTGAGCGGTACAGTGGAGAGCATCGCAGAGACCAGGCACGCTATCGGCTTTGCCGGGGACAACGGGTTGGAAATTCTGGTCCATGTGGGTCTGGAAACGGTCGGTCTGAAGGGCGAGGGCTTTGAGATTCTGGTCAAGGAGGGCGACACCGTCAAGGAGGGTCAGCCCGTGGCCAAGGTAGACCTTGACCTCATCCGGGCGCGCGGCCTGAACACCATCACGTCCATCGTCCTGACCGGCGGCGCAGACGATATGGAGCTGAACTGTGCCGAGGGGATCGCGGCGGCAGGCAAGACGCAGGTGCTGACCCTGACGTCCAAAGATGCACAGCCCGCCGAGGCAGCGGAAGCGGCACCTGCGGCCAAAGAGGCCAGCGCAGAGAAGCCGAAAAAGAAGAGCTTCATCAACTTCGACTTTTTGTAGAAGCTGGGCAAGGTACTGATGACCGTCATCGCCGTCATGCCCGCCGCCGGTCTGATGATCAGTCTGGGCAAGCTGGTGCAGATGGGCGGCGGCGACATTGCGGCGGTCATGACCATCGGCACCACCATGGAGAACATCGGCTGGGCTGTCATCAATAATCTGCACATCCTCTTCGCCGTGGCCATCGGCGGCAGCTGGGCAAAGGAGCGTGCCGGTGGTGCTTTTGCAGCCGTGCTGGCGTTTGCTCTCATCAATGTCATCACCGGCAACATTTTCGGCGTCACCAGCGCCATGCTGGAAGACCCCAACGCCGTGACCCACACCCTGTTCGGGCAGGAGATCGCCGCCAACGGCTACTTTACCTCCGTGCTGGGTGCTCCGGCGCTGAATATGGGCGTATTCGTGGGCATCATCGCCGGTTTTGTGGGCGGCGTAGCTTACAATAAATACTATAACTTCCGCAAGCTGCCGGACGCACTGGCCTTCTTCAACGGCAAGCGGTTCGTGCCCATGGTGGTCATCGCCTATTCCGTGGTCATCTCTCTGGTGCTCGCCCTGTTCTGGCCTGTGGTGCAGACCGGTATCAACAACTTTGGCATCTGGATCGCCAACTCTTCCGAGACTTCTCCGGTGCTGGCTCCGTTCATCTATGGTACGCTGGAACGTCTGCTGCTGCCCTTTGGTCTGCACCATATGCTGACCATCCCCATGAACTACACCTCTTTCGGCGGCACCTACACCATCGCCACCGGCGTGAACGCAGGCAGTCAGGTATTTGGTCAGGACCCGCTGTGGCTGGCATGGGCCAACGACCTCATCAACTTCAAGAAGGCCGGTGACATGGCCGCATATAATAATCTGCTGGCTACCGTCACTCCCGCCCGCTTCAAGGTCGGCCAGATGATCGGTGCGACCGGCCTGCTGCTGGGCGTCGCACTGGCCATGTACCGCCGCGTGGATGCCGACAAGCGTAAGAATTACAGATCCATGTTCATTTCCACTGCGCTGGCTGTGTTCCTCACCGGTGTGACCGAGCCGCTGGAGTTCATGTTCATGTTCTGCGCCATGCCGCTGTACATTGTATATGCCATCCTGCAGGGCTGTGCCTTTGCCATGGCCGGCATCATCCATCTGCGCCTGCATTCCTTCGGCAATCTGGAATTCATCACCCGCATCCCCATGTCTCTGCAGGCCGGTCTGGGCGGTGATATCGTCAACTTTGTCATCTGCGTCGTGGCATTCTTCATCATTGGCTATTTCGTGGCCTATTTCATGATCGGCAAACTCAATCTGGCTACCCCGGGCCGTCTGGGCAACTACACCGATGACAACGCGCCGGATGAGGATGCTTCCGGTGCAAAGGCTGAGAAAAAGTCCGATAACGGTCAGGCCGAGCGCATCATTGCCCTGCTGGGCGGCCGCGAGAACATCGTGCTGGTGGATGCCTGCATGACCCGTCTGCGCGTCACCGTCAAGGACCCTGCCAAGGTGGCCGACCTGGCGGCATGGAAGGCTGAGGGTGCCCTGAGCCTGCTGGTCAAGGGCGACGGCATTCAGGCGGTCTATGGCCCCAAGGCAGATGTTCTGAAATCTGACATCAACGATATTCTGTAATTGCTTATGAAACTGCTGACATTGAATACCCACAGCCTCATCGAACCGGAATACGAGGCAAAACGGGAAATTTTCGTGGAGTTTATCGCAAAGGAGCAGCCGGAGGTGTTCGCTTTGCAGGAAGTGAACCAGACAGCCTCCGCTCCGCTGCTGGGGGATGTCCCGGCGGGCTACACGCCCTGTCCGGGCAACGCCGTTCCGCTGAGAGCCGACAACCATGCGGCAGCCGTGGCCCGGATGTTAGAACAGAAGGGCGTTTGCTACCATTGGAGCTGGCTCCCGGCAAAGATCGGCTATGACAGATATGATGAGGGCATGGCCGTATTCAGCCGTGCGCCCATCACGCAGACCGAGAATCTGCTGCTGAGCCGGTCGAACGATTACAGTTACTGGAAGACCCGCCGTGCGCTGGGCATCTGTGCAGGAGATGTCTGGTACTATGCTGTACACATGGGCTGGTGGAAGGACGAAGAAGAACCCTTTGCTGACCAGTGGAATGCGCTTGAAGCAACGGCTGGTGCGAAGCCTATGGCATTCCTGCTGGGCGACTTCAACAGCGAAGCCGATGTGCGGGGGGAGGGGTATGACCTTATCCTCTGCAGCGGCTGGCAGGATACCTACCGGCTGGCACAACAGCGGGATGACGGCTATACCGTTGTGCAGGCCATTGACGGTTGGCGGGATGCCCCGGATGCTTCCGCCAAAAAGCGCATCGACCAAATCTGGTGCTCCAAGGCTGTTCCGGTGCGCAGCAGCCGGGTGGTATTCCGTGGCACACAGGAACCGCAGGTTTCCGACCATGCGGGTATCCTGATCGAATTATAAAGGATAAGAAAGAACATGAAGATGCAGAGAAGTGCAGGCATTTTACTGCCCGTCAGCAGTCTGCCGTCCCCATATGGCATTGGCTGCTTTTCGCAGGAAGCATACGATTTTGTGGACTGGCTCAAAGAGGCCGGACAGACTTATTGGCAGATTCTGCCGCTGGGTGTGACCAGCTATGGTGACAGCCCCTATCAGAGCTTTTCGGCCTTTGCGGGCAACCCGTACTTTATCAGTCTGGACGAACTGGTCAAAGAAGGTGTGCTCACGGCAGAGGAGTGCAAAAAGGCAAAGTTCGGGCGCAAGGCAGATGATATCGACTACAGCCAGCTCTACAAGGAGCGGGGCCGCCTGCTCCGGTTGGCCTACTCCCGCAGCGACATCGGCCACAATGCAGCGTTCACGGCCTTCTGCGAGAAAAACAAGTGGTGGCTGGACGATTTTGCCCTGTTCATGGCAGTGAAAGGCCGCTTTGAGGGCAAACCGTGGATTGAGTGGGCGGAGGATATCCGCCTGCGCTGGCAGAATGCCATGGACTACTACCGCCGGGAACTGTATTTTGAGGTGGAATATTACAAATATCTCCAGTTCAAATTCGACCAGCAGTGGCGTACACTAAAGGCTTACGCCAACGAAAAGGGCATCCGCATCATCGGTGATATCCCCATCTATGTGGCACTGGATTCCGCCGATGCATGGGCGAACCCACAGATGTTCCAGCTGGATGAGGACAACATTCCCACCGCTGTGGCAGGTGTTCCGCCGGATGGTTTTTCGCCCACCGGCCAGCTCTGGGGCAACCCGCTCTACCGCTGGGAAGCGCACCGTGAGACCGGCTACCAGTGGTGGATCACCCGTCTGTGGTACTGCTTCGAGCTGTACGATGTGGTGCGCATCGACCACTTCCGTGGCTTCGACGAGTATTTCTCCATTCCCTACGGCAGTGAAACCGCGGCACCCGGCCATTGGGAAAAAGGCCCTGGCATCGAGCTGTTCCGTGCGGTGGAACAGGCACTTGGTAAGCGGGAGATCATTGCCGAGGATCTGGGTTATATGAGCGAGACCGTCCGGCAGCTGGTGCAGGACAGCGGCTTCCCCGGTATGAAGGTGTTGGAATTTGCCTTCGACTCCCGTGACACCGGCAGCGCCAGCGATTACCTGCCCCATAATTACCCGGTGAACAGCGTGGCCTACACGGGCACCCATGACAACGAAACGCTGGTATCGTGGTATCAGACCATCACCTCTGCCGAACGTACACTGGTGCGGGATTATCTGTATGATTACACCACGCCGGAAACACAGCTTTACAAGAGCATGATTGCCCTTATCTTCCGCAGTGCCGCTGCCACCTGTATCATCCCCATGCAGGATTGGCTGGGGCTGGACAATTCCGCCCGTATCAATAAGCCCTCCACCGTAGGCGAGAACTGGCGCTGGCGGCTGAAAAAGAGCCAGCTGACCCCAAAGCTGCAAAAAGAAATTTGCAGCATCACCACCCGCTATGGCCGGATGAACTGGGCATAAACAGATAAAAAAGAAAGCCTGAACGTCAGCTTTACGCAGACGTTCAGGCTTTCTTCAAATTTTATCATTTTACCGTGAATCACCATCCATCCCCACAGCTTTGTGTGTGTGGGGGGATGCATTGAGTTGCCTGCATGTCTTTTGGGCTTTTGCGGAAAACCGGGATGTTCCCTCAGATAAGCGGGTCTGCCTCATAACAAAAGAGACCGCAGTACAGCAAGCTGCTGCACCGCGGTCTCTTCTTCTTTTTTTAGCTCCGCGGGATGGCCATTCGTCGCTCTGCTTTCTTTACGAGCCATGCTCCCGCCCATCCACAGGCAGCTCCCAAAATGACACCACCCAGAATATCCGTCGGGTAATGGACACAGAGGTACATCCGCGAGAATGCGATGAGAACGCCTACCGGCAGAGCCGCCATCGCCCACTGCTTTTTCCCGGCCAGCCAGAGGGCTGTCACCGAGGCGAAGGACGCCGCCGTATGGCCCGAAGGGAAGGAGAAATCGTCCGGGTGCGGGATAAGCAGCTGTACCTCCGTGAGGATGTCGCATGGACGGATGCGGGCCACCAGCGGCTTGAGAAGAAGATTGCAGAGGACAGCGTCGATGAGGAGCGCCGCTGCCAGCACGCAGCCGACCCGCCGCGTTTTGCGGAACACCAGCAGCAGCGCTGTCAGCGTCACCCAGAGAATACCGGAGTCTCCCAGACGTGTAATAAAACCCATGCTTCCATCCAGCATGGGGCTGTGCAGGGATTGCAGGAATTGCAGGAAAGTGAGTTCGGCGTTCATAAAGCTCCCTCTTTCTCGTTTCGTTGTGTACAGGATAAAAAGCGTCACGAAGGGATGCGCAGCCTGCATTGGGAAATGCAGATCAAAGGGGCTTGGGGCATTCCCCAACAAGCGTTTTGCAACGCAAAATAAGCAGATGTATATACGTCTGCACTGCTTGCTACAATGGTGTTGGTTCCTACAATGGTGTTGGTTCTGAGAAGTTCACAGCCAGTGAGCTATACAGATGCCCAAACCTAAGCTACAATGAAGATGTGCTGAGAGAACGAAGCATTGCTTGAGCTGAACGCTCGTACGCGCAAACTGTTCTCCGCCATCTCCATTGCAGCGTTCGATTGACGCAGGTTGAGTTATCGGTAGATAAAAATGTTGCCGTACATTCGTGTCACAAAGCAAGCTGAATCGGTAATGGGCATACGAGGGTCACACCTTCGAGAGCAAGCTGTACACCTTTAACATTCTGGACCGCGTGGGCGGTGGTGATGCCTTCGCCAGCGGCCTCATCTACGCCATGCTGCACGACTACAAGGCCATGGATATGACCAACTTTGCCGTGGCCAGCAGCGCCATCAAGCACACCATCCACGGCGATGCCAACATCACCGACGATGTAAGCTCCATCCGCAACCTGATGAACATGAACTACGACATCAAGCGTTGAGTTTCGCCTCAGCGTTTCCGTCTGCCGGGAACCGACCGCTGTACGTTGGTTTCCGGCTTTTTTTATACCGTCAGCGTCACAAATTGACACCAATTTATCATTCTTCACGAAGTATGTGCTAAAATCTCTTGACAGTATATCACAAAATATGTTATCTTTTGTAAACATCCTTGAAAAGATATGACCTTTTCTGGGGATCGAACACAAACCGATTTTTCTCTGGAGGAAAGACCCATGAAACAGGAGATCATCCGCAAACTGAGCGCTGCCGTGGCCATGAGCCTCGTTGTTGGCGTCTCTCTGGCCGCCTGCGGCGGCGGCAGCAGCTCCACCGCCGCTGGTGTGACTAAGACCGGCTCTGCCGAAGGCTTTGGCGGTGCTGTCACCGCCACCCTGACCGTGGATGCCAACGGCACCGTTACCGACTGCAAGCTGGAAGGCGCACAGGAAACCGAGAGCATCGGTGGCGCTGCACTGGAAGAGCTGTCCAAGCAGGTCGTGGCCGCCAACGGCCCCGCCATCGACGGCGTTGCAGGTGCCACGGTGACCACCAAGGCCGTCCGGAAGGCCGTTGCCGCCGCACTGGGTGTGGAGCTGGCCGAAGAAGCCCCCGCCGACTCTGCTGCCGCAGCCCCCGCTGAGCCCGCCGCCATCGTCCCGGTGGAAGGCGGCATCCAGATCGGTCAGGCCTATGCTGCCGCCCACGGCACCAAGTGCTTCACCGAAGCGGTGGCTGTGGTGAAGGATGACGTCATCCTCGCCGCCTACCTCGACGATTTCCAGTTCACCAGCACCGATGCAGGCGTGACCGCCGTGCCCAACTCCGACTCCGACTTTGCCGCAGGCTACGCCGAGGGCAAGGTGCTGATGTCCAAGCGGGCCAACGCCGATTATTACAGCAAGATGATGGCCGAAAAGGGCGGCTCCACGGTCGCTCTGGATGCAAACTTCGACGCCATCCAGAACTTTGCCGTCGGCAAGACCATCTCCGAGCTGGAGGATGTAGCCGCCAAGGGTGCCGAGGCTGTGGATGCCGTCTCCGGCGCAACGCTGGTGGATACCGCCGGTTATCTCTCTGCCATCGTGGATGCCGCCAAAAACGCCCAGACCACGCAGGCCGTGGAGTTCAACGGCAGCTCCGAGGACCTGAAGCTGAATGTGGTCTATGGGGCCGCACACGGCACCAAGTGCTTCACCTCCGGCGCTGTCGCCACCGCCGGGGACACCATCGTGCTGAGCTACATTGACGAGTTCCAGTTTGCCGGTTCGGACGCCGGGGTCGTCGGTGTGCCCAACTCCGATTCTGACTTCGGCGCAGGCTACGCCGAGGGCAAGGTGCTGATGTCCAAGCGGGTCAACGCCGATTACTACAGCAAGATGATGGCCGAAAAGGCTGGTTCCACCGTTTCGCTGGATGCCAACTACGACGCCATCCAGAACCACGTGAACGGCATGAGCATTGCCGACGCCGAGGCTCTGAGCAAAGATGAAAAGGCTGTGGACGCCGTTTCCGGTGCCACGCTGGTGGATACTGCCGGCTACGTTGGTGTGCTGGTGGATGCCGCAAAGTAAGGCAAGAAAAATAACGTTCCTCTGAACACAGCAGCGCCCGCCGGGAGATCTCCCGGCGGGCGCTGCTTATTTATTATACTCTGCATGAGCCGCCTCCTTCCTTACGCAAACACGCCGAACAGCTTCGCCATCCGGGACAGAAGCATAAACAGCTGTGAGAAAAGAGACAGTGCCGATGCAGTTGTAGTAAGAAACGCCATTGTGCCTCTCGGAAAGGATTCAAAGTGCCACTAAATTTTCCCGTGCAGGCATCTGTCCCGCCGCTCTCTGGCGTATTCCAGCAGTGCATTGCACGCCGGACAAAGCGCCTCGCCCCTTGTCCAATGCACGCCACAACAATACCGGCGCACCATGAGGGTAACGGTTTCGGTCTCCTTTTCCTTGTTCAAGTTCTGAAGTCCTTTCTGTTTTATACATAGTTAACCAACACTAACCATCTGGTGGAAGAAAAGGCAGGCCACCTGTATGTAGTCTGCCTTTTGCCTGATGCGAAAGCCCGCAGACACGCGGGGCTTACAGCACCAGCGAGGGCGCGGTGTAGACCCGTGCCTTCAGCTCGCTGTTTAGCATATACAACCCCTTGCTGTCACCGCCGAACAGATCCATCTTGGTAATGAGGTCAGCGGCGTTCTTCTCCTCCTCGCCCTGTTCCTTGATGAACCAGTCCAGCATCTGCA
>OOAO01002598.1_pt1 | contig 11524 bp, 8 predicted proteins | sample 1671821 | NCBI WGS metagenome assembly OOAO01 (sample SAMN06348196, study PRJEB24527) | human gut metagenome | biome: human gut; feature: ankylosing spondylitis patient; material: feces | host: Homo sapiens | place: China | collected 2015-10 | reverse complement strand
CGTATCGGTGGTCTGAGTGTAGAACTGGAAGAAATCCGTTCTAATGTAGTTGGAGCACAGCTTGGTGAAGAAGCAATCAGTACCAGTCTGATGGCAGGTGCGATCGGACTTGCGATTGTATTTGTATTTATGTGCATGGTATATCTGCTGCCGGGACTTGCATCCAGTCTTGCACTGGTAATCTACACTGGATTGATCCTGGTGTTGCTCAATGCATTTGATATTACACTGACACTGCCGGGTATCGCAGGTATTATCCTTGGTATTGGTATGGCAGTCGATGCAAATGTAATTATCTTTGCGCGTGTAAAAGAGGAACTGACGGCTGGAAAATCTGTAAAATCTGCGCTTAATGCAGGTTTTCATAAAGCGATGTCTGCGATTTTAGATGGAAATATCACAACATTGATCGCGGCAGCAGTGCTCTGGCTGAAAGGAAGTGGTACAGTCAAAGGATTTGCACAGACACTGGCACTTGGTATTGTCGTATCCATGTTTACTGCACTTGTGATCACCCGGATGATCGTGTATGCGTTCTATGCAGTTGGAATTCGTAATACAAAGCTTTACGGACGGATTAAAGAAGAGCGTGCGCCGATTGATTTCCTTGGAAAACGTAAGATTTTCTTTGCGGTATCGGTCGCAGTGATCCTGATTGGATTTGTGTTTATGGGAGTGAATGCAGGAACAGGAAAAGGCGCCCTCAATTACAGTCTGGAATTTAAGGGTGGTACATCCATCTCCGCAGATTTTGGTAAGGATTATACCGTTGAACAGGTAGAGGACAAGATTGTACCGGAAGTCGCAAAGGTTATTAATGATAATGCGATCCAGGCAAGTACCGTATCCGGCAGCAATGTTGTGACAATCAAGACAAAGACACTGAGCCTGAGCGAACGTGAAGAAGTAAATCAGATGCTTGTGGACAAGTTTGGTGTGGATGAATCCACAATCGAGAGCCAGAGTATTGGTTCTACCATCAGTAATGAGATGCGTTCCAATGCGGTCAAGGCACTGATCGTTGCATGTATTTTCATGCTGTTTTATATCTGGTTCCGTTTCAAGGACATCCGTTTCGCCGGAAGTGCGATTATTGCACTGGTACACGATGTACTTGTTATGCTGACAGGTTATGCATTGATCCGTATTTCTGTAGGTAATACATTTATTGCCTGCATACTTACAATTGTCGGATATTCCATCAATGATACCATTGTTATCTTTGACCGTATCCGTGAGAACATGCAGGGAATGAAGAAACAGACACCGGAAACACTGGCAGAGGTGGCAAACCGGTCTCTGACACAGACACTTTCCCGTTCACTGAATACCTCCATTACAACCATCATCATGGTATTGCTGCTGTTTATCCTCGGAGTATCTTCCATCCGTGAGTTTGCATTACCGCTTATGATTGGACTGATCAGTGGTACGTATTCTTCCATCTTTATTGCAGCTGCATTATGGTATGTCATGAAACTGCATCTTGGCAAAGACAAATTGTTAAAACCAGCAGTAGCAAAGACAAAAAAGAAATAAATATTAAAAAACAGGGGAGCTGCACGGCAGCTCCCGTTTGTTTTCTAAGGAGTGGAATGGTTGCATTGCACCGAAGAATTCGGTATAATGGGAAAAAAGAGTTGAAAAGGAGAATATTATGTATACACTGGAAGATATACAGGCAGTAGATCCTGAAATTGCAGCAGCGATCACTGCAGAGTTTGACAGACAAAACAGCCACATTGAGCTGATCGCATCGGAAAACTGGGTGAGCCCGGCGGTTATGTCTGCAATGGGAAGTATTCTGACCAACAAATATGCAGAAGGGTATCCGGGAAAGCGTTATTACGGCGGATGTGAGTGCGTGGATGTAGTTGAGGAACTGGCAAGAGAGCGCGCAAAGAAACTGTTTGGCTGTGAGTACGTCAATGTACAGCCGCATTCCGGTGCACAGGCAAACATGGCAGTACAGTTTGCCATTTTAAAGCCGGGTGATACCATTATGGGAATGAATCTCGATCACGGCGGACATCTGACACACGGTTCACCGGTGAATTTTTCCGGTACGTATTTCCATGTGGTACCTTATGGAGTCAACGATGAGGGATTTATTGACTATGATAAAGTAAGAGAGATTGCACTGGAATGCAAGCCAAAGATGATTATTGCAGGTGCATCTGCATATGCACGTACCATTGACTTTAAGAAATTCCGTGAGATCGCAGATGAAGTGAATGCGGTGCTTATGGTAGATATGGCGCACATCGCAGGACTGGTAGCCGCAGGGCTGCATCCAAGTCCGGTTCCATACGCAGATGTGGTAACCACTACAACACACAAGACACTGCGCGGACCTCGTGGAGGAATGATCCTCTGCAGTGATGAGGTAAACAAAAAGTATAATTTCAATAAAGCTATCTTCCCGGGAACACAGGGAGGACCGCTGATGCATGTGATTGCTGCAAAAGCAGTCTGCTTTGAGGAGGCATTAAAGCCGGAATTTAAGACGTATCAGGAACAGATTGTAAAGAATGCACAGGCACTTTGCAAAGGATTACAGAAGCGTGATGTCAAGATTGTATCCGGAGGAACAGATAACCATCTGATGCTGGTGGATCTGACACCATATGACCGGACAGGAAAAGTTGTTGAGAAACTTCTTGACAGTGCGCACATCACTGCCAATAAGAATACGATTCCAAACGATCCGCAGAAACCATTTGTTACAAGCGGAATCCGTCTTGGAACACCGGCGGCTACATCCAGAGGATTAAAAGAGGACGATTTTGATCAGGTAGCTGAGGCAATTGCCATGATCATCAAAGAGGGTGAGCCGGCTGTTGAGAAGGCAAAAGCCATCATTAAAACACTGACCGATAAATATCCGCTGCAGCCGATGCATTAATTAGGAGGAACCATGATAGATTTAAAATTTTTAAGAGAAAATCCGGATGTTGTAAAAGAAAACATCAAAAAGAAATTTCAGGATCATAAGCTTCCACTTGTGGATGAGGTAATAGAACTGGATGCAAAGGCCCGGGCTGCGCAGTCCGAGGCAGATGAGCTGCGTGCCAGCCGTAATAAACTTTCCAAGCAGATTGGTGCCTTAATGGGACAGGGAAAGAAAGATGAAGCAGAAGAAGTCAAAGCACAGGTAGCTGCAAATGCTGCCCGTTTGTCTGAGTTAGAGGCACAGGAGAAGGAACTTTCCGAGAAAGTGACAAAGATCATGATGACGATTCCAAATATCATTGATCCATCCGTACCGATTGGAAAGGATGACAGCTGCAACGTGGAGATCGAAAAATTCGGTGATCCATATGTTCCGGATTTCGAAATCCCATATCATACGGATATTATGGAGCGTTTTGACGGAATTGATCTCGATGCTGCCGGAAAGGTTGCCGGAAACGGATTTTATTACCTGATGGGGGATATCGCAAGAATTCATTCTTCGGTAATCGCTTATGCAAGGGATTTCATGATCAACCGTGGATTTACTTACTGTGTTCCGCCATTTATGATCCGTTCCAACGTTGTGACCGGTGTTATGAGTTTTGACGAGATGGATGCCATGATGTACAAGATCGAGGGGGAGGATCTCTATCTGATCGGTACATCCGAACATTCCATGATCGGTAAGTTTATCGATACCATCAACGATGAGGAGAAGCTTCCATATACACTGACCAGCTATTCCCCATGTTTCCGTAAGGAAAAGGGAGCACATGGCATTGAGGAGCGTGGTGTTTACCGTATCCACCAGTTCGAAAAGCAGGAGATGATTGTGGTATGTAAGCCGGAAGAATCCAAAGCATGGTATGACAAGCTCTGGAAGAATACGGTGGATCTGTTCCGCAGTCTGGATATTCCGGTTCGTACCCTGGAGTGCTGTTCCGGTGATCTGGCAGATCTGAAAGTGAAATCCTGTGACGTTGAGGCATGGTCTCCGCGTCAGAAGAAATACTTTGAGGTAGGAAGCTGCTCCAATCTGGGAGATGCTCAGGCAAGACGTCTGAAGATCCGCATAAAGGGAAAAGATGGCAGGAAGTATTTTGCACATACTTTAAACAATACCGTTGTTGCTCCGCCGCGTATGCTGATCGCATTTCTGGAGAATAATCTGAACGAAGACGGAAGCGTAAATATTCCAAAGGCATTACAGCCATATATGGGAGGAATTGAGAAAATTGTTCCAAAACATGAATAGGAGGCAGTCCTATGGGAGATATAAATAAGATAGAGGAAGAATGTACCCATAATTGCATGACCTGTGGGCATGGCTGTGCAGAAGGCAGTGATGGTGTGGGAAAATTCGAAAAAGCCCTGAATAAACTTAGTGATATTGATGCCGGGGAGCTGTTGAAAGGATTACAGTCGCTGGGAGAATCAGACAATCAATAATTGAAAATGATAAAAAAGCACCGTATGAAATTACCTAAAAAGTCTTTTCATAGGGTGCTTTTTTGTTGAAATTGTACATTTCCGTTGCTTTTCGTCAGAAAGTGAGCGATAATAAAAGAAAAAACAAGAAGAATCAATTGGGGTAGGAGAGGGTATGAAAGAAGTATTAAAAAGAGGAATGCTGAAATGTGAGAACAGCTTTTTTTCGCATGTCGTCCGATGTGCATTGGGAATGATAATCCCACTTGTTTTGACTGGGGGGATTGCCTGTGCTGTCCGTGATTTTCCAGTCGCCCCGTACCAGACGTTTCTGACGCAGGGGGGTGGGAGATGGTTTTATGATTTCCTTACAATGGTTTATGAGGGAACATACGGTATTTTTTCTGTAGCATTGGTGATTACCATTGCGTACAGTTATGCAATGGAGAAAAATGAATCGCTGGAAAATGTCGTTATGTATGTGGTTGTGGCACTTGCCGCATTCAGTGCACAGCTGAATCTGGGAACAGAAGATTTTGATGTGGCAGGACTGGGAACGACCGGATGTTTTGCGGCAATGTTTATCGGTTATTTGTCCTGCATGGCATTTTCAAAGCTGCGCAGATGCCATAAACTGATGCTGGAACAGTATACCGCGGGGATGGGGGGAGGCTGTGTCTCGGCAATCCGTACACTGATTCCACTCGGTATTGTTGCAGCTGGTTCGGGAGGCTTGAATCTGCTTATTGGCAGAATTACCGGAATCTATGGATGTTATCAGTGGTTTAACCATATTTTCTATGCAGCATTTCAGAATATTGCAGATTACAGTAATTTCCTTTCCGGACTGCTCTATACGTTTGCGGTAAATCTGATGTGGTTTTTCGGTTTGCATGGAAGCCACATTCTGGAGGCAGTGGCAGTCCATAATTTTGGTGTCACAGGAAATGTTGTTTTTTCAAAGGCATTTTACGATGTGTATGTGGCAATGGGAGGCTGTGGCACAACGGTCAGTGTCCTGATTGCATTGCTTTTGTTCTTCCGCAAAGAACGTACCGGTAAGCTGGCAGGGCTGGCATCATTTACGGTAGTCTTTAATTTAAATGAAATGCTTACATTTGGTATTCCGATCATATTAAATCCGATTCTGCTGGTTCCGTTTGTCCTGACACCGGTGGTGTGCTATTGCCTGGCATATGCGGAAACAGTATGCGGTTTTCTGCCGGTTCTTACTCATGAGGTGGTATGGTCGGCACCGGTTGGTATCGGTGGCTATCTTGCCAGCGGTTCATGGAAGGGAATTGCCGTGCAGGCAGTGGGAATTCTGGCAGGGATATTGTTTTACCTTCCGTTTCTGAAAATGAATCAGAGGATGGAGGTATATAAAGCCAAGTGTCATGTTCAGGTTCTGATACACGAATTACAGGAAAAGGAAGAACAGATTGACCAGCCGGTGTTTTTGACGCGCGGAGACCATATCGGAATGATTTCCCGTATGCTCCTGCTTGATTTAAAGCATGCGATCAAGAATAAAGAACTGTATATGCTTTATCAGCCACAGGTATACAGCGATGGTACCTGTATTGGTGCTGAGGCATTGCTGCGTTGGAACCATCCGGTATATGGTATGATATATCCACCACTTATTATTTATCTTGCAGAGGCGGGAAAGGTATTGCCGGAACTGGAACGGTTTATCATTGATGAGGTTACGGATGGGATTGTGCAGACGCATGCACAATATGATTCGGATTTTAAAATTTCCGTAAACATTACCGCGCACTCCCTGTTGTGGGACATTGAGGGATATATCCGGCAGACAATGGAACAAAAAGGGATAGATGCCCGCATGCTCTGGATTGAAATTACAGAACAGGATATCCTTCTGCAGACGGATGTGGTTGTCCGGAAACTTGAAGAACTCAAAAAGCAGGGGCATAAGCTTTTGATTGATGATTTCGGCATGGGACATACTTCCCTGCTGTACCTGCAGTCAGAGTATTTTGATGTGGTCAAGCTGGACGGTTCACTGACCCGCCCGCTTTTGAAAAGCCATACGAATCAGAAAATTGTGCGTTCGATTATTGAACTGGGACAGGAACTTGGTGTAAATGTCATTGCAGAGTTTGTGGAAAACAGGGAGCAGAGAGATCTTCTGGATACGCTGGGCTGTCATTGCTATCAGGGGTATCTGTATGCAAAACCGCTGGAACTGGAGGCGTTTATTACTTATATGAAACAGATGAACGAGAAGTAGCGGGCTGTTTTTTCAAAAATTTCCAGTGATATTTACCAAAATTTCTCTTGTTTTTTTGAAGCCCTGGATATATGATGATGACAGGGAAATTGTTACAGCACAAAAGCCATTTCAGAAAGGATGGACGGAAAACATGAGAAAGAAGTCACATATTTCACTGGCACGTTATATTGTAGCAAACACAGAGGACGAAGGGCTGAAAAAACACTGGCTGTCGTTTTATATTGGAAGTGTCCTGCCGGATTGTAAGCCATCTTTTATCTATAAACGGCATGAGATTACCGGTACATTTCCAAAACTCAGGAAGGATATAGATGCATTGATCCATGGAAAAGAGAAACGTTTTCCAAAACGGAAGCGGATGTATTACATGAACCTGGGGGAGATCACGCATTACGTAGCAGATTATTTTACCTTTCCGCACAATAAGATTTATCCGGGAGGATTTAAAGAACACTGCGCTTATGAAGAACATCTCAAACATGAACTCCGCGCCTTTTTAAAGACGGAGGCACCGAAGGCATTGAATGAATGCGGGCATCGGCAGTTTGCCAGCCAGGAGGCACTGTTTGATTATATTCAGAAGATGCATGATAAGTATTTAAGCAGTAAGATTGATACTGCAAAAGACATTGAGAATATTGTGCTGGTCAATAAACAGGTGGTGGATGGTATTGATTATTTGTTTTTGAAAAATCGTATGCAGCACAGAGTTGCATAGCACAGAGGAAAGGCAGTCGGAAACCCGGCTGTTTTTCTGCGTTTACGGACACTTATAGGATTGACAAATTTTTGACAAAGTGTTACGATTATCCCATATGAAACTGTCGATGATTCGTGACAATCAGGTACATATACCGTTACGAAAGACATTTAGGATTAGGAGGATTTATACAATGAGTGAGTTCAAGAATTTAACTCTGGAAGTAGCTGACGGAATCGCTGTATTAGCAATCTCCAGACCAGCAGCATTAAATGCATTAAACAGTGAGACTCTGGATGAGTTAAACGTATGCTTAAGCGAGATTGAAGCAAACGATGATATCAAAGCAGTTATCTTAACCGGCGGTCCGGATAAGAAGGGCAACGAGTTCAAGTCATTCGTAGCTGGTGCAGACATTGCTGAGATGGTAAACTTCACAGCTCCGGAAGCACGTGCATTCGGAATCAAGGCTTCTGAGCCATTCTTCAAACTGATGAATATGCGTCAGGTTACTATCGCTGCCGTAAACGGATTTGCATTAGGCGGAGGATGTGAGATCTCTATGGCATGCGATATCCGTATCGCAAGCGAGAATGCCATCTTCGGACAGCCAGAGTGTGGTCTTGGAATCATTCCTGGATTCGGTGGTACACAGAGACTTGCCCGTCTGGTAGGCATGGGACGTGCAAAAGAAATGATCTTCACCTGTGACAACGTAGATGCAAACGAAGCATACCGCATCGGTCTTGTAAATAAGGTAGTTGCCAAGGAAGAACTTATGCCAACTGCAAAGGCTATGGCAGCAAAGATTATTTCTAAGGGAAGCTATGCAGTATCTGTTGCAAAGGCTGCAATCAACAATGGTTATGACATGGATATCAAGAACGCTGTTGAGATGGAGGCTAACCTGTTTGGCGTTGTCAATGATACACATGACAAGAAGGAAGGCATGGGAGCATTCTTAGAAAAGAGAGCTGCTACATTAACTGATTTCTAAAAGAAAACATATTATGAGGCGATGGCGAGAGGCTGTCGCCTTTTTTTATATTTATAAAAAATTATATGCAAAAAGTATTAATGATAAAATGTTGTATAAAAATCGGTTTGATGCCACTTATCACTTGTAGAAAAGAAATATGTGTATTCCATCCCTCTACTCCATTTGAACCAACTCGCTCCGACAAGTAGAAGTTGCTTGTTATAGCATTTCTCATAATTTCCAAACTCGCATGGTATTGGTATGTTCATTTCTGCCTCCGTTAAATTCTAATTGAACAATCTTTTTTCTTCCGCTTTTAGAATAAAGCTATAATCCAAGCAGCAATATGCCCAACGGATAAATCAAAATAAGTTTTCCTGCAATTTCCAGATTTTCTTCGGAAACATCCTGTTCAATGGAGTAATCCATCAATTCATTAATTTGTTTTAATACATCTTCCTGATTTTTACATACGCATGGGATGGATAATTCATCTTCTGAAAAAGGTACCAGTTCTCCAACTGCCTGTGTATATTTGTCCAAGAAATTCATTTTATCCCATGCTGCTGAATATTCCTCAGTGTCTGTCGAATAATCCTGCATTCTGATTATTTCCTCTTTAATGAGAGGAGCGTATTTTTTTATTCGATCCGTTGGCGATCCTTTGAAATCCAAGAATCTATATTCTTCTTTGATTCTGTCGTTCTGCAATATTCCAGCAAGATCAATGTCCTTTTCCAACTCATTCATAAAATTTTGAAATAAATTTTTTGATCTTTCTCTTTCTTGAAATTTGTTTACATGTTCCTTAAAATCTATATTTTTTCCCATATTTTTTCCTCCAACGCTGTGTCTATATCATATCATCATAGGAATCAATGTAAAGAATAATAGAACATTATTTTTCACATTAGGCTTGACTTTTTCTATGGGTTTATGGTTAAAATCGTTTCACCATACGAAAGGAGTAAAAGAGTATGAAAAAGAAAACTTTAGCAATGTTTTTGGCTTTTTCGCTGTGTGCCACTTTTATAGTTCCGGACAGCGCAAAAGCAGCAAATTTATCTGTTCCAAGAGAAGTATCAATTCTTGATATGGTTGCAGATGATCAGCCAGGGATAGACTCTCTGACAATCTTAAAAGACGGGTCCATCGAAGCCGATGGAGAATCTGTTGATCTTGATGATATCGTAAAGGTATCGCCCTTAAAAGCTCATTCATTAAAAAGCGCATCTTCTGTAAGTTCATATTTCAAGAGCAAAGGGTACCAGGTTGAGAAAGAAGGGGATGGTTTTAAAGTATCCTCTCTTTTTTCATCAAAACGCCTGTTTGTGTCGGGAGAATCTTTCCGTAACTACCATGGTGCAAGAAAAATTTCTGCGAGTGGTGGAATTTCCCTTATGTCATTTGACTCTCCGGATGATGCCGCTGCAGCATATGAAAGTTTTAAAGCTGATGGATATACCGTATACCCGGATAAGCTTTACGATGATGACATGGTAGATTCTTCAAATGTCACATATTCCCCAGATGTTATCGGAGAATATGGGGCAACCGTATCAGATTCAACAAATACTGTTTCTTTGACTACCAGCCCTGAGATCATGGGACTCACCGTATCCTCAAACAACATCGTTGGAGCGCAAAGTGCTGCCACCATCGGCCAGGTTGGGGTAGCAGTAGTGGATTCCGGTGTTGACAGCGGAAGTAACTTTTCTTCCAGATTCCCTGGACGCGTGATCAATGGCTATAATGTTCTTTCCCAGGCATCAAGCGCGATTGATGATTATGGGCACGGAACATTTATTGCAAGTATCATTGCAAATAACACTCCATCCAATGTCAAAATTGTACCTGTTAAAGCAGTGGATTCTAATGGAGGATTTACCGCTTCCAGACTTGCTGCAGCTTTACAGTACATTGTATCTAATCCTGCTGGTATCAATGTGGTAAACTTGTCTCTTTCTATCTGCACGCTTGACAGCAACCAGATGGATCAGATTGCATCTTATATCAATCCATATATCGATGCTTTGTATTCCAAAGGAATTCTCGTCGTAACCTCTGCCGGCAATAAAAATTCTTCTTATCCGGCAATGACTGCTGACGATTCCTATCCGGCAAATTATGGCAAAACATTGGCTGTATCCGGGATTGCGCAAAATGGTGGAAGCTGGGGTGCATATTCCCAATCTCTGACCGGATCATGTGTAGATTTTACTGCACCTGGACGTTATATCCGTGGTATCGAAGCATCAAGCATGAATATGTCAAAGGCATCTGCTTCCAATAACTGGAGTGCAGAATACTTATCCCTGGGTGATGGAACATGCATTATGTCTGGTACTTCCCAATCTACAGCATTTGTGTCGGCAGCTCTTGCCCACATTTACAGTTATGATCCATCTTACTCTGCAAGCAATGCTGAATCTATTCTGATTCGCAATACTTCTAAGACCTTTATTGGTGGTGGCAGCGGAAAAGATTCGACTTTTGGATATGGATATCCGGAATTAAGTGCATATGTGCATTCCACAGGAGTTATTACCAATCCGGATAATAACAATAATGCAAACAACAATCAAAACAATAATACAAACAATCCAAATAACAATAACACAAACAACACTACATCTAATAACCAGAAAGTAGTTTCTGGACTTGTTGACGGGTTTGACGTTATTGTAAATGATACCAAGGGTACAGTTACTCTCGTAAAATATACTGGCAAAAGTTCTTCTGTCCGTGTGGAAGATACTTATGCAATTAATGGGAAACGTTATGATACGATTCTCGGAAAATCAACTGCTTCAAGTGGAGTATTTTCCGGAAATACAGCTATCAGCATTGTAAATCTTGGTGAATCTGTTAAAGCGAGTGACGGAGATGCGTCATATCTTTTCTATCAGTGCAGCAATCTTACATCGCTTAACAGACTTCCATACAACGCAACAGATATTTCCTATGCTCTTTATGGGTGCGGTAAATTAAATAAACTTCCATCTGTGCCATATGGGGTTACAAAGATGGACTATGCCTTTTACAACTGTACCTCAGCAACCGGAGAGAATAAGGTAGATTCCTCTGTTGTATCAAGTGCAAAAGATGCTTATACAGGTACTAAAGTATATATTCTTGTTCCTGCAGATTCCCTCACTTATACAACCATCTCTAAAATATTGAACAGCTATGGAAAAGATGT
>OOAO01002592.1_pt1 | contig 11549 bp, 9 predicted proteins | sample 1671821 | NCBI WGS metagenome assembly OOAO01 (sample SAMN06348196, study PRJEB24527) | human gut metagenome | biome: human gut; feature: ankylosing spondylitis patient; material: feces | host: Homo sapiens | place: China | collected 2015-10 | reverse complement strand
TCATTACAGCCGATGGATGCTTTTACTCTTTCACGGCAGTCTACTCCGAGAATCCGTCCCGACTCAATATCGAGATGGAAGACTGGTTGCACAAAGATCCCTACTCGGATTTTGCGAACCGGCAAATGTATATACGTCTCGATGAATTATCCGGGGAGACGCCCCTTACGGTCAACCGGATCATGTACACGATTCTCAGGCGGAACGTCCGGGATATCAAAAGTGTCGGCAGTAACCGTTTCGGCATAGAAGTTCTGTTGCGCGGAGTTTATGTACACGGCGATCTGTTCTATTTGCACGTGTCGATGCGGAATCGTTCGAAGGTGGCTTTCGACATCGATTACATACGTTTTAAGATTTGCGACAAGAAAACCGCACGCCGTACAGCCGTACAGGAAACTTTTGTAAATCCGGTACGGGTATTCGACGAGATTATGCGCGTGGATGCGGAAGCCATGATACGAAACGTATTTGTATTCCGCAAGTTTACGATTCCGGATGATAAAGTGTTGGTCATGGAAGTTTATGAGCGGAATGGCGGACGGCATCAGCGTTTCGAAATCGAAAACAGTCGTTTGGTCGGAGCACGAGAAATGGATGAACTGAAAATCGAATAGATGATACGAAAGATGTTATTCATTTTGCTGGCCGCAGCGGGACTGCAGGGGCCGGCGACCGAACTCTCCGCACAGCGGTGTCTGCCCGGACAGACGGGCGTTCAGCTCGGCGGGGGCGCTTGCGGCGGTTTCCTGCTGCGTGACGGATACGGAGCGTGGAGCTTTCATGCGGAACTGTCGGTAGTCCGCTATGTCCGGAAAACACGTTACTGGGAGTTCGGAGTCGGGTATCTGAGAAAGGACTACCCGTACCGGGAAGCGATGCTGCCTAAAGAGCAGTTTACGGCTGGGGCAGGATATTTTGTTCCTATTGTGCATGACCGCCGGGATAATTTTATGGCAATGACGGGAGTTTCCGGGCTATTGGGATATGAAACGGTCAATCGGGGCGAAAAGCGACTCTATGATGGAGCTGCATTGAAAAATAGGAACAATTTCATTTATGGCGGAGAAATCACTTTGAGCGGCGAAGCGTATCTGTGTGATCGGGCGGTGTTGCTGTTGATGCTAAGAGAGCGGATAATGGGTGGATCATCCGTTTCTTGTTTCCATACGTTGTTGGGTGTGGGACTTAGGATTATGATTTATTAAAAACGAAAAATATGGAAACCGTTATGGTAAAGACGATAGCGGCCGGCTGTACGGTCTTGCTGACCGCGCTGGCACTTTGGGCCTGCAACGATAAAATCGACGTGAAGCAGGCTTATCCCTTCCGGCTGACCTCGTGGCATCTGCCCGAAGAAATCGCCGAAGGGGAAAACGTGGAGATCCGCCTGACACTGACAAGGGAGGGAGATTTCCACGATGCGGAGTATTACATCGGGTACATCCAGATGAAAGGCAAAGGCGAAGTGACGGACGACGAGGGGACGCTGCTGGTAAACCGCGAGCTCCATGCGCTGAACGATATGGCCGGGATCGACCGGAGCGATCCGATGCGGCAGGTGTTCACCCTGTGGTACCGCAGCCTGTCGGACAAAAACGCCGAAGTACGGTTCATCGTCCGGGACAATTTCGGACAGCAGACCGAGCTGGCCGTGAGTTTCGACATCGGGCGGAAAGAACCGCAGACGGAATAAAAGCAAGTGCAGGGAAACTGTCGAATGGCGGAAGAAAATTCTTCCGCCATTATTGCTTTAAATATTTAGTTCTTTGTGTTTTAATATTTTATCGTTATATTTAGGGTGTATAACCAATCCTATTCAAAATGAAATACAATATTATCATCTGCGCCATCCTGAAAGACGAAACGCCTTATCTGGTCGAATGGGTGGAGCATCACCTCGGCATCGGGGTCGAGCATTTCGTCCTGTACGACAACAACAGCGTGATCCCTGCCAAACAAACCCTCGAAGCGTATGTCCGGAAAGGAGTCGTGGAGGTTATCGACTGTCCGATAACCAATACCCCGCAATTGAAGGCATATACGCATTGTTTATATAACATGCACGGCCGAACGAAATGGATTGCCTATATCGATCTCGATGAATTCATTATCCTGAAAAAGCACCGGGACATCCACGCTTTTCTGGCCGATTACGACGAATATGCGGGAGTCTGCATGAACTGGGTGATCCATACGGCCAACGGCCATATCGAAAAACCCGAAGGACCGGTCATGCAGAATTATACGGAACCGCTACCCTATGATTTTCCGGCGAACCGTCATGTGAAAAGTATCGTCCGTCCTGATTATGTGAATACAGTCGATAGTTCACACTATCCACGCTATGACGAAGAATATTACGCCGTCAATGAAAAATTCAGATACGTTCCCCAGGCTTTCTGCGACTTTTCGAACGAAACGATTCAACTCAACCACTATTTCACCAAAAGTTTCGAAGAATGGCTCGGGAAAATCGGGAAAGGTATTTCGGATACGTTGCACACCCGCGCGGTAGAAGAATTTTGGGAGTACAATCCCGGAATGCTTCCACGAAAAGATGAAATCGAACTGAAATACAAAGAAACGATCGATACTTATAACCGGTTCAGGATCGCCAGAGAGTCAAATTACTGAGTCTTTATCTGTTGAATTCTTTATCGTAAATAAAACAATAAGATTGGCAGGAATTGCCTAATATTAACCTTCTTGAAAATCCTGAATTATGCAGGTACTTGGCCAAGAACGGACGGAAAAGATTTCTATTTCATTACGAAAGTGTTACATTTAAATCTTCAATGATGAATATTTATGGATAACACAAAAATTTTATTGGTCACTGATGTTCTGATGGTTTGAAATTTGGGAACTAGAAAATCAGATGATTTCTAATATCATTGAGGATTGCTGTCTGTTTTTCGGGGGCGACCTCTCCTTTTGTTTGTATTAGCTTGCAGAGGAGGGACAGGAGCTTGGTCATCGGATACTGCAAATTGAAGGATTTGATTGTATTTTTTTTCAATCGCTTTAAGGCGCTTTAGTTCCTCCTTCATTAAATTGATATCATATTTTGCTTGTTTTTTTGTATTTATTTTTATCGCTTTCAATTCGTTTCTCGTAGCAAAAAGTTCTTCAATAATCGAACTGATTGGCTTCTGGATATAGATCGCTGTAAAATCACTCAGATTTTCAGGAAGTTTTGTTCGTGACATAATATTATTTTTAGTCAATCGTTATCAATAACTTTTAAAGGTAAGAATAAATTTGGGGTTTAAATTATTTTTTTTCAAAAATTGAATGTGGTATACCAAAAATTATGCTTTTTAATAAATATTACATATTCCAACGCCGGCAATTCCTTCCAGCAATCCGAAACAATTGGCGGGAACGATAGTCCCCTGACGATCCCCTGTCGAATTTTCGGAACTTTCAAACTCAGTCAATCTGAAAAACAATTTTTGTTTTAGCTCCAGAAAGTCGCAGGAGGAGGTTAGCAGTTTTAGTATAAATAGGATACCTGCAACTCCGTTTTTCAGAGAAGGGTTATTGATCAATTCCCACATTCGCGGGGGCAGATCAAACGATACATGATATCCTCCGTTAAGCAACACTAAATACAGAAAAAAGCGATTGCAGAAATGTATTTCTCTATTTTGTTGTATAAGTTCAACTTGCGGTAAAAACGACGAAATTAATTTTTCAGATAAACTGTGAGCAACATCTAATTGTTTCAATTGAATTAGGCCCCATAGTAACCAAGGGAAATACCATGTAATATCGAAATCCTTTAGACCATCTTGTTTAATCGAAAAATGATGTTTGTTACTCAATAACAAAAGATTATACACTTGTAATTGAATGGACTCGATTAAAGCCATTTTGGTTTTCTGACGTATATGTTTCACAGATGGATTAATGCGTCCAATTCCATAAAGTAAATAACCTACAATTATATCAAAATTATAACTTTGTAATCTGAGAATACGGATGGCGATTTTATCCATATCTTTCAGAATACTTTTATCCGAACATCGAATGCCGCCATCTAAAATCAGCCGATTTATCGCCCATCCGATTCCGCTCAATCCTTGCGTAAAATCCCAGGATATATTTTCTTTGGCAATACTATCTATAACAGTATTGAATAATTCATCTGCAACATTTTCCAAATATTGATCATTGACTACTTTATTCAACCGATACAAATAAAGAGCCACCCCCATTTTGCCATTAGCCAATCCTAAATCGGTCAATGCATCCAAATTGCGAAGCAAAACATTCGTAATCTTTTGCAATCGTTCCGGATAAAAAAATACGGTTCGGTCTGAGGCGTCGATAACATCAGATATCTGTGTCCAATTGTAAATATGCATAAACTCATCTCTGTGAAATAAAAAATGAGCATAGTCCATATCAAGCCGTTCCGGGACGACAAAATCCGTGTCGTCCGTATATTCAATAATTCCTACTCCCCAATCCGTATCGATTACCTTGACATTACAAGGTGTATATAATGTATATTTTACGATAGAACGCCAAACCGTTCCGACCCAGTCTCCTGTCGGGTTTTCTTCCGATTGAGATTGCGGAGTTGTAGGAAGACAATCGTGTACAATAACCACTCCACCCGGATTCAGATGTTTTAAAGCATTGAATATATCCCTATCTACCTGATTTTCGAGATGTAACCCATCGATAAATATCACATCGTATTTTTTCTGAGGATAAACTTCAAAAAACTGGTCCGAAGTCATACGATATGTTAGAAAAGGAAGATACTCTTTTAACTTTTCCTGTGTCCAGTCTGTACAATACCTGCTATTCGGATCATACGGATCGACCGATTCTTTCTCCGCGCATCGAACCTTCTGAAAATTGACAGCCGGGTTATCCATTCCTATCTCAAGATAGGAGGTGTAATGACGGGCTTTTATCAGATAATTGATTATATCTAAGCGTGTTGCCAAAATCTTATTAATTAATTGTTTGCAAATCTTTCTTGTGCGTAAAAATCCAAAATCTTACAATTGAATATAACTTCATATTTTGCCTGTACCATATCGGATTCGGATTTTTCCATTTTAGTTTTAACGTTATTATAATCCAGCATGGTAGATCTCCCGACTTTCATTTTTTCATTTTCATATCGGAACGATTCCGAAGCGGCTTTGTAAGACTCCTGTGCAGACAAATATTTTTGATAGGCATTTTCTGCATTCTGTAAAGCGGTTTCGATCTCTTTACGCAAAGCCATTTTAGTTTCATCCAAGACCACCTCCTGGAACTTGATATTGATACGTGAGGCCCGAATCTGATTCCGTGTTGCTAGTCCATTAAATATCGGTATGGAAAGATTTATACCCACATACTCACTTCCGTTATTTTTAAGTTGTTGCCGGAATGCCGCGTTATTATACCCTGTAACAAACGAATAGTAGTAACTGTTACTATAACCTCCGGATAAAGATACCGATGGATATCTGGCCGCTTGAGCAATGCGAAGGTTATGCCAACTGCTTTGAAGGTTTAACGATGCGGAGCGAATTTCAGGACGATTGTCTATTCGTGAAAACAGCAAAGTCGTATCGTATGCCTGTAAGCTATGCAGTGCGGTTTTTAACAGTTCATCGCCGGATGGTTCTATAACATCGAAACCCACCGATGATGTTCTGTTTAATGCCTGGCTTAACTCCAAAAGAGCCGTTGACAAGTTGTTATTGTTTTGAGTCAGGTTCAATTTATCCTGCGCCCATAAAGCCTTGCTTTCCAACAATTCCGACTCCAGCATTTTCCCGTTATCTACGAATAGCTGGCTTCTGTCCACCTGCAAGCGGCTCAGTTCTACCTGAGAAGCTGCTATCCGAACCAACTCCTTGTATTGGAGAACTTGCAGGTAATAAGCCGTAATATTCAATATTACATCGTTCTTTGCTTTTTGAAGATCTTCCAATGTCGCCTCGAAACCGGCTGCCAGACTTTTGATCTGGTGTTTTATACGCATTCCGTTGAAAATTGTCATGCTTCCTGAAATGCTCCCGCTCGTAGACATTTGGTTGTTATCTTGATATGTCCCGTCACGGGAAGGTCCCCGTCCGAAATAGTTCGTATGCCCTAAACTCCCGGACACGGATGGCAAACGGCTGTTTTTAGCCGTATTAAGGTCCAATTCGGATAGTTGGCTGTTGAATTCGGCCTTTTTGATAGACACGTTATTTCGCAGAGCATAATCGATACATTGCTGAAGCGACCATTTTTCCTGTGCAGGACATTTTATACACAGGAACAAAAATCCGCATATGCAAACAATTATTTTTCTCATAATGAACATAGTCTATGACAATAGTAACGATTCATCCCAAGCGGATTCTTTTTCGGAAACCGCCGCCAGAAGTGCCAAGCCGATTCCAGCCAGACCACCCAGCAATCCATAATGCACTCCATATACGCCATTGATTCCCGTGTACCATAACCTATAACCCGTCTTTTTGTCCGTATAATTCGCATGACTTAATCCTCGGCACAAAAAATCGGACGATAATTCCCGAAATTCCGAACAACCAGACAAACGATATATTCGGTTAAACAGATGGCCGAGACTGAAACAGCCTCCGTACAATCCGGCTTCCAGATATTCATGATCGTGCTCATGATGCAATTTTCCATATTGTACCCATTGTTCCAGCGCCCTATCTCTTGTTTCCGGAATGTGTAAAAGGCTCCATAGTACGCCGACTTCCGACTGGCTCCAACCGGGAAGCGTATTCAACGTATTTTCCAGTGAGATAGCCTGACATTTCAACTGATTTTCGAGATTGTCCGCAAGCTCTGCTATATAATCCATATCCGGATATTTCAGCCGTATTTTCCGAACCAGCAAATAAAGTCCCGATAAGCCGGATGGGATACTATAATCCTGAATATCGTTCAATTTGCCGAGCGTCATTCTTTTATACAGTTCCGCAACGAATCTATTTAAATATTCACGGGAGAATCTTTCGTTGCGGTTCACGCAATACAATGCGATACCTACAGCACCTTGCAGCAGATCGTATCGATCTTCCTGCACATCGTAAATCATTCGCCGAAATACTTTCGGATCGGCACTTCCCATCACCTCAAAAAGGTCGGCATCGATCATAGGATACCGAATCATATAATCGAGCATCCATCCTATACCGCTCAATCCACCGGCTAAACCGGCATTGCATTTTTGAGGATCGTTTATATATAAAGTTTTCTTATGAATATTATCAATTCGCTGACCATATCTATCTGAAATTTTCACATAATTTTCTTCATCATCCAGTTCAAAACAGCGATGAAATAAAAACAACTGGATGCCGGCTTCGCCGCACATCAAAAACGGATCATAATCCTGATCAAATCTCATCAACACGAGAGCTATCTCGTCTATCTTCTGCCAAATATTTTTTTGATTCGCTTCGGTAAATATTAGTGTCTTATTCATCGGATATTCGTTTTATGTTTTCCACAGGATGGGTTATTTCGGACCAAGACGAGATTCTGATTATTTCCTTAGCAAATTCAAAAGTTTGCTTCTCGTTTTCGGTTCCGGCATCCCGAAAAACTTTCCAAGAGAGTTTTATCCCATATGGATCATCGGGGTCATCGGGATATTTTCTCAACCCGGTTTTCAACCCACCTTCAAAATGGGCATCGATCCAACTATGCGCGAAGTAGGCATCGATTCCGTCGCAAACCTCCATTTTTTTCCATGCATAAGCCAATCCTGCGGCTTGTTCCTGTAATGCCTCATCTGTATAGTCCATTGAATTGGGATTCTGTTCCGACAATAACAATGTCCGTTTTTTCCCTTCATAGGTAGAGGCCGTATGCTTGATCCAGTCATCCAATACTTCCAGATTTTTAAACGTGATATAAGGCGTATCAGTCGCATAAGTGGCTTTTTTATCCAGCCATGCTTTGGGGTCGAGCAAATTTTCCGGATAAGGGTGAATCGCTACTCCCCATTTAAAATCTCCTTCTGCTTTACAGTAAGCCATTAATGTATCCATAACTTTAGCTCCCGGATAACAATTCGGCTCTACATACTCTTCATTCCAGCAATGGTCCAACGAGATAAAGACTTCAGCATCCGCATCGTATTTCCGAGCCGTATAATAAACCATCCGCATGGACTTGACGTAAATATCCATAAATTCGACAAGTTTTTTGTTACCGGCGTTCGTCCATACGTTTCCGGAGTTGACTTCATTATGTACGATCCATCTATGAATTCGACCATACTTTCCATCCGGACGATTATAACGGGCTGCTAAAAAATCCAAAGCGGCGGCATACAAATTAACTGAGTCAATATTAGTCAAATTCGGCATGGTATAAGCTCCGCAACGTTTATATTCCGGATGTTCCAATATACGTCCTACCTGAGAATCCCGACTCCATAGTTCCGGGTAAACCAAAATAATTGCAGATACATTGATACCATGTTCGGCAGCACAACGAATCGTTCTGTCGTATTTCTCGATTTTTCGTTTATCTGCATAGTATGTTTTGCCATTATATTCGAACGGAATATGATCAGGGGAGGAAGTAAGACGCAAAAAATTATTGATCCGGATATTGAATGAAATATAGGATATCCCGAGGTCTTTCAGATCCGTATATAAATGGTTGTATTTAAAATCGCCCAGCCCTTTTTTCGTTTGGGGAGTGAGTGGAGGGAAATGGTGTCCTATGTAAGTTTTTGTGACATATCGACCGTATGAACACATATAAAGTTCGTCGTTACTGCGATAAGCCAAAAACCAACGGGAATAGATTCGATCGTAAAACGTTTCGTTATATTTTGCAATGCGAGGAACTAATATTTCGAATTGTCCATTTTCCGGTTTGAGTTCAATGATTTCTGTCATATTGCATATTGCCAAATCTTTGAAAATAGGCAATTCGCATAAAAAAACAGCCAGAGATGGATTTGCAACGATCTGCCCCTGTATCCTGATTTCTTTTTCATTTGTTTCGATCCGGTCGATCTCGTTAGGAAAGACAAAATCATATAAATAACGTTTTTGTTGAATCTTTTTTTTATCAGATTGCTTTTTAGAAGCTTCCTTGTCTGCCGCTTTTTTCTGCTCTTCGGGAGTTCTGGCACGTAATCGTATATTTTTAATCTGAAACACAATAGCTTCAGAAGCTATTATCGGAGCTATAGTTATTTGTAAAGATGTCTTTAAAGTCAATATATACTGCAAGAACCAGTCTTTATAATCCGTTAAATCGAATGAAAAGGTTTTCCAATTTCGAGCCACCTCGATATTACGGACTATTATCTCTTTAGATCTTATCTGAATTCCGATATGGGAAATAAAAGAAGTGCATTTATAATCGAACGTTAATACACATTGATCTACATCCCAATGCTTCCGTTTGATCCGGAGAGGCAAAGTACTTATATCTGTCAAAAAAAACTCATACCTATTTTTCCCTGCTTGGGTTAACGGAACATAAGTATGTTCAGAAATTATTTCAAGTATAGATGAATTTGCCATATTTTCATGTTCGTTTTAAATTAAGCTGAAGCACTTTTAAATTATCCAATGAATTTTATTTTACGCTTCATTCTAAAAAACACAGTTCTGACATCCCACCAAAATACGGCTTCCGCATTAGTATAATATTTTTTATACCAACCGGACAGATACATCCGGATAATTCTAAGCAACGCCCAAGATGAACGCAGGGTCCAAAAACGTCGGTAAATAAAATGTAAGTGTCCGTGGGCATTCTCGTCATTCTTTTCTATTAAGGCATCATGCCACATCATAATATTCGAAGTATATTCCCATTTTTCTCCGGGATGTCTGATTGCCATTCTCAAACCGATGGTTTGTTTTCCGTGCTGTCTGTATTTGATCAAACATTGATTGATATATGCTATCTTATTTCGAAAAGCAGATGTCATAGCAATCATTTCGTCATGAGCGACGATATTGGATAAAGGAATGCAATAGGGCATTGCGGAAGCGCGTAAGGCGCATGTAGCCCCAGTTACACGGCAATACACACTTAACATTTCGAGCGCATACCCTTTATCGAATAAATCGAGAGTTTTCTTGTCCAAACCCAACACATCGAAAAGCGTTTGATTATAACTCGGTATTCCTGCCGTATTAACAAGTACGGCATTGGTAAAAACGAATTCCTTATCCGGGTTACTGTTAAAATAGCTGATAATAGTTTCGACCTTTGTAGGCAACCAAATATCGTCCTGATCCGACAAAAAGATAATATCGCCAGAACAACGACAAATAGCCTGTTCGAAATTTCTTCGATAACCGTGATTCCATGTATTGATATGTAATTGAATCGGCAAGTTGTACTGACAAATTAAATTCTCGATTATTTCAACGGTATCATCTTTAGAACAATCGTCACAAATGATGATTTCATCGACTTGTAACGTTTGATTTCGAATAGACATCAATTGCTCCCAGATATATTGTTCTCCGTTATAAGTGCACATAGCAACAGAAAGACGCATAATGATATTGTATTTACTGATTGTTAAATAAAGATTCTATGGGTTGGACAAACCGTTCGATTAAACGGGTATCTTTTGTGATAATTTCTGCCGTTCCATCCATTTGCTGAATAAAACGGAATTTATTTTTATAGCTGGATACCATCCCCTGGGGAAATGCGACTTCGCCTATATAACCTATTTCCGTTTGATTGATCGTTTCCGGGACAGAAGATATGGAAATCAAACGTCCTTTCAGCAAGCCGTACTCCATATACGGAAATCCGTTCAGCTTGACATTGACCTGTTGTCCGATTTCGACTTTACCGAGCCCTGAAGACGGAATGGTTATCCTTCCGATAATCTGCGTAGAATCCTTGGGTACAATTGTTGCCAAGCGATCTCCTGTGGTAATATTTTGATTTTCGGCCCAATATTTTGTAAATGTGATTTTCCCTGCGATTGGAGTCTCCAATATATATTTGTCTTTCCATAATTTGATTTGGGCCAATAACTGAGCGTGTTGTTCATCGAATTGTAGTTGGAATTCATTTTGCTCGTTGTCATATTGGATGGTTAGGTCCGTCAATAGTTTTTGTTGACTCAGAATATTCGTTTTTGTTGAAATAATGGAATTTTGTTGAGATGTAACGGATAATTCCTTTTGAAGCAGTTTCTGAAGGCTCGCATCGTAATCAGCTTCCGTCAATGCATGTGAATGGAATAATACGGAATCCCGCTTTTGATTGTTTTGTTCGAACCGGAGGTCTCTTTGAAGAATCGCCAACTGTTTTTCCTGTGCCTGTAAACCTGCATACAGCATTTTTATTTGTTGTTCGATCTGATTTTTTTGTTGGGGGATCGCTCCTGTTTGCGTATAATGGTCATAAGATTTACAGGTCTTTTCCAACGCTGTGTAATAGGGTTGTAATTCACCTAATTGATTTGTTTCATTTTCGAAATACGCGTTTCCTGTAACCAAAGAAAACAAGGAATCAGACAATATCTTTTCCAATTGAAGGACAGATCGGTAATCGGCCGTATT
>OOAO01002588.1_pt1 | contig 11574 bp, 10 predicted proteins | sample 1671821 | NCBI WGS metagenome assembly OOAO01 (sample SAMN06348196, study PRJEB24527) | human gut metagenome | biome: human gut; feature: ankylosing spondylitis patient; material: feces | host: Homo sapiens | place: China | collected 2015-10 | reverse complement strand
TCCCCTACGAGGACCAGAGCCGGGTTTTTGAACGGTTTTACCGGGTGGACAAGAGTCATAGCCGGGCCATCGGAGGCACAGGGCTGGGCCTATCTATTGTGAAGCATGCGGCGGCCCTGCACGGCGCGGAGATAAAGCTACAAAGCCAGCCCGAGGATGGAACGGTTATCACGGTGCTCTTTCCCGGGGAATGACAGAAAATTTACAGGGCTTTCAGAGGGCTTCCCTTGCGGAAGCCCTCTTTTTTCATAATTTAATATGGATTTAACTTTTCTCCGGTTTCGGATTTAATATGGAACAGATATGCTAATAATAGGTAAAAACGGAAGAGGAGAGAGATTCATGACATTTTTCGATTTCTTAACATTGATCGGCGGGTTAAGCCTGTTTCTGTTCGGCATGAACCTCATGGGCGATGCCCTGGAAAAGCGTGCGGGCAATGGGCTGAAAAACCTGCTGGGCAAGCTTACCAGCAGCAAGGCGGCGGGCTTTCTCACCGGCGTGGGCATCACGGCGGTGATCCAGTCGTCATCTGCCACAACGGTGATGGTGGTGGGCTTTGTAAACTCCGGCCTTATGGCACTGCGTCAGGCTATTTATGTTATTATGGGTGCCAACGTAGGCACCACTGTAACGGCATGGATCCTGAGCCTTTCGGGCATCCAGAGCGACAGCTTTTTCATGCAGCTCCTCAAGCCTACATCCTTCACGCCTGTTTTGGCCCTGATCGGTGTAGCGCTGTATATGATGGGCAAGAGCGGCAAGAAGAAGGATACAGGTATGATCCTTCTGGGCTTTGCCACATTGATGTTCGGCATGGATACCATGAGTACCGCCGTGGCGGGGCTGAAGGATATGGAGAGCTTCCGGGAGCTGCTGCTGGTGTTCACCAATCCCATTTTGGGCGTACTGGCAGGCGCGGTGCTCACGGCCATCATCCAGTCCTCCTCGGCCTCCGTGGGCATCTTGCAGGCCGTGTCTTCCACTGGCCAAATCACCTTTGGCGCGGCTATCCCCATTATCATGGGTCAAAATATAGGCACCTGCGTTACGGCCCTGCTTTCCTCCATCGGTACCAACCGCAACGCCCGCCGGGCGGCGGTGGTGCATCTGTCCTTCAACATCATCGGCACGGTGGTATGGCTGACGGTGTTTGAGGTGGTACGGGCCTTGGTAAATATCCCCCTGCTGGACGGCAGCATTGATCAGCTGGGCATAGCCATTGTCCACTCGATATTTAATATACTCTGCACGGCGCTTCTGCTGCCCATGACGGGCCTGCTGGAGAAGCTGGCCTGCCGCATTATCCCCGATCATGCCGGTGGCGACAGCATCCCCGAGCTGGACGAGCGTCTCATGGCTACTCCGGCGGTGGCTATGGAGCGGTGCCATGAGGTCACCATGAACATGGGCTTCACCTCGGTCCGGGCCACTCGAAACGCTATGCATGAGCTGAAAAACCATGATGTAAAGCGCGCCGAGAGCATCCGGGAGGATGAGCGGACCGCTGACCGCTATGAGGACGAGCTGGGAACTTATTTGGTGAAGCTATCCGGCTGTCATTTGAGCGACCAGGATCGGGTGGAGGCGGCGGAGCTGCTGCACATGATCGGCGATTTTGAGCGCATCAGTGACCATGCGGTGAATATCCTGGAATCGACAGAGGAGCTGCGCGGAAAGGGTATCGCCTTTACACAGCCGGCAATAGAAGAAATGAGTAAGATGTTCGGCGCGGTGGATGAGATCATGGACCTGGCTCTCACGGCCTTTATCCACAGAGATCTCTCTGCGGCCCGGGAGGTGGAGCCCCTGGAGCAGGTGGTGGATACGCTGAAGGAGCAGCTTCGCTCCCGGCATATCCTGCGCCTGCAGGAGGGCAAGTGCAGTATGGAGGCAGGCTTTGTCTGGGCAGATATGCTGACGGACCTGGAGCGTATCGCTGACCACTGCTCCAATATTGCCGGCTGTGTGGTGCAGATGCAAAAGAGCCGGCTGGATATCCATGGCTATCTGGACGGCATCCGCAGCGGCAGCGATGAGTACCGCCAGCGCTATGACTTTTACGCCCGGAAATATGCCTTGGTCTGAGTCTTGTAAATATCTGCAAAAGTGTGTATAATAAGTGCATACTAAAGTTAGGAGCCAATATCCCATGCTGAAGCATTGCTTGATCGTGTTCGGAGTTTCCATGGTGCCGCTGATAGAGCTGCGCGGTGCGATCCCCTATGGCATCGCCTTTGGCTTGCCGCTGTGGCAGACCTACTGCATCGCCATCGTGGGCAACATGCTGCCGGTTCCCATTATCTATTTCTTCGCCCGCAAAGTCCTGGCCTGGGGCTGCGACAAGAGGTATATCGGCAAGTTTTTTACCTGGTGCCTGCAAAAGGGCGAAAGGGGCGGCCAAAAGCTCCAGGAAAAGGCGGGCCGGGGCCTGTTTTGGGCACTGCTGCTGTTTGTGGGCATCCCACTGCCCGGCACCGGCGCCTGGACCGGGACGCTGGCGGCCAGCATTTTAGACATGGGCTTTAAGAAGAGCGTGCTGGCCTGCATGGGTGGTGTGCTGCTGGCGGGGATTATCATGGGCGGCCTGTCCCTTTTGGGCGTGGGTATCTTCACAACGGCTGCGGTATGACCTGAACAAGAGGAGGATTGCATATGACATACACCTATCAGCCTCGGGGCGTTTGCTCCCGAAAGATGACCGTGCAGCTGCAGGATGGCATCATCCGCGATGTGCGGGTGGAGGGCGGCTGTAATGGGAATCTACAGGGCATTTCCCGCCTGGTTATTGGGATGCCCGCCCGGGACGCCATTGAGCGGATGAAGGGCATCCGCTGCGGAGACAAGCCCAGCTCCTGTCCGGATCAGTTATCCATTGCCCTGGAGCAGGCCTTGGCGAAGGGCGAATAAAGGAACAAAATGTGAAGCCGCGGAGATTTATCTCTGCGGCTTTATTCACCCCTGTCGTCGCAGACACATAGTATGGAGAGCAATGGGAGCGTGAGAGCGATGGCCTATAATGAGCGAGAGCTGCTGGCCCGGCTCATTCAGTGTGAGGCGGGAGGCGAAGGAGAAAACGGAATGAAAGCAGTGGCCGGCGTGGTGATGAACCGGGTGAATGTTATCGGTGGGGAGTACGATAGATTGGGCCAGGGAGATTTGTATAACATCATTTTTCAGCCAGGGCAGTTCACCTGCCTGGCGGAAAATATTGCCGGTGCGTATAATCCCCAGAACATCTACAATATGCGACCCACAAAGGAAAACTACGACATTGCGGATTGGGCCATAGCGGGCAACCGCTTGCCCATTGTGGGGGACGCCCTGTGGTTTTATAACCCCTACGATAAGCCCTGCCGAAGCTATTTTCCCTCCCAGGTGGGGCAGTTCGTGGAGAAAATTGGACAGCATTGCTTCTATGCTCCGACAGATGCGTATTATGAAACTTGAGTGAGGTGTGATGTATGCTGCAGTTACATACAGATATACAGGACGGAGCTTCTCCCGGCATGAGCGCCATGCAGGGGAGTATGAGCACCATTCAGAGTGACGCCACAGCCATGCAGAGCGGTGTAACTCCAATGCAGGCGGATCAGAGCAATATGGCCCTGATCCCGCAGCGGCCGGAGCACATGATGCTTCAGCAGAAGGAGGTTGAGACCGTGGAGAATCCCACCGGCACCCGGGATGTGACCAATAGCTCTATCCGGGGATTGCTGGCCCGGAATTTGGGATACTATATCGTGGCCAGTTTCCTTATGGGTACTCAGCAGGCCATACAATGGGAAGGAATCCTGGCCAGCGTCGGCAACGACTACTTAGTGATCTATCAGCCGGATCAGAACCGCTTTGTCAGCGGAGATATTTACGCACTGAAGTTTGTGGAGTTCCACGAGAATCAATCTGCCTGCGCCGGCTACCGCCGCCGGGATGCCTTCCAGAGCTGGTAAAAAAAGGCTCTCAAAGCGCCTTGGGCGCTTTGAGAGCCTTGCCTTATATAGAACTGTTTTTTACCTGCGAAGCTTATCCCAAGGGGTGATTTTCCCGGATTGGCGTGTCCGGTTCATATCAATGACCCGCTGGTTGCGGCTGCCGCGGAACTGCAGGGAAATATCCTTTTCCTCCGGTATAAACCGCCCGTCGATGAGAATGTCGATACAGGAGAGCATTTCCTCCGTAGCCTCGCAGTGGGGGTGCGCACCGGGAGTCAGCAGATCCTCCAGCTGATAGCCGGTGTAGCACCAGATGTTTTTTTTCGGATATTTTTCCCGGATGCGGCGCAGCATGGGCAGCAGTGCCCGCTGGTTTTCCGGTTCAAAGGGATCTCCGCCCAGGAGAGACAGACCGCCCACATAGGGCTTATCCAGCTCGGCATAGATCTCCCGCTCCGTTTCCTCCGTAAAGGGCCGGCCGTAGCAGAAGTCCCAGGTTTCCGGCTGGAAGCAATCCTTACAGTGGTTGCGGCAGCCGGAGACGAACAGGGATACCCGTACCCCCTCACCATTAGCAATATCACATTTTTTCAGCTCACCATAGTGCATGGTTGCTCGACCTCATTTCTATAAAGGCGAGGCAGGCCCTGCCTACCCCGCCTATTTTTTGCAGAGGAGAATTACAGGTGCAGAACCCGGTCCTTGATCTCCTGAGTGCGGCCCTGGTTCCAGAACTGGGTACCGATATAGCCGCAGGTGCGGCGGGCCACATTCATCTTATCCTGGTCGGTATTGCCGCACTGGGGACACTTCCAGATGAGCTTGCCGTCCTCCTCCACCACTTCGATCTCGCCGTCCCAGCCGCAGACCTGGCAGTAGTCGCTCTTGGTGTTCAGCTCGGCGTAGATGATGTGGTCATAGATGAACTTCATTACCTCCAGCACGGCGGGGAGATTGTTCTGCATATCCGGGACCTCTACATAGCTGATGGCGCCGCCGGGGGACAGGTGCTGGAACTGGGCCTCAAATTCCAGCTTCGTAAAGGCGTCGATAGGCTCGGTAACATGGACATGGTAGCTATTGGTGATATAGCCCTTGTCGGTGATGCCCTCAATGACGCCGAAGCGCTTTTGCAGGCACTTGGCAAATTTATAGGTGGTGGACTCCAAGGGTGTACCGTAGAGGGAGTAGTCAATATTTTCGGCGGTCTTCCACTCCTGGCACTTTTCGTTCATTTTTTTCATAATGGACAGAGCAAAGGGAGTGGCAGCGGGGTCTGTGTGGCTTTTGCCGGTCATGTATTTCACACATTCATACAGACCCGCGTAACCCAGGGAGATCGTGGAGTAGCCGCCATAAAGGAGCTTGTCGATGACCTCGCCTTTTTTCAGCCGGGCCAGAGCGCCGTACTGCCAAAGGATGGGGGCGGCGTCGGAGGTGGTGCCCTTCAGCCGGTCGTGGCGGCAGCGGAGGGCGCGGTGGCACAGCTCCAGGCGCTCGTCAAAAATTTTCCAGAACTTCTCAATATTGCCGCCGGAGGACAGGGCCACATCCGGCAGGTTAATGGTGACAACGCCCTGGTTAAAGCGGCCATAATACTTGTGCTTGCCGGGCTCGTAGTTGCCGGCATTGGCGATATTGCCCACCCCTGCATCGGTGAAGCGGTCAGGGGTCAGGAAGGAACGGCAGCCCATACAGGTGTATACATCGCCCTTGAGCTCCTTCATCTTCTTCTCGGAAATATAGTCAGGCACCATACGACGGGCGGTACACTTGGCGGCCAGCTCCGTGAGATACCAGTAGGGGGAGTCCTCGTGGATGTTATCCTCCTCCAGGGTGTAGATGAGCTTGGGGAAAGCAGGCGTGACCCAAATGCCTTTTTCGTTTTTCACGCCCTGGTAGCGCTGGAGGAGCATCTCCTCGATGATCATGGCCAGATCTTTCTTCTCCCGTTCGTTCCGGGCCTCGTTCAGATACATGAAAACAGTGATGAAGGGGGCCTGGCCATTGGTGGTCAGGAGAGTCACCACCTGGTACTGGATGGTCTGCACACCCCGGCGAATTTCCTCCCGCAGGCGGGTCTCTACCAGCTCACTGATCTTCTCCTCACCGGGGTCCACGCCGATGGAGGCCATTTCACTTTGGACAATCTTGCGGATTTTCTGACGGCTGACCTCTACAAAGGGGGCCAGATGGGTGAGGCTGATGGACTGGCCGCCGTACTGGTTGCTGGCCACCTGGGCTACGATTTGGGTGGCAATATTGCAGGCAGTAGCAAAGCTATGAGGACGCTCAATGAGGGTGCCGGTGATGACAGTGCCGTTTTGCAGCATATCCTCCAGGTTCACCAGGTCACAGTTGTGCATATGCTGGGCGTAATAATCGCTGTCGTGGAAGTGGATGATGCCCTCCCGATGGGCCTCAACAATCTCTTGAGGCAGCAGAATACGTTCGCTGAGGTCGCGGCTGACCTCACCGGCCATGTAGTCCCGCTGGGTAGAGTTGACCACTGGGTTTTTATTGGAATTCTCCTGCTTGGCCTCCTCGTTATTGCACTCGATGAGGGAGAGAATCTTATCGTCGGTTGTGTTGGATTTGCGGACCAGGGAACGGGTATAGCGGTAGGTGATGTAATGCTTGGCCACTTCAAAGGCGCCGTGGGCCATGATGTAATGCTCCACCATGTCCTGAATTTCCTCCACAGTGGGAGCGCGGCCGATCTTCTGGCACTGGAGCTCTACAGACTCGGCGATGCGCTGGATCTGCACGGGGGTCATGCGATCCACTTCCTCCACGGAGTCGTTGGCCTTGGTGATGGCAACGATGATCTTCGTGATGTCAAAGGCTACCTCGGAGCCGTTGCGCTTGATGATCTTCATTTTATTTGTCCTCCTCCGCCCCAACGAGGGCAAGTAATATTTATCACATGTGTATACACCTATGTTACACTATATATTGTGCCATTACAAGGGGTTAACACACAAAATATAGAGAGAAACTGTACCAAATTTAGGCGGTGAAATTTGGAGGAACAGACAAAGACCACAAAATATAGCAAATAATTACATGGGATACACAAAATGTTGTATAATAAAAAACTATGCCGCCGGTTCTGCGGCAGCACAGCAAAATCCGTGGGCTTCAGGCCGGAGCGGACTCATTCTCCCGGCAATAGCGGTCCTCACAGACCACCATGAAGTAGGCCCAGAGGATGAAAGGGAGCGCGCACAGAGAAGCCTTGATCTCCCAAAGCTCCACAGCGAAGTAAGCTGCCGCAGCGCCTACATGGAAGCTGAGAATGGTGGAAACATAGAACCACATCCGCCGCAGCTGTCCCTTTTCCCGGGCGCACAGATGACGGGCCAGGGAGAGGGCAGCCTGCTTGGTGTTGTTGGTGGAAAAGATGGTGGAGCTGACGTTTCCCTGCGCTCCGGAGAAAGAGCTCCATTGGACGCTCATGGCAAAGAAAATGGGGTAAAGAGCGGGGACAGTAGGTGTTTCTGCCGGGAGAAACGCCAATACAACGGCGCAGAGCGCATCCACCGCTGGGCTGACCCGCCGCATATCCCAGCCGAATAGGCGAGGCAGGAACACCGTGGACATGGTGCCCACAATATATATGACTAAAGCGCCTATATGCATCAGCACTCCCAGCCAATCGCCCTCAAAGGAGTTGAGCAGTATATCCAGCAAATTCAGAGTCTGCGCATTGGCCATGATGCCCATGCGCAGCAGGATTGCGTATGCCGCGAAAAAGCCGCCCACGGCGGCAAAGGACAGATGACGGTACCAATCTATATTAGAAATTCGGCTCATGGAGATTCTATCCTCCGTTTTCAAATGATGTTGCCTGTACCATCGGTTGACAAAGGCAAAACCGTGCCTGCCCTTGTTACCCGATGGTACCAGTATAGCAGAAAAATGTCGATGGACAAGAGAAAAGATGGACAAAAATAAGCAGATCCCGGGGAGAATCTATTGACAACAGACAGATTTGTGGTAGAATAATGAAAAATGCTGAGAGGAAGTCAAGCAGACAGCCGATCCCAAGCGAAACGGGGATAGGTGAGAGCCCGTTGGATGCCGGCGTCTGCATGCCGCTTCGGAGCGGCCGGTGAGGAGCCGGACGGTGCATTCCCGTTACAGAATGGCTAAGAGGGCAGAGCTTTCTGCCGAATTAGGGTGGTACCGTGGAGTTTAACTTCGCCCCTATGTGTGGGGCGGAGTTTTTGTTTTTTGTGAGGTGGTCAGGTGGCATATCGGATCGTGAATATGGCGGAGGACCCCCGCAGCGGACAGTTTGCCTACTTTCGGGCCATGGCGGATCCCTGGGCGGGGATCACCGTGCCGGTGGACATTACAGCGTTTTACAACGCCCTGGACGGCAGACCCTTTTTCCTCAGCTTTCTCTATGCCCTGACCCGGGCGGCCAACGCTGTCCCGGAGCTGCGGCGCCGGCTGCTGAACGGGCAGGTGGTAGAGTTTGACCGGTGCTGCCCCTCCTATACGGCCATGAAGGACAGCGGCGTGTATGTCTACTGCCTGGTGGACAGCGGGCTTTTGCCCTATGAGACATTTTTGACCGACGGCAAACGGCGGCAGGCGGAGGCCCTGCGGGGCGATGAATTGGTGGAAAGCGGCGACCCGCTGAGCAACTTCTTTGTCTCCTGTGTGCCCTGGCTGGCCTACACTCAGCTCAAGCATCCCACCACTGGGCCGGACGACTCAAACCCCCGCTTTTCCTGGGGTAAATTTACGGAGCAGAACGGCCGCATTACCCTACCGGTGACGGTTTTTGTGAACCACGCCCTGGCGGATGGGCTGCACATCGCCCGGTTTTACGAGAATCTGGACCGGGAGCTATCAGACATTGTGAAGATAATCAAAAATTCAAGATAAAAGGAGTAATTGACCATGAGCCATCCCTATCGCGGCCTCAACGAGCTGCGGGAAATGTTCCTGAGCTACTTTGAGAGTAAGGGCCATCTGCGCCTGCCCAGCTTTTCACTGGTTCCCCAAAACGACAAGTCCATCCTGCTTATCAACGCCGGCATGACCCCCATGAAGCCCTGGTTCAAGGGGGAGGAGGAGCCCCCGCGGCACCGTGTCTGTACCTGCCAGAAGTGCATCCGCACCGGCGACATTGACAACGTGGGTCACACCGCCCGCCATGGCACCTATTTCGAGATGCTGGGCAACTTCTCCTTTGGCGACTACTTTAAGCACGAGGCCATTGCCTGGAGCTGGGAGTTTCTGACCAAGGTGGTAGGGCTGGAGGAGGAGCGGCTGTATCCCTCCGTATATGAGAGCGATGACGAGGCCTTTGACATCTGGAATCAGGAGATCGGCATCCCCAAGGAGAGGATATTCCGCTTCGGCAAGGAGGATAACTTTTGGGAGCACGGCTCCGGCCCCTGCGGGCCCTGCTCGGAGATTTACTACGACCGGGGTGAGAAATACGGCTGCGGTAAGCCCGGATGCACCGTGGGCTGCGATTGCGACCGGTATATCGAGATATGGAACAATGTGTTTTCCCAGTTTGATAACGACGGCCACGACAATTATACGGAGCTGAAGCAGAAGAATATCGACACCGGCATGGGCCTGGAGCGCTTAGCGGTGGTGTGCCAGAATGTGGATTCGCTGTTTGATGTGGACACGGTGATGAACATTACCGACAAGGTTTCGGAGCTCACTGGGGCGTTCTATGGCCAGAGCCAGAAACGGGATGTGTCCCTGCGGGTCATCACGGACCATATTCGGGCGGCCACGTTCATGATTTGCGACGGTATCCTCCCCTCCAACGAGGGCCGGGGCTATGTGCTGCGCCGCCTGCTGCGCCGGGCTGCACGCCACGGCAAGCTTCTGGGGGGGAACGATCCATTCCTCTATAAGATCGTGGACACCGTGATCCACGAAAATGAGTGCCAGTATGGCGACCTGCGGGAGAAGCAGACCTACATCACCAAGGTCATCCGCACCGAGGAGGAGAGCTTCGCCCGGACCATCGACGGGGGTATGCGCATCTTTGGGGAGATGCTGGCGGAGCACCAGCAAAAGGGCGAGACGGTGTTCTCCGGCGCGGACGCCTTCAAGCTGTATGATACCTTCGGCTTCCCCATTGATTTGACCGCCGAAATGGCCGCCGACGAGGGCCTGAAGGTGGACGAGGATGCCTTCCGCCAGCTGATGCAGGAGCAGAAGGAGCGGGCCCGGGAGGCCCGGAAGGCCCTGGGCGATCTGGGCTGGGCCGGCGTGGAGTTCGGCAAAGAGGTGCCGTCCACAGAGTTCGTGGGCTATAATCAGGACAGCTGCGAGGCAAGCGTTGTGGCCCTGGTGTGCGATGATGAGCTGTGCGGACAGTTAGAGGAAGGCCGTGACGGCATTGTGGTATTGGACAAGACGCCCTTCTATGCGGAAATGGGCGGCCAGGTGGCAGACCACGGCGTAATTACCGGGCAGGGCTTTACCTTCACGGTGACGGACGTGCAGAAGAACAAGGGCGGTAAGTTCATGCATTACGGCCATGTGGCCCGGGGCAGCGTTACGGTAGGGGATACCGTGCGCCCGGCCATCGACACCCAGCGGCGCAAGGCCGTCTGCCGCGCCCATACCACCACACATCTGCTGGATGCGGCTCTTAAGAAGGTCCTGGGCGACCATGTGCATCAGGCGGGCTCCCTGGTAGAGCCGGATCGCCTGCGCTTCGACTTCACTCATTTCGAGGCCATAACTCCCGAGCAGCTGAGCCAGGTGGAGTGGATGGTCAATGATGCCATTCTGGAGGGCTGTCCCGTGGTAACGGAGGTGCTGCCCATTGAGGAGGCTAAGAAAAAGGGCGCAGTGGCTATGTTCGGTGAGAAGTACGGCGAGACCGTCCGCGTGGTGGAGATGGGCGACTTCTCCATGGAGTTCTGCGGCGGCACCCATCTGGACAACACCGCCAAGGCCGGTCCCTTCCGCATCAAGTCCGAGGGCTCCGTCGCCTCGGGCGTCCGCCGGATCGAGGCCACGGTGGGCCGACTGAGCCTGGACACCATGAACAAGAATCAGGAGCTGCTGTTCCACGCCGCTCAAGTGCTGAAGACAACACCTGGTGAGCTGGCCGCCAAGGCGGAGCAGCAGGCAGCGGAGATGAAGGAGCTGCGCCATGAGCTGGAGAAGTTCAAGTCCGAGGCGTCCCTGGGCGAGGCCCGGCAATTCCTGACCGCCGCCAAGAACGTGGGCGGACTGAAGGTCCTGACCGCTATCCGTAACGGCATGGATGCGAACGCCCTGCGGCAGATGGGCGATTTCCTGCGGGACAAGGCCCCGGATGTTGTGGCAGTGCTGGCTTCTGCCAATGGGGAGAAGATCACCTTCCTGGCAGTCTGCGGTCCCGAGGCGGTGAAGCGCGGCATCAAGGCCGGCGACCTGGTGAAGAGTGTCTGCGCCATCTGCGGCGGCAAGGGCGGCGGCAAGCCTGACAGCGCCATGGGCGGCGGCAGTGACCTGCTGAAGCTGGATGATGCACTGGCCACCGTGGATGATTTTGTGGCGGAAAAGCTGAAGTAAGCTGTAGATGACACCTTCCCCGGGGCCTCGCCGGGCAAAGGCCTGGCGGGAGCAGAGTGGAGTGGGAGAACTTTATGTCAACTCGAGA
>OOAO01002586.1_pt1 | contig 11578 bp, 9 predicted proteins | sample 1671821 | NCBI WGS metagenome assembly OOAO01 (sample SAMN06348196, study PRJEB24527) | human gut metagenome | biome: human gut; feature: ankylosing spondylitis patient; material: feces | host: Homo sapiens | place: China | collected 2015-10 | reverse complement strand
TCTTTCAATCAGATGTTCCTCACCCTTTACAGACTTCCATGTATCTACCACATTTCCATCCTTATCAAGCACCGTAAGCGTTGCCCCGGAAAGTTCCACGCCTGTCGTAATATCGGACTTCGTAAAGGTTACTTTTGTCGGCTGGTTCTTAAATACAGATTCCAGCTCTACCATTTTCACATCCTGCCCCTGATATTTGGCAGTCACCTCCAAAGTCTCAAAAGAAGAGACATACCCTGCCGGAGCTGCAAGTTCTTTGATATAGTAAGTACTAAATGGAAGGTCAACGTCAAATACTGCCTTTCCATCTTCCCCACTGACTGCTTTTCCAAGTAAGGTATCTGCCTTCACAATCACTTCTTCATGTGCCAGAATATCTTCTTTTGCATAGATGCCAAACTCTGCACCTGCCACAACCGTTTCTGTCTCTGCATCCTGTTTTACTACGGACACTTCCACTTTCTGGCGGTCATTCTCAAAGGTTGCTGTCTGCTCAATAACTGGTGTTTTCTGGTCTTTGTATTCAAATGTTACTGTCTGTGCTTCTTCATTTAACACAAAGCCCTCTGGTGCTGTCTTTTCAACAATCTTATAGGTTCCAAGTGGAAGGTCAGCGATCTGTGCCTTTCCATCCTTATCCGTGGTAACAGTTCCTACCAGTTCCCCAGAAGCATACTCCAGGATACGGTTTCCATTATCATCTTTCTGGAAATCTGCTGTATAAATATCTTCGGCAGCATATACCTCAAAGACTGCTCCCTCCAGAGTTTCTTTCTGATAAGTAAAGTCATCTTTATAACCATTTAAGACCTCACCCTGTTTTACGATGTTCAGTTCTCCCTTAACCGGATGATTCTCGTATGCGATCTCAATGATCACATCGCCGGAAGTTCCGTCCATCTGATATGCTGTATTGGAATCTACATCTACCTCATAGTAATTCTCATTGAGCGTATATCCATAAGGTGCGTTCACTTCCTCAATACGGTAATGTCCAATCTTCAGATTCTGTGGAAGGATTAAGTATCCCTGCTCATCTGTAAAATAAGATTTGTGTTTTACCGTCGTCGGATACGTTGTTACCTGCTCCACATACTTTTCTGTATCCAGGTTAAAAATCTTAAACTCCGTATTTTTCTGAAGGACTGCTTTCTTTGTCTCATCGTCCTGTTTGATGATCTTCAGCTTCGCTTCAAACTCTTTGTCAAGCAGCACCCTCCATACCTGCGGTGTAGTCGGATGATTCTCTGTAATCTGTACGATGAAATCATTGACCGGAGTGTAATTATGTGGTGTGGTTGTTTCACGGACGATGTAAGTTCCATAAGGAAGTGCAATACTGCGGGCATACCCTTTCTCATCCGTAAAGATCTCTGTTGCACCATTTTCCCCTATCACTACCGGCTTGACAGAATCAAAGTCATAGCTGCCATCTTCTTTTACTGTCAGGGAAGATACCAGATAAGCGGTAAATCCTGCACCTTTCAGTAAATCGGCATCTGTCTTTCCGTTGTTCGCTGCCTTGATAATCTCAAATGGCTGCTTCATCACCTGTTCCAGAGACAGACAGTCACGCTTCACTTCCGCTACAAGATCACCCTCGTAGTTGCAGACCAGATCATGTTCTTCTTCATCTGCCAGGTAACCCGTTGGAGGAGTAATCTCTTTTACATAGTAATTGCCAAGATATAATCCATCTACAGAAGCCTGTCCATTCTTATCTGTTGTAAGAGTGGCAACCTGCTCACCCGCTTCGTAGATCACACCAGTTGCTCCATCCGGATGGACAATATCCTCACGGGCATACAGTCCATAGACTGCCTTTTCTAAAGTAGCATCTCCCTGTGGAACAGCCTTCTTTGTTTCTTTGTCCTGCTTCTGTAAGGAAATCTTTGCTGTCACACGCTCGTTTTTGAAGGTATGCTTAAATGTCAGTTTCGCTTCCTTATCGTTTGTATAAGAAAAAGTAAACGTATAGACATCATCCGCATTTCTCAGATAGCCTTCCGGAGCCTGTACTTCCTTTACATCATAGGAAAATCCCAGCGGCAGATCTGCGGTAAACTTCGCCGTTCCATCATTTCCAGTTGTCACTTTCTCAATCAGAGTACCTTTCTTTACAACAACCGTTCCATCTGCATTTTTAATGTCACTGGCTGCATAAAGTCCAAAAATTCCTCCATCCAGAGGATTTTCTGTATCCTTATCCTGCTTTGTCACAATCACTTCTGCTTTCTGTCTGTCATTCGTAAAAGTTGTCTCAGAAAAAACAACATCTACATTCTGTCCTGCATAAGAAAGAGTGACTGACTTTTCTTCCCCGGCATTATAAAATCCGGTCGGAGCCTGTTTTTCTTTGATGATATATGTACCAAGATGCAGGTTTTTCAGAATGACTGCCCCATTCGAGTCTGTTGTCAGATTCTCTTTGACCAGATCACCCTTGCTGTAAACCTTGGCACCATAAGCAGTTTTAATATCTGCTCCGGCATACACATCATAAATCGCACCTTTCTGTCTGCGTTTCTCATACTTAAATGTTGTTCCATTCTCGGTGACATCTGCACCTGTCAGAACCTGACCTTCTTTATAAACAGTCAGCTGTCCCATCTGTTCTTCATCCGGAACAGTCACAGTTGCTGTTTTGCTGACTTCCAGTTTTACGTTGTAGGCAGTTGCATTGATACGGTATCCTGTCGGAGCTGTAATCTCTTTCAGATATACAGTGTCCTGTGTCTTAATGATCTGTACGGACGATTCCCCGTTCGCATCGGTTGCCGGTAACTTTGTAATCAGCTTTGTACAGTTTGCATCACTGTATAAACCAAACACTGCACCAGACAGCTTTGCGTCTGCTTTTGCATCTTTTTTAATCACCTTCACACTTGCGTGCTGCACCCAGGTTACTTTGAAGTCCACATATTTTTCATCATCAACACCTTCACCAAATACCAGTGCCAGGTCCTGTGAACCAGATCCGGTACTGATCTTATATGCAGAATAATCTTTTGTTACACTGCCCTTCATCGTTGCAGACCAGCTTCCTGCGACATCCTGTACCTGTGTAAGAGGTGCAGATAAGTAAAACTTAGTTCCACCACTGATTTCTACTGCTTCACCAGCTTTGCTTGTCTTTCCGGTTGTCACGTTGTGAAGTTTCACACCACTTGGAAGTTTCATTGTGATACTCTGCAGTTCATCTGCTTTAAAAATGATTTCCTTTGTTCTCTGGCTGTTGCCATCTACATAGGCTGTCACATCTGCATCAGAAAAACTCATATCTACATCTGGAATCTCCGGCTGTGAAATACAGTAATTATACAGTTTCATTGCAAGTGTCTTTGCTGTACCGCTTGCACCGGAAAAGGCAGAATCTCCACCATTAGCATAAGATGCTGCCAGATGTACCAGAATAAATCTGGCACCTGCACTTAGGTTTCCATATCCATTTTCCTCTGTGAAAAATCCTTCATCACCGGAAGCCTTTGTGCCATAGTAACAAACCTTTGCCAGCTTCTTACCATCACTGAGCTTTGTAATATCATAAGTACCACTTCCCGGACTGGATTTAGAAGGCTCCACGCAATATGCTGTTGCAGAAACATTACCAAACTGAACCGTATATTTGTAAGTCAGATAACTTCCATACCCGTAATCCGAATACTGATAACAGGTTCCTCTTGTTACTGTAACTTTCTTGGTACTCTGTGTTGCAATGTCTGTTGCCATGAAAGTAACCGCTTCTCCTTCTTCCATAGAATAAAGGTCGATACCGTTCTCCGCTGCCTGATCCATTACTTCTGAAACAGCCAGACCGGATTCTTCATCTGTCGTCACTTCCTGCTCATCTGTAAGATCAGTTACAATTTCTTTTGACCCGTCCGAATCAGCATCTTCATCCGCATTACCGGAATCTTCTGTTTCACCGGCATTTCCTTCACCAGCTGTATTTTCAGAAGAACTCTTTGTCTGTGCTTCTGTTTCCGGCTCTTTTACCGTAATGTTTCTGCTTACTCTGTAAGCTGGGTGACCGCTGACTGGCTCTACTGCATAGACAGCTTTGTAGGTATCCGGTGTATGTGCGTCAAAATCTGTACCGGCTTCACTCTTTGCTTCATGGAATAAAACTTTCACCTTTTTTTCATTCACGCCCTCTATACCGGACAGATCGACTTCCACCTCAAATTCTTCTCCATAGGGAATCTCAATATCCTTTGCTTCCACAATTTCATCTTTGTCAAGAGTATCCTGCACATCCTGCAGTTCCGGATATTGCTGTTCAAATGAAGTTGGCTCTGGTTCTAATTCAGAAGCAGAAACCATGACTGGTTGAACGATAACAGACGCCAAAGTTGCAACTGCCATAAATCCCGACAAGAATCTTTTAAATCGCATTTTCATTTTGACTGAGTCCTCTCTTTCTTCGATAATTTACTCCACTTTCGTTCAGGCTTACACCTGCATGAATCAATCATAGGAACCACCTCCCTTATGTCTTGGATTGACTTTTAAATAAAAACAGGATTGAGCTATTTAAGCCGCAAGAGGTAATTCGTAATCATTCCTGCCAAGGGTGCCTCTCATCCATTGCCCTTCACGTTGTCACCGAACACCCGCCGCCAGATGCGTAGCTGGGAAATTCAGGTATCCTCTTGCTGCTGATATGAAATTGTCAAGGTTCACTTTTAGGGGGGAATTTATTGTTTTGAATTAAAATAGACATTTGCCCCTCCACTAACCGCATGTGTGAAAGGGCAAAAATTAACCTGTTTGAAATTTTTTTATAAAATTTTTTTGAAACAGCAAAAACTTACAAAGTTTCCAGCCTGTCTTTTAGTTTCTGCAATACTTTGTTTTTCCTGTTTCTGATTGTCTTTGTACAACACCCGAAATACTGTGCTGTTTTTTTAACTGTGTACTCTTCAAAAAATAATAGTCTTATCAATTCCATTTCTTCTTCAGACAAATATTTCAGAGCTTCCTGCAGCTCTTGTATTTCTGACAGCCTGATGACTATTTCTTCTGGTGATAATATATGCAAATAACTGTTGTAACTCGTTTCCTCTACTTTTTCTATTCCGCATACACCATTTTTCTGCATTTTTTCAAGCTGGTATCTTTCTTTTCTTCTTGACTGGTACCATGCCAGATATACGTCTCTGGTAACTTCTACGAGAGTTTCATTTACACGCAGCACATACCGTTGTCTTTCCTTTGGTTTTTTACCACGCATCTTTTATTCTCCCTTCTGAAGCACTCCGATCAGTCTGCCTGCATTTCTTCTCATTTTCTGCTTTGCCTGTGAAATACATTTTGATACTGCTGGTTCTGTAATTCCAAACACCCGTGACACTTCTCTTTGTGTCCGCTGCTGAAAATAAATTTGATGGATTACCTGTCTCTGCCGGTCAGTCAGCAGATCCATGAATTCTCCAATAGCTTCTTCTATAATCAGTTTTTCAAGTACATTCTGCCTTTTGTCCACCAATTCGCACCAGCCTTCTGAAATATGGCTATATGAAATGCAATTATTATGTTCTCGTACCTCCCTGTTCCTGCACAGCCGATCTTCACCTTCTAATATCAACCGCACATACCAGGGCTGATTATCAAAAAAATCTTCCTTAACAACTGTTATTTTTCTTCCTGCTTCATATACATAATCTCGACAGGTAAATAAAGGAAAAACCGTTCCATAATCACCTGCACAATAGAAAACATATCCTGTCTGATACGCAATAATTTCCGCACCATCTATCAGTCTCTGCTTTACAACTGCCACATCGTTTTCTCTTAAATACCTGGCGGATGGAACCTTTCTTCTTTCTTCCCTGTTACCTACAACCTGTTTCAATTCCTGCAATGTCAGCATAATTACCACCCTTCTGCCTGCTGGCAACAGGTGCCCATCAGCAGAAAGGATAGGATTATTACTGATCTACTGGCAAAAGGGCAGTAAAAAACAGCTTCCGGCACACCCGTTTTTTTTAACGAGAGCCTGAAACTTCCTTACTGCCCTTTCTGCTAATTTACAGCAGCCTCTATTTTATTTTCCGTCTGATGTCCCGGTCAGACTTCTTTGCATTTCTTTCTGTTTTTATGTTCTTTTCATTTTCCATCAAAACAGAATAGTCTCCCATTGCATCATAGGGACACTGCTTCCGATAGATTAAATTTTCTTGTCTGGTCATCAATCCTGTCTCCCTTCCTTGTTTCTGTCTCTTTCTCTCTGTTTGCTATTTTAACAGCACAAAAAACTATTATCCTTAGCATATATGGGGAGTTTTTTTGTTTTACACCCCATATATGGTGAAATTTCACCTGTACTCATTAAAACTTTCTATCAGTGAATCTATTGTCTGCATGATAATTTTCTGCTCTTTCCATTCCATCTTCTGAATACGATAAAATACTTCCTCAAACTGCTTTCTTTTTTCTGCATCGTCCCTCTCTTTTCCCATCAGGATATTGGCATCTGTTTCCAGGATCTCAATCATCTTCCTGAAAATCTCAACAGACATTGCCGTTTGCCCTCCTTCTATCCTGCTGACCGTATTGACACTGATACCTGCTTTTTCCGCAAAAGATTCCTGTGACAACTTCATTTCCTGCCTGCGTTTTCTGATCCGTTCTCCCAATTCAATAAGTTCTGTGGAAATTGCACGATTGCTCAATACGGTGTCTCCTTTCCTGCAATTTATCCCAGCTTTACGACATTGTGTCGCAAAGTTTCCAGAAAAAAAGCAGCTAATTTTGTCTTAGCTGCTTTTCAAAAGATCTATTTCATTTTATTCTCGGTATTTTATGTATTCCTGTAATAACTGTGAGCAAGAAAACACTAAGATAAATGATTGCCTGTCCAACCATTGCCAGAAGAACGACACTTCCTATCAATCCTCCGATCAGAAAATTCATTGTCCATACTGCCAGTGTTCCTCCAAGGTCAAACCCTCTTGGAACCATCCAGACACACATTTTTCCAATTCCGAATGGTATCCCCATCAGTAGCAACAGCAATAAATAATTGCACTTCCCATCCTGGATACAAAGCGGTCTCAGCACTGCAAACAATACAACAATCACCAGTGCTGGAACAATAACTTTTTTTATCATATTTCTCATGTTCCTTTATCCTCCATACATATCGTGATTAACCTCTGCCTGATAATAGCTGTTTATCGTTGCCGGGGCATTATACAGGGCAGTCAAAAGATATGCTTTAATGTTTCCAACCTTGGTCGTATTTCGATTCAGACAAAACAGCACATATTCGATATGTGAATAATTCAGCTTCATAAACCTGCTTTTCACCAAAGCAACTGGCTTTTCTGTCCCTGCGATCCGAATCATACTGTCCTCCGGCATCATCATAACTTCAATCATCAGTTCTACCAGTTCATCCACATCTTCTCTGGCATGATATTGATAATCTATATTTTCATGAATCACTTCACGATATGTCCGCATCTCCTCCATCACATCCCTTTTCTTTTTCAGATTACCTGATATGATTGGATAGGATTGATTTATCTCAGTTTCACTAATATCAGTCTTGTTAATATCAGTATTATTAGATTGTGATTTCGGATATTCTGGTTTTGTGATTTCCACTATTCTTGAATGATGATTTTCACCATTTTGGAATTGTGATTCTGGAAATTCTTGATTTGTGGTTTTCATCATTCCTGAATTGTGATTTTCACCATTCTGTAATTGTGATTCCACACAATCCTGAATTGTGGATTTCACTACTCCTGAATGATGATTTTCACAATTCAGAAAAGTGCCTGTTTTTTCCCTGTTCTCAGCTTCTGATTGCAGATTTGCACATTCTTCATGGTTTCCCTGCTCAGATTGCAGATCTGCACATTTTCTATAATTTTTCTGCTCTGATTGCAAATCTGCACAGCTATCCATCGGCTTTTGGTCTGGCACTTCTCTGAGCATAAAATTTTTCACATAAATAACATTAGGCTTTCCCAGACCCAGACGTTTCTTTTCAATCAGTCCAATCCCATTATTACTGTCCAACTCTTTTACCAGCTTCACTGCCTTTTGGGTTCCACAGTTCATCAGCTCTGCAATTTCTTCCACCGTGAAAATAATATATACTCTGTCCTCTGAATCCAGCCATCGGTTCTTAATGCTCAGGCTCATACGGTCCAGCATCAGACCGTATAATACCTTTGCTTCACAAGAAAGAGCTTTAAAGCATGGTTCTGTAAACAGCACTTTCGGGACACGATAAAAGCTATATTGTTCCGCTTCCATTCCCGTAAAATAATCAAACTGTATCTTCTGCATCTGCTACTCCTTCTCTGTTTTGTTTCCATTTATCCAAAAGCATAAAAATGACTTCTTCTATCTGTTCTTTAGAATATGTCTCTGGAAAATAATTGCCGATTTTTTTTGCCGGAATCGTCACATTGATTTTACTATTTTCTTTTTTCAATAAAACGGCATAGATATAACCCTGATTTAATTTTCCATTTGCACTGCATTCCTTTAATTGTTCTGCCTGTTGTTTTGTCGGAAAGATATTACTGTTGACAATTCCTTCCAAAAGCCATTCCTGTTCCTGTGGTTTCAGATAAGACAATTTTTCTCCCACTATCATAGGGATTTTATTATCGTCCACATATTCCAATATTCCATCTGATAATGAAGCCAGACGGATATATCTCTGCACAGTTCTTCCACTGTCCCCGGCTGTTTCACCAACCATATCTGCCGTATATTTTTCACCTTTACTTCCCTGGTGCTTCATTGCATCATATTTCATCTTATAGGCATGGGCCTTTTCACTTGGCAGAATATTTTCACGCTGAATGTTGGAATCGACCATAATTATGACAGCTTCATCATCTGTATAGTTTCGGACAAGGACCGGCATAGTTGTTTTGCCACACAGTTCACAGCCTCTTTTTCTCCTGTGACCTGAAATCAGTTCATATCCACCTTCTGATCGGGGTCTTACCAGAGCAGGATTTAAAACACCGTAGTTTTTAATACTCTCTACTGTCTCAGCCATTTTTTCATCATCGCTTACATGAAATGGATGATTTTTGAAAGGATAGAGCTTTTCCAGTTCTATTTCCACAACCTGGTTCATACTCTTTTCCGGTGATTCTTCTAATCCCAGTAACTCATCATAAGAGGTAAGCTGAATCTCTTTTTTCGGTCTACGCATGTTTCAACACCTCCTGAACCAGTTCTCTGTAACTGTCTGCCCCTTTGCTTTTTCCATCATAAGCAAATATACTTACACCCTCAGATGCTGTTTCTGCAAGACTTTCTGTTCTTGGAATTGTCTGCTCAAAAATCTTAATATCATCTCCATATGTGCTTATGATTGCCTGCTTATTTCTCTTTGCATTGTTGTAACGACAATTATCCATTGTGAACAAAATACCTTCTATCTGCAATTCCGGATTAAACCTCTGATGGATTCCTTTTACCACTTTCAGTAATTCCATAAGTCCATCCGCCGCATAATATTGTGGCTGTACCGGAATCAGAACGCTGTCCGCTGCACTCAACGCATTGATTGTCAGCATTCCCAATGATGGCATACAGTCAATCAGAATATAATCATATTCATCCTTCAACAGTTCCAGATACTCTTTCAGTACTTTTTCTCTATCCTCAACAGTAAATAAGGACATATCCATTCCGGCAAGCAATTTATTGGACGGAATCAGATCCATCCCTTCTTCATGGTGCAAGACTGCTTCCTTTGGATCAAACTCCAGTCCCATGATGATATTTTCCATCATACTCTTTAAAGTCACTTTGAGATTTTTGGGAAATCCCATTCCCATTGTCAGATGTCCCTGCGGATCTGCATCTACCAGTACTACTTTTTTCCCATTCTTTGTCAGTCCGGCTCCCAGATTGATGGTTGTCGTTGTTTTGGCTACTCCGCCCTTCTGATTTGCAATAGCAATTACTTTACACATATACCTTCCTCCGATTTACTGTTTTTCTTCTACTTCTACATAAACACGAAAATATTTACTTGTTCCTTTATTTGCATAAGCATCAGATACTTCCAGGACATCCAATTCCTTATGCTTTTCCAAAATACGGCGAAACCATTGAATGTCCCTCAAAGTACCCTGTAATCTAATTTTCAGCATATGTATCCTCCCAGTCTTTGTAAAAGCAATACTCTGGATAACGGATTTTAATGGCTTCCCAGAAATACCGGGCATATCCACAGCAAAACAGATCCTCTACGGTATAACACTGACATTCTTTCAACTGATCTTCTTCTGCTTCGTAATCTCCGACGCTTGGTGTTCCATTACAATACAGGTTAAATGCCATACGGACAATTCGTAAACTTCCACTGGTCTGCCACCCTTCCTGCAGGCATTCCGTTTTTACACATCCAGTTTTAAAATTATAGATTTTATTCACATTATTTCTTGTGTCTCTGTCGATACCCAGGCAATAAACCAAAGCCCGATGGTAGACATCCTGATATCTGCATTTTTTCAGATATTCCTCATAAAATTTTTCGTGTTCCCTGCTCTTGAAAGTAATTGTGCGAGAATTGCTATTCTCTGCTCTTAACGCTGTGTTTGTCATTTTCATTTTCCTCCTGAATTTTTAATATTTAGGTATAAAAAGACACTCCATTTCTGGAATGCCCCATAAAAAATAGGGACACCCGCTTTTAACAAGTATCCCTATAATCTATCAAATATCTGATAGTCCACTATTCACTTTCATATTCAGGATTTTTTGTGTTCCCCGTACCGAGGTCTAAGGCAACCACAACGGTGACTCTCTGCACAAGCAACTTTTCCTTGTGATTTTCACCGATTTTGTTGAAACTGAAAAACTCTACAAAGTGCGTAAATTCAAGGATTTCTAGGTATCTTTCCTTTGTAGTCCCACCACAGTCTCCACATGCACCGTTCCAGGGAACATATCAACTAAACAACATCTCTTTACCTCATACCCCGCTTCCCTAAATACAAGCAGATCTCGCATGAGGCTAGTTGGCTTGCAACTTACATATACCATCTCGTCTACGTTAAAATTAATGATTTTTCGTAAAGCCTTTGGATGGATTCCGTCACGAGGAGGATCAAGTACAAGAATATCCGGCTTCTGAGTTAAGTTATCCACAACTTTGAGGACATCGCCGGCAATGAATTCACAATTGTCTAAGTGATTGTCCACTGCGTTCTTTTTGGCGGCTTCCACCGCTTCTTCTACGATTTCGACACCGACTACTTTACTTGCTACGGGTGCAAGCATCTGTGCGATCGTTCCGGTTCCGGTGTAAAGGTCGTAAACGAGTTTATCTTTTGTTTCCCCAACGTATTCTCTTACCTGATCATACAGGACTTCTGCTCCTAAGGTATTTGTCTGGAAGAAGGAGAATGGAGAGATTTTGAAACGCATGTTATAAAGGTATTCATAAAAATAATCTTGTCCGTAAAGTGTTTTTGTTTCATCGCTCTGTACTACGTCTGCAAGGTTGTCATTTAATGTATGCAAGATTCCAACAACTTTTCCATCAATTTTCTGGGAGAGAATCATATTGACAAATTCAGATTCATCC
>OOAO01002583.1_pt1 | contig 11603 bp, 11 predicted proteins | sample 1671821 | NCBI WGS metagenome assembly OOAO01 (sample SAMN06348196, study PRJEB24527) | human gut metagenome | biome: human gut; feature: ankylosing spondylitis patient; material: feces | host: Homo sapiens | place: China | collected 2015-10 | reverse complement strand
ACTAATGCTTTATTTACTTATCCACGGAGTGCTTTTCGCTTGGTGTTCGTGGTTGCTGATGTTCAGGATCATGAACCAACGTTTGAGAGGATTGCTGGCCGCATGGCTTTGCATGAATGCCGGATTCTTTGTCGCGGCTTATGCCAACGACGTCATGCAATACCCCAACTCCATCATTGTCTATACGGGCTTTGCTCTCTGCATAGCGGGACCTTACATCGATCCGGTGATGCAGAAAGAAGACGAAGAACTCGAAAGGGAGAGAAAAGAGAAGAAAAAAAGAGATTGATTATTAACGAAATAAAAAAGAATAAAGGGTTCATCACAGACATCCATGAAACAAATACCTCCTTTAATATCTTTTATCACCATCTGTTACAATGGGCTGGACGACACTTGCGTGTTGATAGAATCGCTACGCGACACAATCAGTTCCGTCAGTTATGAAATCATTGTGGTGGACAACGCGTCCCGCCAGGATGAAGCCTCCCTGATACAGGAACGGTATCCCTTTGTACGGACTCTCCGCAGCGAGAAAAATCTCGGATTCTCGGGAGGAAACAATCTCGGAATACAGATAGCACAAGGAAAATACCTGTTCCTGATCAATAACGACACCTACCTGACCGAAGACGGACTGCCCGCCCTGATAGAACGGTTGGAGAGCGATCCCCGCATCGGGGCTGTATCACCTAAAATCCGTTTTGCCTTTCCGCCGCAAAACATTCAATTTGCCGGATATACCAAGCTCAGCCGGTATACGATGCGCAATAAAGCATTGGGCATGGGATGTCCGGACGACGGGACTTTCGACACTCCACGCCCCAGTGCCTACCTTCATGGAGCTGCGCTGATGCTGAAACGGGAGGTCATCTGGAAAGCCGGACTGATGCCGGAGATCTATTTTCTCTATTACGAGGAGCTGGACTGGTGTACCAACATGACGCGTGCCGGCTATCAGCTGTGGTACGAGCCGCGCTGCACCATCTTCCACAAAGAGAGCCAAAGTACCGGGCGGCAAAGCCCTCTCCGCACCTTTTATATGATGCGAAACCGAATGCTTTACGCCTGGCGAAACCTCCCGGGAATGGAACGTTGCTTGGCTATCGCTTACCAAATGCTGATCGTAGCTCCCAAAGACAGCTTGTGCTTCGTCCTGAAAGGAGAGCCCAAGCTGGCAAAAGCCGTCTGGCACGGAGTGAAGGGTTTCTGGAAGCTGTGTTGAGTGACAGTCCACCACAGATTACACAAATTAACACAGAGAGGAATCATTTTCTTGGGGGATATCCATAAACGAGAAAGTGAAATCCTGTGGAATTCTCTGAGATTCTATAGGATTCTGTAAGACTCTGCCGAAATGATCCTCTGTGTAATCTGTGGTGAACCACAGTTGAACCGATTTACACAAATATATCGACCCATAACCTACATTAAGACTTATGATACTCATACTAACCTTGATCGACTGGATCCTGTTCGTTCCGCTGGCACTTTGCGTAGCCTATCTGTTGGTGTACGCTATTGCGTCCAAATTCTATCGTGCGCCCCACTATCCGGAAGCGGACAAATTGCACCGCATCGCCGTCTTCTTCCCGGCCTACCGGGAAGACAAAGTCATCATTGACTCCGTACGCTCTTTCCTCGAGCAGGACTACCCCAAAGAAATGTACGATGTATACGTCATCTCCGACCACATGCAGGACTCCACCAACAAAGCCCTGAGCCGACTCCCTATCCGCCTGCTGGTAGCTACCTACGAAGACAGTTCCAAGGCCAAAGCCCTTCTACTGGCCATCAGCACCATCGAGGAAGACGGAAAGGCGAAAGGACTGAGCAACCGCCAATTAGCCTTTATGTATGACATTGCCGTGGTGATGGATGCCGACAACGTGACCGTACCCGGATTCCTTTCCGAGGTAAACCGTGCCTACTCCGCCGGAGTGCAGGCGATGCAAGCCCACCGCACAGGCAAAAACCTGAATACGGACATTGCCTTGCTCGACGGTGTGAGCGAGGAGATCAACAATGGATTTTTCAGGAGCGGACACAACGCCCTCGGATTGTCTGCCGGACTGGCAGGCTCGGGCATGGCTTTTGATTACTTCTGGTATTACGATGCCGTGCAAAGCCTGGAAACCGCAGGAGAGGACAAAGAGTTGGAACTTACGCTGCTTGAGTGCGGAATGCACACCGTCTATCTGGAACACCTACCTGTCTACGACGAGAAAACGCAAAAAAAAGAGAACATCAAGAATCAGCGCCGGCGCTGGATGGCGGCGCAATTCGGCATCTTGTGCGAGGGACTGTCCTTCATAAAAAGCGTCAAGCAGATGGAAGGATGGTGGCGGTGGTGGCCCTCTTTCGATCTGGTCGATAAAATCATCCAATGGATGCTCCCTCCGCGCCTGGTGCAACTGGTAGCCGTTTTCGGATTCACTCTGCTTGCCACACTGGTCTACCGTCCGGCAGCGTCTAAATGGTGGATATTGTCGGCAGTACAGGTTGCCGCCATGTTTATCCCTGTTCCAGCCCGCCTGCTCAACGGTAGGCTACTAAAAGCACTAATGCAGGTGCCTTCGCTGGCATTGGGGACCATAGCCAGCCTGTTCCACCTCAAAGGGGCCAACAAGAAATTTATACATACCGAACACGGTGAGTGATACGGTTTCACCACTGATTACAGAGATTTTCACAAATCAATAATTTCATTCATCGGGAATCAGATCAAAACATCTGTGACAATCCGTGATCGAATCTCACTGGACCTGTGGCTTCCTCTGTTCATCGTTGACTGTTCACCATTTAAGAAACATTCTTTTCCGAAGCACTGGACTCTTCCCTCCAAAGTACTGGGTTCCACCATTCGGGCAGCAGCACTTACAGCCTCTATCTCCCCGTGCATTCATTACATACCCCGTGGCACTAGGACGCGACGATGTCTCAGGTAGTCTGTTTTATCTTAATTATTTTTCGTCAACTATCAGTTTGTGCCACAAAGGTGAAGTTTTATTTCTTCACAACTGTGTCCCGTCAGGACACAATTATTCAAAACATATACATAACTATGTAATAGGAAGCATAACAGTAACGCCCAAACAATCATAACACAGATGAAAAAGAAAATTACAAAAACACTTTTGATAGAACCCGAAGATGAAAAAATCGAAATGGTCAATAATGTGATACACCAATCCATTGAGGAGCTATTGGTACCCTACGAAAAAAGGCGAACTTATCTACCACGGAAGCCTCCGAAATGATGGAAATAGACCGCAACCTGCTGAGTAAGCCGGAACACGGCAAATACGTGTCAATCGACAAACTAGCGGAAATCATAACCTATAACATCTCCTTTATAAGGGGCAACTCGAAAGGGAGAATCAGTCAGCAAGAAATACTCAATGAAATCACCACGTAAACTTCATCTTTTTTCTAAGAGCGAGAACCGCTTCCTTCCATTTTTTTGTGTACCTTTGCTAACCAGAACTGACCCCTACAAACAAACGCCATGGAACAACCCAACAAACACCCCAAAGTGAGTGTCATCATCCCCATATACAACACTTGCCATTACGTGCAGGAAGCCCTCGAAAGTATTTGCCGGCAAACATTGACCGAACTAGAGATAATCGCCATAGACGACGGTTCGACCGACAGCAGCCGGAAAGTGGTGGAACAGGTGGCAGCAACAGATATGCGAATCAGGGTATACAGTCAGGCCAACCAGGGGCAAAGCATCACCCGGAACAACGGGATGCAATATGTCCAGGGGAAGTACGTCTACTTTATGGACAGTGACGACCGGCTGGAAGCCGATACACTGGAGACCTGCTACTCCGCATGCGAAGCCGGACAGCTGGACTTTGTATGTTTCGATGCAGATATCTTAAACAAAGACCACCCCTGTGCCCGGCATTTCAATTACGACCGGAGCGCCTGTGCCCGACCGAAGCAAGTATACAAAGGAGTGGAACTACTGCAACGACAACTTTCCGCCCGTGTATTCAGCCCCTCGCCGTGCCTGAACCTGATCAGCACGAGCTATCTGAAAACCTCCGGACTGAACTTTTATCCCCGGATCATCCACGAAGACCAACTCTTCACGTCGCAACTGTATTTAAAGGCGGAAAAGGTAGGATACATTCCCCGGAAATTCTTTTTGCGACGCTTCAGAACCGACTCCACCATGACCCGGCAGTTCACCTGGAGAAACATGGAGGGCTATCTCACCGTGACCGACGAGCTGCTGAAAGCGGCTCCCTCTTATCCGGAAAACGTCCGCAGGCTGATACGTCAGTTCTTATGTCAGATGCTCGACGCAGCCGTATGGCAAGCCCACACACTGCCCCTACGCCAACGCATCGGGCTTTTCCTACTCTGCCTGAGGTACTACAGGCCCTACGTCAGGATGCGTACCCTGATGGTACTGATGCTGAAAAAAAAGGAGGAGGGGAGATGAAAAGTGGCAAAGTTCGCTACGGACTTATACAGATCAATGTGGGGTTCACCACGGATCACGCGGATTTATAGCAACAAACACAGAACCTGCTAATATATAAGGATCGTGAGAGAAACCGCTTGCCTATGTGAATCCGTATAACCTGTGGTATCCCCCAGGGCCGCCCGGTCAAGGAAAAAAATAAAAAAATCAAGTTCAAAACCCGAAAGTAATGACTTCACTCAAACATCAACTCTTTTCCGGAGTATTCTATACCGCCCTTGCCAAGTATAGCGGCATAGGGGTATCACTCGTCGTAGCGGGTGTGCTGGCACGTCTGATTTCACCGGACGACTTCGGCGTGATGGCCGTAGCCACGGTAATCATCGCCTTTTTCAACTTGTTTACTGACGTGGGACTGTCTCCCGCCATCATCCAGCACAAGACACTGACCGGAGAAAATCTGTCTGACCTCTTCTCCTTCACCGTCTGGACAGGCATTGGGCTGGCGCTGCTCTTTGCCGCTGCCTCGTGGCCCATAGCCGCCTATTACGACCGGGAGATTCTGCGCCCTCTGTGCCAACTGCTGGCTGTCAACCTATTTTTTGCTTCCGCCACCATCGTTCCCAATGCACTGTTCTACCGCAATAAAGAGTTTAAGTTCATCGCCCTGCGGAGTTTCGTCATACAGATAGCCACCGGAACGGCTGCCGTCGTGGTAGCCCTGTGCGGAGCCGGACTCTATGCGCTGATCATCGGACCCATCCTGTCGGGCATCCTGATTTTCGTGGTCTCCATACGACGCTATCCGCAGCGCCTGAGGCTTACGTTGGGGCTCGACGTGTTGCGCCGGATATTCTCCTATTCTGCCTACCAGTTCCTGTTCAACATCATCAACTACTTCAGCCGGAACCTCGACAAACTACTGATCGGCAAGTACATGGGAATGTCTCCCCTGGGTTATTATGAAAAATCATACCGCCTGATGATGCTGCCGTTACAAAACATCACACAGGTGATCACCCCGGTGATGCACCCCATCTTCAGCGAATACCAGAACGACCTTGAACGCCTGGCATCGGGTTACGAACGCATTGTCCGCTTTCTGGCCTTCATCGGACTGCCGCTGAGCGTGCTGCTGTACTTCACGGCCGGCGAAGTGACCCTGATCCTGTTCGGCGACCAATGGATGCCCTCCATCCCTATATTCCGGATACTCACGCTGTCGGTAGGCATACAGATCGTCCTCTCCTCCTCCGGGTCCATCTTTCAGGCGGCAGGCGATACGAAAAGCCTGTTTGTGTGCGGCCTGTTTTCATCGGTACTCAACGTGGCGGGCATCCTGCTGGGCATTTTCCGGATAGGCACACTCCAAGCCGTAGCCACGTGCATCACACTGACGTTTACCGTCAACTTTGTGCAATGCTACTGGATGATGTACCGGGTGACACTGCACCGCAGCCTGCGGCATTTCGCGGTTCAGCTTGTATCACCATTAGCGGTCAGTGTGCTGCTGATAGCCGTACTCTATCCGCTCAGCCTGCTGACAGAAGGAGGCAACATTTTTCTGACCCTGATTGTAAAAAGCATTATATTTTTCTGTATATTTGGGTGCTATATACAGTTGACCGGTGAATACGACATCACTGGCAAGGCAAAAAGCATCATAAACAAAAACAAACGATGAAAGCACTGTTTCTTATATTCCACGGATTTGAAGAAGCGAACGGCATCAGCAAGAAAATCCGCTATCAGGTAAAAGCGCTGAAAGAGTGCGGAATGGACGTGCACACATGCTATCTGAACGAGGAAAATGGACACAAATGCCGGATGATAGACAATCATACGCTGCGGGACTACGGCAGCGGAATAAAAGGAAAACTCCGGAAAAGATTTGAGTTACAAAGCATCGTAAAATACATTCTGCAGGAAAATATCCGGTTGGTCTACATGCGTTCGTACCACAACGCCAACCCGTTCACCATCAGCATGGTGAAGCAGCTGAAGCGACAGGGAGTGAAGGTGGTCATGGAAATTCCCACCTATCCGTACGACCAGGAATACATCACCCGCAGAATGAAACTGGATCTGCTTGTCGACCGATGCTTCCGCAGAAAACTGGCGGCACAGCTTGACGGTATCGTCACCTTCTCTGATGCGGAAACAATATTCGGAGGACATACGCATCTCAAACGGAATAGACTTCGATGCCATACCGCAAAAGATAACCCGGAACGACACTTCCCGAGAACTGCACCTGATAGGTGTGGCAGAGGTACACTACTGGCACGGCTTCGACCGGATTATAAAAGGAATGGCAGACTACTACGCCACCCACCCCTCCTATAAGGTCTACTTCCACATCGTGGGTGCACTAACCGGCGAACGCGAGCGCAGAGAGATACTGCCTGTCATTGCACAGTATAAACTGGAACCTTTCGTCATACTACACGGACAGCAGCACGGAGAGCAACTTGACAAGATATTCGAACAGTCCGATTTCGGCATCGGAAGCCTGGCAAGGCACCGGAGCGGAATCACAACCATCAAGACACTCAAGAACCGGGAATATGCGGCCCGGGGACTACCTTTCATCTACTCCGAAACGGATACCGACTTTGACGACAAACCCTACGTACTGAAAGCACCGGCAAACGAAACTCCAGTGCGGATACAGGCGATAGTAGACTTCTACCAAACACAAACATGGGATCCTGCCGGAATCAGACAGTCTATCAGCCACCTGTCATGGCATGCACAGATGCAGAAAGTGATCGGAAAGTATCAAGTAACCTCTGAAAAAAAGCTGAAAATAGCCTATTGCATTCCGTCAATCCACTGTCCGGGAGGTATGGAAAGAGTGATTAGCCTAAAGGTAAATTATTTCACCAAGAAATTCGGATACGACATACACCTTATCCTGACCGATGGCAAGGACAAGGCCCCCTACTATCCGCTGCATCCCAGCATCACGCTACATCAGTTGGACATCAATTACGATGAAATGGACGGTATGCCCGTTTTAAGGCACATCACGGGATACGTAAAGAAACAAAAACTATTCAAGAAAAGACTGGACGCATGCCTTAACGAGCTTAAACCCGACATTACCATCTCCACTCTACGAAGAGATATCAATATCATCAACAACATGACGGACGGCAGCATCAAACTCGGAGAGATCCATTTCAATAAGTCTAACTACAGAGAACTCAGTGACAAGCCCTTACCCGCATTTTTGAAAAAGTGGATACGAAGCTACTGGATGAAGCAATTGATAAGAAAACTGAGAAAGCTCAAAAGATTCATTGTATTAAGTTACGAAGACGCTGCCGAATGGACGGAACTGAATAATGTGACGGTAATCCACAATCCGCTTCCCTTCTTCCCGGACCGACAATCAGACGGAAGTCGGAAACAAGTGATCGCCGCCGGACGGTATGTACCCCAAAAGGGATTCGACATGCTGATAAAAGCTTGGAAAATAGTTTCGGAACAACACCCGGACTGGACACTGCGCATTTACGGCGACGGATTCAGAGAAGAACTTCAAAAGCTGATAGATGGCTTGGGCATATCCCGGTCGTGCATCCTGGAGCACACCGTCAGTAATATAGTAGATAAATATTGTGAAAGCTCGATCTTCGCCCTCTCGTCCAGATATGAAGGTTTCGGCATGGTGCTCGTCGAAGCAATGGTATGCGGAGTTCCGCCGGTATCATTCGCATGCCCCTGTGGCCCGCGCGACATCATTGATGACGGCAACGACGGGCTGCTGGTACCCAAAGAAAACATCAACAAGCTAGCCGAGAAAATAGGATACCTGATCAGCCATGAGAATATCCGCAAAGAGATGGGACAACGGGCCCGCATCCATGTGGAACGGTTTAAAATAGACCATATCGCCTCACAATGGAAAGAACTTTTTAACAGCCTGATATCATGAACGGACTACAGATCATAAAAACACTTGCACTCAAAATACGCTATGCATCTATTGTAGAGTGGTACAACTTCTGGTCAATAGTATTGCAACACCATCAAAACATCGTTCCCACCGTAGCCTCCATTGACGAGACCATCCGACATATCACGGAGGGAAACCGTTCCATCAGCAGATTCGGAGACGGAGAGATGCTACTGACAAGCCCCTCCAAATCCATCGGCTTCCAGGAAGGCTCTCCGCTGCTTGCAAAGCGCCTGCGAGAAGTGCTGGTCAGCCACGAAGAAGGACATCTGGTGGCTATCCCCGATGTATTCAGCGGACTGAACCGTTACAGGCGCAAATGCCGTCGGTTTCAGCGAACTCACTTCTTCATTTACGGCAAATGGTGGGACCAGCTACTGATCCCCGGACGAAAATACGAAAACGCATTTCTCTCACGCCCTTATATGGACTATACATCCAAGGAACATTGCGCACGTTGGTTTCGGGAACTCAAGACCATTTGGGAAGGACGCGACATCGTGTTCATCGAAGGCGCAATGAGCCGACTTGGAGTAGGAAACGACCTTTTTGATAATGCCGGAAGTATCCGACGCATCCTCTGCCCGCCCCGGAACGCTTTCGAACGCTATGACCGCATCCTGAACGAGGCACTGAAAGTAGAAAAGGAAGTACTATTCCTGATAGCATTGGGGCCTACGGCCACGGTATTGGCATACGACCTCCACAAGGCTGGATACCAAGCGGTAGATATCGGACACATAGATGTGGAGTACGAATGGTGGCGGATGAAAGCACGAAGAAAGGTGAAACTGGAAAAGAAATACGTGAACGAAGCATTCGGAAACAAGCGGGTAACCGACGCAGGTGAAGGGTATCGGAAAGAGATTATCGCCCAAATAAATTAATACAACAAAACAAACAACAAGCATGGAATGGTATACCAAATATTTATCAATTTTCGGACTGTCCGAAATCCCCGGAGACACTCTGTCCGAAATCGGCACATTGCTACATGAAAAGCAGTCGGACACCCCTTTGGTATCCGTAGTAGTGATTGCGCACAACGAAGAGCCCCACATATTAAGCTGCCTCTGGTCTCTTGGCAACAACGAATACAGTTACCCCATCGAGATTTTAGTGGTCAACAATCATTCCACCGACCGGACGGAGCAGGCATTGCAAGCGGTAGGAGCCACCTACTTCAACGAACTTAAAAAGGGACCCGGATATGCCCGACAGTGTGGTCTGGACCATGCAAAAGGGAGATATCATATTTGCATTGACGCCGATACCATGTATCCGCCACACTATATCGACACCCATGTGCGGAACTTAATGAAACCTGGCGTCGCTTGTACATTCAGCCTGTGGAGCTTCATTCCGGACAAGAGACATTCCCGTTTGGGGCTGTGGCTCTACGAGTGCTTGCGTGACTTACACCTGAGCATACAGGCCATCAAACGGCCGGAACTCTGCGTACGGGGAATGACATTCGGATTCAACACAGAACTCGGACGCCTTTTCGGATTCCGCACAGACATCCGGAGAGGAGAAGACGGTTCACTGGCACTTGCCATGAAGCCCTACGGAAGACTGATATTCATTACAAGTCGTAAAGCCCGGGCACTGACCAGTAATAGTACCATTGATGCCGACGGTTCATTGGCCAGGAGTTTCGGGGTCCGTCTGCTCAAGGCCTTAAAAGGCGCCACGGGGCTGCTTTACAAAAAAACAACCTATAAAGATAAAGACTCTAACCTATTATGAACAACACAATTACCACCTGGCTCGAAATCCTTTTCTGGCTCTCCCTCTTCCTCGTATTCTATACCCACTTGGGATACGGAATACTGCTTTACATGCTGGTCAAACTGAAGGAACTCTTTGTGAAACCTGTCCGGCGACAGCTCCCCCCGGACAAGAGACTGCCGGACGTGACACTCTTCATCACAGCCTTTAACGAAGAAGAGGTGGTGGACGAGAAGATGCGCAACTGTCTCGGGCTGGACTACCCGGCGGACAAGCTGCACATCGTGTGGACCACCGATGGAAGCAACGACTCTACCAACCAGCGACTGGAAGACTGGCCGCAGGCCACCGTCCACTTCCAACCCCTGCGGCAAGGAAAAACGGCCGCCATGACACGGGGCATGATGCTGGTGGACACGCCGCTCGTAGTGTTTACCGATGCCAATACGATGCTCAACCGAGAAGCGATACGCGAAATAGTCCGGGCTTTTGAAGACCCGAAGGTGGGATGCGTTGCCGGTGAGAAAAGGATAGCCGTGCAAGAAAAAGACGGTGCGGCGGCCGGAGGAGAAGGCATATACTGGAAATATGAATCGACACTGAAAGCACTGGATGCACGCCTCTACTCCGCCGTGGGAGCCGCAGGCGAACTATTTGCCGTACGCCGGGAGCTCTTCACGGTGATGGAACCGGACACGCTGCTGGACGACTTCATCCTGTCGTTGCGCATCGCCATGCAAGGATACAAGATAGCATATTGCACGCAGGCGTATGCCATCGAAAGCGGATCGGCCGACATGCGCGAGGAGCAGAAGCGGAAAGTGCGTATCGCAGCCGGCGGACTGCAATCTATCTGGCGGCTGAGAGAACTGCTCAATCCGTTCCGTTACGGAGTGCTGACGTTTCAATACGTATCGCATAGAGTGCTGAGGTGGTCTCTGGCACCGGTGCTGCTGTTCGCGCTGCTTCCACTCAACATCGCCATTCTACTGGCGGGGGGCTCCCCTGTCTGTTACGGCACCATCCTGGCACTCCAGCTCCTATTCTACATCATGGGAGGATGGGGCTACTACCTTTCTACCCGGCAAGTGAAAAACAAGCTGCTCTTCATCCCGTATTATTTCCTGTTTATGAACATTAACGTAATGAAAGGTGTTAACTACCTTCGTAAAAAGAAAGGAACAGGAGCATGGGAAAAAGCCAAAAGAACAAAAACGGAATCCTTAAACCAATAAATCGGACAAAGCATGGATAGAATATTGCATGACGTAGACAATGCCCACAAGATACTTCAACTGACATCCGACACACTGATCTTGGTGGACAAAAACGGCACGTGTCTGGACATCGACCCACACAGCGATTTGTGGTTCCTGCAAGAAGACAGACTCTTGGGGAAAAATCTGTTCAACCTGCTTCCCGACCATACCTTCCAGAAACTGCTGCCGGACTTCCGCCGGGTGACCC
>OOAO01002566.1_pt1 | contig 11707 bp, 9 predicted proteins | sample 1671821 | NCBI WGS metagenome assembly OOAO01 (sample SAMN06348196, study PRJEB24527) | human gut metagenome | biome: human gut; feature: ankylosing spondylitis patient; material: feces | host: Homo sapiens | place: China | collected 2015-10 | reverse complement strand
GAAGCGGAGTATTTATTAATCAAACAAACCTTCGGTCCCACCTGTACAGCATCAGGCACTGTTCCCACATGGCTGGTACCTCTACCCATAGTCAGGCGATAAGGTTCACGGGAAAGACGTTCCAGGATCATTGGTGAAACATTACCTCCACCATTGGCACGATCATCAATAATCAACCCTTCTTTATCAAGTTGCGGATAGAAATAGCGGGCAAACTCGTTCAAGCCTTCCGGCCCCATATCCGGAATATAAATATATCCGATACGTCCGTTGGAAGCCTGGTCCACCTTCTTTATATTATCCTGTACCCAATTGTAATGTATCAAAGGATATTCATTGGCAAGCGGACTGATCACAACCTTACGTGCTCCGGAAAGCTGAGGTTTGGCATTCAACGAAATTTCAGTAGGTATCTCTGCTTTACCCACCAGTAAAGAATACATATCTTTAACTGTATTGGTCGGCACACCGTCAATAGCTACGATGTACTCTCCCACTTTCACATCAACACCCGGTTCCGTAAGCGGAGAGCGCAGTTCTTTGCTCCAAGATGCTCCGGGGAATATCTTCTCCAGACGGAAAAAGCCACTCTTGTCGCGGGCAATCTCCGCACCAAGCAAACCGGTATTGATCCGTTTGGGCTGTTCCGTTTCTCCCGGATTGACATAAGCATGCCCACAGTTCAATTCACCTATCATCTCACCGATAATGTAATTCAGGTCTAAACGAGTTTTAACGTAAGGCAGCAAGACCGAATATTTTTCTTTAATTACTTTCCAATCTACACCGTGCATGCTCTCCTGATAGAATCCGTCACGATAGGCACGCCAAGCTTCATCAAAGATTTGTGCCCACTCTTTCGGATAATCCACAGTAATCTTCATATTGCTTAAATTGACCGGAGTGGTCAGTTCTGTCTTACCCGAAGGAAGATTGGTCACATAAATCTGACGGCCTTTAAAGAAAAGTGCCTTCTTACCATCGTAAGTAACATCCATCGAAGCTCCATCGGCAATCGATTCCTCTTTCTGACTTGCCAAGTCATACATTTTCGTACCACCGCGTCCCCAGTAGTACACCTTGTTGCCATCCGAATAGAAGTTACCATAATAAGACGGAGACAAGGGCAAGCGAACGATGCGATCGGTAATGCCATCCGGATCGAACTTCACCAACGAAGCATCGGCCACTTCCTTCTTATCTGCCGGTTTCTTATCTCCGCTTTTGGGGGTAGCATTAGATACAGCCACTTCCGCATCTTTCTGCATGAAAGGAGACGATGTATCTTTAGACAGCAAAGCGATGTACACACCATACATATTATTATATACATGGTTCCATTCCAATGATCCGTAAGTCGGATTAAAATCACGGGCAGAAGAGAATATCAGATACTTTCCGTCGGCACTGAACACCGGAGAAGAAGAGTTATACCATTTGTCGGTCACCGGATATTCTTTCTTTTCCGCAATATTGTAGACATATACGACATTGATTTCATTTTTACCCATCCGTGTATAAGTCAACCACTCACTGTCCGGAGAGAAAGTAACTCCACCCGGCACTCCCATCGGATCTTGCAATAATAATGAAACTTTCCCGGAAGCCACATCCAGCAGATTAACTCGGTTCTTACGATCCATATACACTATCTTCTTAGAATCCGGACTCCATTTAAAGTCACGGATATATGTATCGTTCTTATGAGTTAACTGCATCGGTTCGCCACCTGCCGCATTCTGCAGATAAAGTTCGGTTTCGCCTGTAGCATCAGAGATAGAGGCAATCTGTGTTCCGTCCGGTGACCACTGTGCGTCACGGTCGTGAGCTCCCGGCGAACGAGTTATATTTTTTGTAACCCCTTTCTCTACCGGCAGATTGAATACTTCACCCCGGCTTGTCACTACCATCCGTGCTCCATCCGGTGAAAGGCTGGCCGCAGTCACATAATTCGCTCCCTCTTTCAAATCGGTGCGGGCATAGATATTATCAGAAGCCAGTGTAATGTTTACCTTTTCAGCTTTCCGGGCCGCAGCGTCCATCTTATAAATATATCCGCCGTTTTCAAAAACGATGGTATTGCCATGGACGCTTGGGAATTTCACATCATACTCAGTGAAGTTCGTCACCTTTACAGTCTGTTTGGTCTTCGTATTGTATGCGAAGATATTCATGATACGGTCACGGTCGGAAAGGAAAAAGATTTCATCGCCAATCCACATCGGAAAAATGTCCTGAGCTACATTATTGGTAATGTTTTCCACTGTTTTGCTGTTCGGATTATACACCCAGATATCATCCGCCATACCGCCTTTATAATACTTCCAGGTACGGAATTCACGCATCACCCGGTTATACGCCAACTGTTTTCCGTCCGGTGAGTAACTACAAAATCCGCCCTCCGGAAGAGGAATTGCTTCTGACAATCCGCCTTCCTTGTCCACTGTAAACAGTTTGCCGGAAAATCCATCACTGATACGGTTACGGTATACGATGCGCTGTCCGTCCGGTGTCCAGGTCATGACAATGTTATTGGGTCCCATACGGTCACCCAGGTCATCGCGGCTATTGGTAGCCGTATAGGTAACTCGTAACGGTTCACCCCCTGTCGCAGGCATGGTATACACTTCTGTATTTCCATCATACTGTCCGGTGAATGCAATCGTTTTGCCGTCCGGAGAAAACCGGGGAAACATTTCGTATCCCACATGGGAAGTCAGACGCTGTGCCTCACCTCCCGCAGCAGGCACTTTATACAAATCGCCCGCATACGAAAATACGATCTCCTTTCCGTTCGTAGCAGGAAAACGCAGTAATCGTGCTTCTCCCGCAGCCGATAACAGTACAGGAGCCCCCGCCAGAACGAAGATAGATAAGATTAGTTTCTTATTCATGTGATTATCTATTAAAATTGATTCACAAAGGTAAGAAAAGAACAAAGAGTGAAAGAGGAAATACACAAAAAAACCGCAGATTCCATCATTCTTTTCTCACAAAAAGATCAAGGGAACCTGCGATATTTACTTTTGACTTGAAAACATGAATTGAGCGGTAGGCGAGGGTCGAACTCGTGACCTGCGGCTTGGGAAGCCGCCGCTCTGCCAACTGAGCTACTACCGCAATATAAATTGCTTCCGTTTTGTAAAGCAGTGCAAAGATAAATATTGTTTCTGAAATACCCATGGCAATGGCACAATATTTTGCATCCGGGAACGGAAATATAAAATATTACCGTACATTTGCTAACCGAAAATACACAGATAGATTCATGAAACAGATCATACTTATCACCGGAGGGGCCCGTTCGGGCAAAAGCAGCTATGCCGAACGGTTAGCATTATCTCTCTCCCCCAATCCGGTCTACCTGGCCACCTCACGCATCTGGGACGAAGAGTTCCGTCAACGGGTGTTACGTCATCAGGCCAACCGGGGACCAGAATGGACCAACATAGAAGAAGAAAAGGAACTGAGCCGCCATTCTTTGCAAGGGCGTGTAGTGCTGATCGATTGCGTAACACTCTGGTGTACCAATTACTTCTTCGACCTTGAAGCGGATACAGACAAGGCACTCGCCGCCATAAAAGCCGAGTTTGACCGGCTGACAGAACAGGAAGCCACCTTTATCTTCGTCACCAACGAGATCGGCATGGGAGGCACCTCAGAAAACCTTATACAACGAAAGTTCACCGATATGCAGGGGTGGATGAACCAGTATATTGCCACCCGGGCCAATCAGGTCTTATTAATGGTATCGGGCATTCCCGTGAAAATAAAAGATGAAAAACAAACGATAGACTAACCCTATATAAAATGAAAACATTTCAAATCACCAGACCGGACGAAACCATCCGGGAAGCACTGACCGACAAAATAAATAATCTGACCAAGCCCAAAGGCTCTCTGGGAACACTTGAAGAACTGGCCTTGCAGATCGGGCTTATCCAGCAAACACTTACTCCCGAGCTGAGACATCCTCAAAATATCATATTCGCAGCCGATCATGGCATTGTCGACGAGGGAGTCAGCCTCTCTCCCAAAGAGATCACCTGGCAGCAAATCAGCAATTTTCTTCACGGAGGGGCAGGTGTCAACTTCCTTTGCCGCCAGCACGGATTCGAGTTGAAGATTGTAGATGCCGGAGTGGATTACGACCTCCCATACGAGAAAGGAATCATCAACATGAAGGTACGCAAAAGCTCGCGTAACTATCTGTACGAGGCAGCCATGACAGAAGAAGAAATGAATTTGTGCATCGAGCGCGGAGCGGAAGTAGTCCGTCAGTGTCATGCCGAAGGGTGCAATGTGCTTTCTTTGGGCGAAATGGGTATCGGCAACACTTCTTCGTCTTCCATGTGGATGACGTGCTTCACCCATATTCCTCTCGAACTGTGTGTCGGAGCAGGCAGCGGACTCGACAATGCAGGCGTCCGTCATAAATATAATGTATTACAGCAGGCACTGGACCATTATCAGGGAGACGGAAGCGCACACGACCTGATCCGCTATTTCGGCGGACTGGAAATGGTAATGGCAATAGGCGCCATGCTTCAGGCAGCCGAGTTAAAGATGATTATCCTGGTAGACGGATTCATCATGACAAACTGCATCCTCGCGGCATCCCGGCTTTACCCTGAAGTAATGCACTACGCCATCTTCGGCCATCAGGGAGACGAGACCGGACACAAGCTTCTGCTTGATGCCATGGGAGCCAAGCCATTACTGAATCTGGGTTTACGTCTCGGAGAAGGAACCGGAGCCATCTGCTCCTATCCTATCATTGACTCTGCCATACGGATGATCAACGAGATGGACAACTTTGCACATGCAGCCATCACCAAATATTTCTAATAAGATTTGCCGATGAATATATTAGCAGCATTTATCTTTTTTACCCGCCTCCCCTTCTGGCGTATCCGCGAAGTTCCGGCAGAATGTTTTAAACACGTTGTGCCTTACTGGCCTTTGTCCGGATGGCTCACGGGCAGCATCATGGCAGGAGTACTTTGGTTAAGCGCACAGATCCTCCCCTTCTCCGTTGCCGTATTGTTGGCACTTGCCGCCCGGTTATTGATCACCGGTGCCCTACACGAAGACGGGTTGGCAGATTTCTTCGATGGATTCGGAGGAGGTACGAACCGGGAGCGGATTCTTTCCATCATGAAAGATTCGCATATCGGCAGCTACGGTGTCATCGGGTTGATTTTCTACTTCCTTCTTCTATGGAGTCTTTTGATGTCGCTCCCCCTCTCCTTCGCATGTATTACATTGATTGCAGGCGACACGATAAGCAAGCTGACCTCATCACAAATCATCAACTTCCTGCCTTACGCACGAAAAGAAGAAGAAAGCAAGGCCAAAGTAGTATATAACAGAATGTCAGGCGGAGAATTTGCTTTCGGTCTGTTATGCGGTATACTTCCTTCAGCACTCCTGCTACCGTACCGATACTGGATGGCTATCGTATTTCCGCTGGTCATGCTGTATCTGCTTTGCACACTGATGAAACGGAAGTTGCAAGGTTATACCGGCGACTGTTGCGGGGCACTGTTTCTTCTAAGCGAACTGTCTTTCTACCTGGGAATAGTTATACTAATGTTTATATAGTCATGGAAGTCATATTAATCCGCCATACCTCTGTCGATGTTCCTAAAGGAGTCTGTTATGGCCAGACTGATGTACCTTTGCGAGATAGTTTTGAAGAAGAAGCCTCAATTACGGCTCAACAACTACAGAACGACGTATTTGATGCCGTATTCACAAGCCCGCTGAGTCGTTGCACCCGCCTGGCAGACCACTGCGGTTATCCGGATGCCATTCGTGATGCCCGGCTGAAAGAGCTGAACTTCGGTGAATGGGAGATGCAGGAGTTTGATAAAATATGTGATCCGCGACTGGAGGAGTGGTATAACGACTACTTCCATGTAGCTGCTACAGGCGGAGAGTCTTTTATGATGCAGCTTCAACGGGTATCGGAGTTCCTGAATGAAGTGAGTGGAAAAGAGTATAAACGCATAGCCGTCTTTGCACATGGAGGGGTGCTGATTTGTGCACAAATCTATGCAGGGATACTGAGAATGGAAGACGCTTTTAACGCACTGACACCTTACGGCGGAGTGGTCCGGCTGCAACTTAACTCAAAGACAGAAGAATAGTCAGCCACACCAACACAACCATCAGTACCTCTGCCTGCCGATTGACACAGACGGCTTTCTTCATATCCTCGGTTGTCAATGCCCGTTCGTTGTTGCCTATAAAAGGCTTCCACACCTCTTCGCCGAAATAATAGTGGGGCCCGCCGAAACGGCAATTCAGAATACCGGCCAAAGCAGCTTCGGGATAACCGGAGTTTGGGCTGGCGTGCCGGCTGCCATATTTACCCACGAACCTGAGCAAAGAAAACCGTCCGCTGACGAGGATCATCAACAAAGCCGTCAGGCGGGCAGGAATATAATTGGCAACATCATCGATCCGGGCCGCTATACAGCCGAATTGACGGTAACGCTCGTTGCGGTAACCGATCATAGAGTCAAGTGTATTCACCATCTTGTACGCCATCATGCCGGGCACTCCCAACACTGCATACCAAAAAAGTGGTGCAATTACCCCATCACTCAGATTTTCGGCTAAAGTCTCCAAAGCTGCGGTACGCACCTCTTGTGCAGATAGTGCAGAGGTATCCCGTCCCACAATGCGGGCCACTTGTTTACGCCCCTCGTCCAATGAACGGTCTACGGCTTCGAAGACCATCCGGACCTCACGTATCAGGGTTGTACCTGCCAGGCAACAAAAGATCAGCAGTGTTTGTATCAGCGCTGTCAGTATGATGGAATACTCTCCGATCACTTTAAAAAAGAGGAAGGTAAAAAAGTAGACTCCCGCAATCAATGCTACCGACATCATTCCCCCTTTCCAAACGCGGGCCCTCCCCGCATTCAGACACTTCTCTCCCCAAGCTATCAGTTTACCGAATCCTACCACAGGATGTGGCAACCAGGACGGATCGCCTTGCCAGCGATCGAACAACCAGGCTAACGGTAACGGAAACAACCTGCAAAAATACACAAGGCTAATATACCAAAAGAACATTCCATCCATACTTTCTCTATCCTATCAGTCAGTCATTACTCCGCCATCCACTTCGCAATCGCTCCCACCAGTTCGTCATTCTCTTCCGGTGTCTGGGTGGCAATGCGGAAGAAACGTTCGTCCAGCCCTTCGAAGTTGGAAGCATCCCGAATCAGAATCCCTTCTTCACGGGCCAGATATTCCTTTAGAGCAGCAGCTTTTCCGAAACGCAGGCACACCAGCATAAAGTGAGTATCGGTAGGCCAGACCTCTAACCCGCCTATCGCCTCAAGCGAACTTTTCAGGCGGGCACATTCCGCCAGATAATCTTTCATGGAGAGACCGGCCGGGATGCCTTCGGAAAGCAGGTAGAGTCCTGCTTCGATGGCAAGCTGATTGACCGACCAAGGCATGCGGTTCGTACGCAGACGCCCTATCAGTCCGGGATGCGCAGTGACATACCCCAACCGAAGTCCCGGAATGGCATAGCGTTTGGTCATCGAATGTAGAAGGATCACATTGGGAAATCCGGCAGCTTCCTGCGCCGTAAAAAGCTCTTTCAGCGTGAAATACTCGTATGACTGATCGATCACGAAACAGACCCGGGGATGCTTTGCGATCAGTTCCGTCAGATACTTCTTATCACGCACCTCTCCGGTCGGGTTGTTCGGATTGCAAAGCCAGACCATACGCACGTCCTCCGGCACTGCATCGAGTGTGTACAGTGATGTGACCTTGTGCCCATGCATGCGGCAGGCATCGGCATACTCACTAAACGTAGGCATCAGAATGGCCGTGTTCGTTCCCCGAAAGGTCTGCGCTATCAGATAAATGGCTTCCGTAGCGCCATTCGTCACGCAAACCGAAGCGGCAGGCAGAGCGTGGCGGTCCGCCAGACGGGCCTCCAGCGTATAAGGTTCCGGTTCGGGATAAGCGGAAATGGCGGAGATACGTCCGCACAAATGCGTCCGCAGCCCGTCAAGGTTTACCTTATTATATACGTTCGAACTGAAATTACTCCGTATCGGGTGGAGGTATTTATAAGAATCGTCTCCGTGTCCTTCAATCATTGTCTGTCAATATTTGATAGATAAGCGGCAAGTCGACGTGCTTACGGACATGGGCTGCCAGTTTATCGTATTGTTCTTCTTTAAATGCTTTGTAATCAAAAGCCGTCTCTTTCAGTTTATCGGCGAAAGGCTCCAGCAGGTAATCGATAACTGAAGGATTGTCGAGAATGCCATGTACGTATGTTCCCATGCAGGTGCGGTCTACAAAATACCCATCCTCCCTTCCGTCCGCCAGATGGTTGAGTGGAGAAACAGGAACATCCGCAAGGGGCGTGGTCGTTCCCATGTGTATTTCGTATCCTTCGCAGACAGCGCTGTCTTCAAGAAAACGAAACCGTACCTGGCGGGTAACCTTCTCTCCCTGCATGCGGGTGCTGACAGGCAGTAACCCCAATCCCGGCAAGCGTTCTATCTCGCCTTCCACATGATCGGGATCGCAAACCTCCTGCCCCATCAACTGGTAACCTCCACAAATGCCCATCACCGTGGCACCCTCCCGGTGGGCACGGACGATGGCCTGCGCCACTCCGTTACGGCGCAACTCATACAGATCGGACAAAGTGCTTTTCGAACCGGGCAACAGGATGATATCCGCTTTCATCAACTCGTCCGTATTGTTGGTGTAGAACAAGTGTACACGCGGATCGCGCTCCAAGACATTGAAGTCGGTGAAATTGCTTAAATGACGAAGCAACACGACAGCCACATTCACTTTGCCTTGTCCGGCACGGATATTCTTGGTCTGAAGCATCACCGAGTCTTCTTCCTCAATATAGATATCTTTATAGTAGGGCACCACCCCAACCACCGGAACACCACAAAGATCTTCCAGCATCTTTACCCCCGACTCGAAAAGGCGGATATCTCCACGGAATTTATTAATCAATATCCCCTTGATATGCTTCCGCTCTTCCGGCCGAAGCAGCATCACCGAACCGTAAACACTGGCAAACACTCCTCCACGGTCTATATCGGCCACGAGAATCACATCTGCCCCGGCATGCATGGCCATGGGCAGATTCACCAGATCGCTGTCACGAAGATTGATCTCGGAGATACTCCCCGCTCCCTCCATCACTACCGGATTATATCGGGCAGCCAAACGGTCGAATGCGGCATGAACCTCTTTTCGCAATTCCTCCCGCCCTTCACGGCGGAAATATTCGTAAGCATTCCGATTGCCGATGGGACGTCCGTTGAGCACCACCTGTGAAGTATGATCGGACGATGGTTTCAGAAGCAACGGGTTCATATCCGTATGGCAAGGCACACCTGCGGCCTCGGCCTGCACGGCTTGCGCCCTTCCTATTTCAAGTCCTTCGGGAGTGGCATAAGAGTTCAATGCCATGTTTTGTGCTTTGAATGGTGCCGGATGATAACCGTCTTGCAGAAATATACGGCAGAAAGCTGCGGCAATGATGCTTTTGCCTACATCGCTACCGGTTCCGGCCAGCATCAAAGGGTGTAAGTTCTTATTCATATCGTGTTCGTCACGTTAATGGGTGACAAACTTAGTGAAAATATTCGGGGAGAGCAAGTGGGCGTATCAAAAACTCACCACAGAGAGCACAGAGTAACACAGAGAGGGGGTATGTCGAAACTCGTATTCACAACAGATTTATACAGATAAGTATCATTAGTTATCAACAGATTAAGTCAGCTCCATGGAACTCTGTGTCACTCTGTGGTGGATAATGACACATCTCCAATCCATGCAGTGTGCCTCCATGCGGAAGTTATAACAGTCTCAACTTTCTTGTCACATTCTTTGCTATTCCCACAAGATTCTTTATCTTTGTCACTTGAAAGCCGAAGAGAAATGCGGCATATTGAAACAATTTTGCAGACGAAGAAAGTACCAAATTAATTTAATGCAAAAACTGTATATCAATAAATCTGTTTCATGCGTACGACGTAGGGTCGGGCGTGTGAACATATTTATTATATACAGGGGTATTGGTACTACCTTTCGTCTGGATAAATATGAACTCAGCGCCCGACTTCTTATATATATAAGGTATACATAAGGATGTGGACGTTCATAATAATCAGAAAGGTATGAACAGACCAATCAAAGAAGTAACAAGGAGGGGCAGGCATGGCTAACTGGATAACCCTCAAACAACTGTCGGAGAAACGCGGTATTGCCGAATCCGACCTCCGCACATGGGCAAACTTGGGATATATCACTTCATCGAGGATAGAGAACGTCCTAATGATTGATGACGAAAGCCTGACCCAATATCTTGATGTTCACCAGACCAAAGATTTAGGTGAGAACTATCTGGAAAAGATTATCAAAGAAAAGGAACTGGAACGTGAAGTACTCCTCTCACAATGTGACGACGAACTATTTCTATTGAAAACCCAGAAACTACACCAACCGCTTTTTCATATCCTCATTCAGGAACTCGGCCAGTTGATTACAGACGATCATGAACGGGAAATATTCCTTTCCGTCTCCAGTGGCGAACCCATCGCACGGGTGGCGAAACGTAACAAAATGACGTATGCACGAGTGGCGACTTGCTATAGTTCCATCCTCCGGACTCTGGGTGAACATAAGGGACGAATCGCCACATTTCGCAGTCGGACGATGGAACTGATGTTCGATAAATGCCATGCGGTCACACCCGTAAATACTCCCCTATCAAACCTTGTCGGCGCGCATGCCTATAATGTTTTATCATTGTCCGCAAAGACGGAAACATCGAGCTGTCACCAGAGATCGCTGCACTGGTAATATAAAAAAGATAGAACCGAGTATCCCGAAGGGAATTGAGCCAGACACAAAGTACCCTTTTATCAAAATGATAATCCAAACGCTTCAGATTCGCTTTTTCCCGTACAAAGTACCAAGGATGGGCTAAAATCGACGTATTTTCGCATCAAGAAAATACCATTAGAGACCAATACATCAATTACGAGGACAAAAGGATACCTACTTTGCATTATCGTTTAACAACAGAAACAAAAACCAATAAAATATCACATTTTTATCAATCATCAACCTATCACTCTACGAGAGCAACCAGAGAAATAGGATCACTGTTTTCACTCCCAAATAAGAACAATATATGTAATGGAAGAAAACATATAGAGATATTGGGCAAAACTCTTATTCATTTTTGAAAAACACAACCGTCTTTCGGAGTAAATGCTTACTTCTTTTGGTCGAAATATCGGCTCTTCGAAGTGAAAACACAGACTCTTCCCCTTCCCAAGCCCGGTTTTCTGGGCAAAGAAGCAGAAAGTTCCGGGACATTCTCCCCTATATGGGTAAGAAAACAAAAAGGGATAGTTAGCAGAAAATGCCATTACCTGTCTTTTTGATCCAGAAAACATTTTATAAGGTACCAATTTGACAAACGAATATGTTATAATGAACTTCACCACAGATTACGCTGATTTACACAGATAAATATCATTCGCTATCAATTAATTTATTATCTTTGTATTCATACTAAAAAAACAAGACGCATTATGAAGGAGTCTAAAAAATACAAGCAACAAGAAGAGGAAACAACCAAAGTATCCGAACCGGTAGTAGCTTACAATAGTATGGCTTATCT
>OOAO01002551.1_pt1 | contig 11778 bp, 12 predicted proteins | sample 1671821 | NCBI WGS metagenome assembly OOAO01 (sample SAMN06348196, study PRJEB24527) | human gut metagenome | biome: human gut; feature: ankylosing spondylitis patient; material: feces | host: Homo sapiens | place: China | collected 2015-10 | reverse complement strand
CCCTTTTTAAAGGCGCTTTTGCGGATAAATCCGACAGGGTGGAAGATGGGTCTCGAACCCACGACCTTCGGAACCACAATCCGACGCTCTAACCAACTGAGCTACGTCCACCGTTTTACTGCCCGTTTCTTTCGGACAGCGTGCAAATTTAATACACTTTTCGATTATTGCAAAATTTTTGCGGCGGATTCTTCCCGAAAACGGGGAGCCGCCCGCCTCCTGCTTGTATTTTCCCGCTGTCCGCAGGGCGATCTTTTCGGGACGGGGCGGTTTGCCGGGCTGCCGTTCTCCGGCCGGCGGCGGCCTGCGAGCGGCGGCCCGCTGTTTTTGGCGGATTATTTGATAAATTTGCCGGACAAAGAACGCTTATGGAAAAACGTGCCCGTAAGTTCGGGGTCAACAGGCGGGCGCTGCTCGTGACGGCCGGGATCGTCTGGATCGTGGCCGGGGCGAATATTCTGCGGATCGGAGTGGTCACGTGGGCGAGTCAGTCCCATTACGGATTGTTCCGGGCGGGGGAGGCGATCGTCGTGTTCCTGTTGTTCTTCAACCTGGTTTTCAAACGTCTGTTTTACAAACATACGCAGCGGATCGAGCGGAAAGGCGACCGGAACTGCCCGTTTTCGTTTTTCGATGCGAAGGGGTGGATCGTGATGTGCTTCATGATTCTGTTCGGTATCCTGGCTCGGACGTGCCGCTGGCTGCCGGAAACATTTATCGCCGTATTTTACACGGGACTCTCCGCCGCGCTGATCGTAACGGGCGTTCTGTTTCTGCGCTACCGCTATCGGAACAAAGACCGGCTGTGAATCCGTTCCGGGGGAGAATCCGGCGAAGGACTTTGGCAGTATCATATAACGGGCGGCCCGGCTTTTTCCGAAGCCGGGCCGCCGCAATACGGAAGGGGAACGCATTTTACGCCAGTTTCTTGCGCAGGTTGTCGTCGAGCGCCGCGAGGAACTCTTCGGTGTTGAGGTAATCTTCGCGGGAAACTTTCGACCCCTTGACCAGCAGCGCCAGGTCTTTGGTCATCTTGCCCGATTCGACCGTCTCGACGCAAACTTCTTCGAGCGCGCGGGAAAAATGCGCCAGGGCTTCGTTGCCGTCGAGTGCGGCACGGTGCGCCAGACCGCGCGTCCAGGCGAATATCGACGCGATCGGGTTGGTCGAGGTCTCCTCGCCCCGCTGGTGCATCCGGTAGTGGCGGGTCACGGTGCCGTGCGCCGCTTCGGCTTCCATCGTCTTGCCGTCCGGAGTGACCAGCACCGAGGTCATCAGCCCCAGCGAGCCGAAGCCCTGCGCGACAGTGTCCGACTGCACGTCGCCGTCGTAGTTCTTGCAGGCCCATACGAAGCCGCCGTTCCATTTCAGCGCCGAAGCGACCATGTCGTCGATCAGCCGGTGTTCGTAGACCAGTCCCAGCTCGTCCATCCGCTGCTTGTAGTCGTTGCGGTAGATCTCTTCGAAAATGTCTTTGAAACGGCCGTCGTATTTTTTCAGAATCGTATTTTTCGTGCTCAGGTACAGCGGCCATTTCTTGCTGAGGGCCATGTTGAAACAGGCGTGAGCGAAACCGCGGATCGACGCGTCGGTGTTGTACATGCACAGCGCCACGCCGTCGCCCTTGAAATCGTACACTTCCCACGACCGGCTCTCTCCGTTCTCGCCGGTGAAGGTCATGGTCAGTTTGCCGGGACCTTTCGTAACGACGTCCGTCGCGCGGTATTGGTCGCCGAAAGCGTGACGCCCGATGCAGATCGGACGGGTCCATCCGGGCACCAGGCGCGGCACGTTGCGGCAGATGATCGGTTCGCGGAAGACCGTTCCGTCGAGGATGTTGCGGATCGTGCCGTTCGGCGACTTCCACATCTTTTTCAAACCGAACTCCCGGACGCGCGCTTCGTCCGGCGTAATGGTGGCGCACTTGATGCCGACGTTGTATTTTTTGATCGCCTCGGCGGCTTCTACGGTAACCCGGTCGTCGGTGGCATCGCGGTTTTGGATGCTTAGATCGTAATATTTGATATCCAGATCGAGGTAGGGAAGGATCAGCTTGTCTTTGATGAATTTCCAGATGACGCGGGTCATTTCGTCGCCATCGAGCTCCACAACGGGATGATTGACTTTGATTTTTGATTTCATGCCGGATTCGGTTGAATTGAATTGTACTCTGTATGCTTCCGCAAATTTAGCTCAAAATATTGTTTTTTGCAACGAAGCCCGCCGGAGGGCGGGGCGGTCGTCCGGTAAGGTTTGGCAGCGTTTATGTTATAATCATAATACATGGTTATTCACTCGGATGATGCGCGCACTGCTTTTTTCGGTTGTTTTCCTGGCGGGATGTACCGGTTGGACGGAGGAAGATCCGCCGGTGCCGGAGCTGGCTGTCGAAGTGTCGGGGGGAGTTCGCCCGGCGGCCCCGGCATCTAAAACCAGCGCGAGTGGCAGCGCCGTTTCGTTCGTTTCCGGCGACCGGATCGGCATCAGCGAGACCCTGACAGGCCGCAGTAACGTGCTTTTTTCTTATAACGGCAGCGCGTGGAGTACGACGACCCCGATGTACTGGTACAACCGTACCGCCACGCACACCTTCTATGCTTACTATCCGTACAATGCGTCGAATCAGTCCAACGTAGTGCCGATGCCGGTGCTGGCGAACCAGCAGGTATCGACGGCGGTCGACGTTGCCTGCGACATGCTCGTGACGGGGCCGAAGCAACAGGCCTATCCGGCGGGTTCCTCGGTAGCGTTCGTTTTTTCACATGCGTTTTCGGTGTTGCAGTTCAACATTACGATGGGAGTCATCAATACCTATACGCTGAAGAGCCTGACGCTGCGGGGCGGAAATACGGCGGGCGGATCGTCCGGTTACGGCATCGTCAATACCGTGAATACGGTCGCCCAGATCGGTTACAACCTCGTAACCGGCGCCGTGCAGGCGGCGGCGAACAACAGCTCCGTCTACGCGCAGACCCTGACCAAAAGCATCCCTTCGACCGGGCTGATCGGCAGCATTCCCGTGACGGTCTATGTGCTGGCGCTTCCGGGACAATACCTCAATCCCGTGCCGGCTGTCAAGTTCACCGTTGCCCCGCTGATAGGCAGCAATCAGGATACGGATTACGCGAACCTGTCGAACAACACCTTCTCGGCCGGAACCAAATATGTTTACAATGTCAAAATCGGCGGGATCATCACGAAAGTTCCGCAGCCGTGCGGCGCTGCGGGGAAATTGCCCGTAACGATCGAGCGGGACACGGTGATAAATTTATCGAATAAAAGTTTTATCCATTAAAATTAATCGGTTATGAAAAAGATGTTATTCCTGACGGCGGTTGCCGCGGCGTGGATCGCCTGCGACCGCGACGACGAATGCCGGCCCACGGCCGACGACGGGCAACAAATTACGATCCTGGTCGGAATCGCCGACTCGAAGCCGGTCTCCGACGTTATCCCCGAATCCAAAACGACGATTACCGGCAGCACGGCGGCGTGGAAAAGCGGCGACCAGCTCGGGCTGTTTTGCACGCAGTCGGTTCCCGCTGCCGTGAACGTTTCCTTTTCCGCGACCGGGAACGGCGCGAGCGCGACTTGGAGCGCCGACAGTCCGATTTACTGGGGGGCTCCGGCCACCACTCCTCATACTTTTCTCGCTTATTCGCCTTATGCCTCGGGCAACAGTTCGGCTTCGGCGGTGAAGGTGCCTGCGCTGAATGTGCAGACGGGAACCGTCAACCCGGCGCTCGACCTGTTGATCTCGAACAACCTGGCTTCTTCCGGGGTGCTTCGCTCGGCCGGAGCGGTCGGTCTTGTTTTTACCCATGCGCTCTCGCTGCTCGAGTTCGATATCACCATCAACAGCAGTATCGCGGCGAACACGACGCTGACCTCTTTTACGGTCGCTGCGGGAAGTTCGGATAAGGTCTATACGACCGACGGCAATTCGACCATCGCGCTTTCCACCGGTGCGATCACGCCGGGCAGCGGCGTGACCAATACGACTACGATGACGCCGGGCGCGACCGTGACGCTCAGCGCGACGTCTGCTTCGGTTTACGTGCTGGTGCTCCCCGGCACTTACAGCCAGGCGCCGACTCTGGCGATCAATCTCAACGAAGGAGGAACTTCGGCCATTGCGGTTCCGCCGGCGTCGCTGACGACGACGACATTTGCGGCCGGCTCCAAATACACTTATGCGGTCAGCATTGCCCGTACCGCCATTACGATCTCCAATCCGACGATTACCGACTGGACGAACGTCAACGGTTCCGCGATCAATCCCGGCCTGTAAGTCGTTCGATAAAAAGCAAATATCCCGCGTCGCCGACCCGACGACGCGGGATATTTGCGCGCGGACTGCTAATTGGTAAGCATGATGTAGCCGTTCAGGTAGGTGGCGAACAGTACCCACAGCGCATAAGGAGCGAACAGGACGGATGCGGTTTTGCTGACCGGATAACTTTTGATCAGGTAGTAAATGACGAATATGTCGAGCGTCAGGATGTCGATCATACCGAGCAGCGGATTTCGCAGGTAGAAGAACAGGTAGCTCCAGATGAAATTCGAGAACAGTTGAACGCAGAAAAGACGGATCAGAAAGTCTCTCTGCGGAGCGCTGGAAAGGTAAATCAGTCCGGCGGATATGCCCATGCACAGGTCAGATAACCAATTTTATGGTAAAAGTCATGGGTCGGATACCATTCGCGGATGGAATCGGCCTGGATCAGTCCGGCGAGGTAGCCCAGCAGCAGGCAAACCAGTATCGGAACGGCGAATGCGAGAATTTTTTTCATAAATCTCCGGTTGAGACCGGAAGGCGCTGCAATTATCGTGCAACGGCGGTGGCGGCATCCGGACAAAAAAGAGCGAACGGCGAACCGCTGCCGGCAACGGCCGGTTTTGCGAAACGCCTGTTCGCCCGACTCATGAAAAAGCCGCCCGGAATCACTCGGGGCGGCTTTTAAATTCTCCGGATAAACAGGGTATTCCCGGAATTACTGGGGGGAGAATCCCGGATTTTTTACCCGAAGAGAAAACGAAAACTACTGTCCATTAATTTACTTCACTTACCCTGTTGGTTGTCCGATTTACTCGGCATATTGATAGGAACTCATCCAGGTTCTCCAGCTCGATCTGCTTATCCCGTACTGATAGGTAAGCAGGTGTACTGCGGAAGTGACGTGTCCCTGGTCGTTGCCTACGACCCGCGGATATTTCAGGCGGACGCGGGTATTGTCGGTGACGATGCCGATCTGTTCCCATCCGGTGATGCCGTCCGTCGATTGCCATATGGTTAGGTAGGTGTTCACTTCGTTGACGTTTACTCCGTGGATGGCCTGGAAGCAGTTCAACTCGTCAACGTATTTGACGTCGCAACCGCTCACGGAATTTGCCGCGAATTTATTGCGGTCGATGACTTTCCCTTTGTCGGAGAGTGCCGCGGGCCAGTTCGGATCGCTGGCACTGGCCGTAGCGAGGTGGATGTCGTAGACGTCGATAGCCTGATCGTTGTAAGTGTAATACAGGTATATCTGTCCGTCTTTGACGATCAGGCTGGCTTCTCCCACGCCGAAGAAGGTCTCTTCGGCCGTCAGATTAGCGCTTACGATCGCCGCGGGATCGCCTCCCCAACCTGTTCCGTTCCATTTTTCCCAGTTTTTCCCGTCCGGGGTCGCGCTGCGGGCAACGAACAGCTCGTTGTCGGTGGTTTCCACGACGGTCGTCGAGCCCGTGTAGACCATATAATAGTAATCTCCGGCTTTAACTACTGCGGGATCTTTTGCATAATAGCTGTCGGCTTTTTTGTTGGTGGGCGCTACGGCTACGATATTGTCTTCCGACCAGGTGAGATCGTTCGTTACCGACGATGCGGTGTAATACCTGATCTGGGCCGAATAACCTACGTCGGCAGGGGAAGTGTACTGGGCTTTCGTCCTGAATGCCTGCGTTCCGCTCAACTCCGTGCCGTTGTGCCATACGGTCATGTTTTCCCCGATGCCGGCGCCCCAGCAACCAGGGGTTCCGGAGATGCGTTCCATATACAGCAGGTAGGTGCCGGCAGGGAATTTGACGTTCCCGGTCTCGTCGGCGTAACCGCTGTTGTCCGTATTGATCTCCAGCGAGCTGTTGTCTTTGTAATTCATGTGGTCGTATTGGGCGATCGGGGTTCCGCTCAGCGTTGAAATGTAGTCGTTATTCCATTGGTAAAGCTCCCAGTGGAAGCAGGACGTATTCGTGCTCCATCCCGGACAGTCCACGATCCATCCGTAGAACGATTTGTCGAATGTGTACTTGATCGCCCCGCTGTTGCCGTTGCTGTGCATGGGGTACGGACCACCTCCGGCGCCGGAACCGTTCAGACTGGTAGCGGCGGGAAGCGAGCCGGTCGTTCCTCCCGGAGTGGAGAACCAAGCGCTCATCGTGCCGTTCGAATTGGCGATCATCGCTGCGGCATAACGGAAATCGCGCGAAGAGGTGGGCTGGTAGATCGATTTTCCATCGCCTTTGACTACCGGAACTCCCGGTACGATGACCTCTTCGGGTCGGGCGTATTGCTCCGAGATCGGTTCCGGTCCGGGGAAACCCTCGCAACTGGTCAACTGTGCGGCCAGCAGTGTGACGATGAATACTTGAATCGAAAAGACTAATTTTTTCATAATTAAACAAGTTAAAAGAAATATTTAGACAAGTGTATGTGTAGTTTCTTTGTTTCCGGTACGTAAAGAATATAAAAGACACCTATATTCTCCACCCTTGATACATCATTCTTCCCTTAATCGCTTCGGTTTATCGTTTCTTTGTTTAAAATACGGCAAATTTTACTTCTTGAAAGTTAATTATTCGCCATGCGTCCGCTTCCTTTTCATTAGTTTCCGATACTGTTTTTAGTCGTGTGACATGTGAGTAGCTTTTGTGTTTCGGTTTTAATGTACTTGTTTTTAGATTGTTAATTGTAATCAAACAGATTCAAACGTTGATCTTTAACCACTAAGATACAAATTTTTTAATTAAAAAATAGGTTTCTTATAAAAAAACACAGATCAGCGTGTTGAAAACCTACCGATGCGAGTATAAATATCTATCTGATAATTAAAAACGACCAGTTAAAAATGAACGTCTTTTCCTCCGTATTTCGATCTTTTTGTAATGTATATACGCCGTTTTTTGCTATATTTAAACCGGCTTTCCCCGTTTGGTATGTGGAAATAAATTTATTGGAATAAAAACTTATGGTGGTTGGATATTTGAGAGTCAGTACGGAGAAGCAACACCTGTCAAATCAACAAGATGAGATTCTTCGATTCGCCCAGACCCGGAATATGGAAATCGATCGTTGGGTGACGGAGGTGGTCAGCGGCAAGAAAGATCAAAAGGACCGCAAGCTGGGAAGTATTCTGCGGCGTTTGAAAAACGGCGATACGTTGATCGTTACCGAAATTTCGCGGTTGAGCAGAACGCTTACGGAAATTATGACGATCATGGGACATTGTTTGGATAAAGGGATTACCCTTTATTCGACCAAGGACGGTTATGCCTTTGACGATACGATCAACAGTAAAGTCCTGTGCTTTGCTTTCGGTCTCGTGGCGGAGATCGAACGGAACCTGATCTCGATGCGTACGAAGGAGGCGCTTGCCCTACGCAAGGCCGAAGGCGTGCAGCTCGGCCGAAGGAAAGGTTTTTGCCCGAAGTTCCGGATTCTGTCCGAGAATTGCGCCGAAATCGTCGAGATGTTGCGTAACGGCGCGACGATCGTGTCGGTTTGCAGGAAATACCAGGTATCGGTCGATACGTTCAAAGCTTTTCGGAAACGCCATGCGCAAGTAAACGATATCATCGAGCATCGGAATAAAATACGGGGAATCCGGCAGGAGTGGTACGAGGCCCGTAGAAAATCGAAACAAGAGTAAATAAATAAAAACCTTTCGAAATTTACGTTCGAAAGGTTTTTATTTTTGTTAAAAAAAGCCCCGGAAGGGGATCACAGGCTTTGCGACCTGCACCACCAGTGAATAAGAAAAACATAACAAAATCATATGCACGAAACATACCAAGATAGAATGATAGCTATCCGATTCTCTCCCGGGGCCGTAACCCGGAAAAGAGCAAGTTCCGTGCCGGAATAAGGGCTTCAGCGGGCGGTGCGGTCGAGGTAATCGCTCGCAAAGACGAAGGTGCCTGCCGTCCAGCCGACCATGGTCGGCATCTCGTATTCGTTGCTGACGTTGATGTTGCCTTCCACGACGTTGTATTTCTCCCACAGGTTGTGAGTCTTTTTGAAATTGCCGATCACCGTAGCGACGTATTTCGATGCGATGCGGCGGGCATCCTCGCGGAAACCGTAATTGTCCAGGCCTTTGATCGCCAGGAAATGCAGCGGAGCCCAGCCGTTCGGGTATGACCATTGGTAGACATACGGGTAGTCTTTGTTCTCGCAGGCGGCGATGCCGTGCGGAAATTCGAGCGCGTCGAGCGCACGGGCGATCCCCGGAGCGTCCTTTGTGGGGACGGCTCCGGCATACAGCAGGCTGAACACTGCCGCCGAAACGACGTCGGAACGCTTGCCGTTCACGTAGTCGTAATCGTAGTACATGCCGTTTCGGGGGTCTCGGCAGTACTTGCGGATCAGTTTTTTACGGTCTTCCGCTTTGCGCGCCCACCGTTTTGCGGCGGCTTTTTCGCCGAGTTCATCCGCGAAAAATTCGAAATTCTTTTCGTACAGATACAGGTTCGCGTTCAGATCGACGGGGCAGAAGTCCATGCAGCGCGTCCGGAACCGGGGATTGAAATCCCAACCCGATTCGGCTTCGGCGATGTAGTGCGAGCCGACGTCCAGCAGTTCTTGGTGCGAGAGCCCGTCCGTCTTGAAACGACTGCCTAAGCGCACTTTCAGCATGTCGACGAAATCCATCTTATCCCGGTCGGTGCTTTCGTTCCCGTACCGGTTCAGACCGGTCGGCGCGATCCGTTCGCTCATCCAGAATCGGTACTCTTTTTCGAGCGTCGGCAGCACTTTGCGCAGCCACTCCTTGTCGCCGGTGCTGCGGTAGACGCTGGCGATCATCATGCTCAGGAACGGGGGCTGGGAACGGTTTTGGAATACGGTCAGGTTGCCGTTGTACATTTTACCGAAACGGTCTACCATGTAGAGCATGTTCTCGGCGTTGCTCCGGGCCAGGTCGACATGCCCGTCGAGGATCAGCCCCTCGCCGGTGAAATAGGTGTCCCAGTAGTACATCTCCTGGAATGCGCCGCTGATGCTCGGCACGGTGTAGCGGTACGGGAGACCGATGCGGGTGCCTTCGTCTTCGGTGTTGAACCGGACGGTCTTGTCCCACGAGTTCCGGATGAAGCGGTGCACTTCGTCCCGGTCGGCGGCGGAGGGCGTTTCTCCCTGCGAGAATGAAAGCAGGGCCGGAGCGATCAACAGCAGCCCCCACAGTTTCGTTATTTTTTTCATGTGTCTTTAGACGTTTGTTTTTTTTTAATCGGTCGGTTCTGTGCCGAATGCAAAAACCGCATTTATGCAAAAATGCGGTTTTGTGATTTTCCGGATACGAAGTGCCGGTCAGACCGTCATGATCTCCTTCTCTTTAGCGGAGAACAGGTCGTCCACTTTCTTCGCGTATTTGTCGGTCAGTTTCTGGGCCGACTCTTCGCCGTCTTTCGCCGCGTCCTCGGGCATACCGTCTTTTTGCGCTTTCTTGAACGCGTCGACCAGGTCGCGGCGGATGCCGCGCAGGCTTACGCGGGCCGTTTCGGTTTCCGCCTTGATCTGTTTTACCAGTTCTTTACGGCGCTCCTCGGTCAGCGGCGGAATGTTCAGCCGGATGTGCTCGCCGTTGTTCGACGGCGTCAGGCCGATGTTGGCGACCAGGATGGCTTTCTCGATCACCGGGATCATTTTCTTTTCCCACGGCTGCACCAGTACGTAATGCTGGCTACCTGCGAGATGTCCGTCGGCGTGCCGTAGTATTCGACCAGGATGCCGTTGAGTACGTTGACGCTCGCCTTGCCGGCTCTGACCGATGCGAGTTCTTCGGTCAGGTGGGCGATGACTTTGTCCATTTTCACCTGGGCCGCGTCGAGAAGTTCTTTCGATTCTATCATGTCCGTGTATGTTTTAAGTCAAAAACGTGTTTTCGTTATCATGCCGCCGCTGGGATTTCCCGGCAGGGACCGTCGAGACGTCAGTCGTTTTTCACGACCGTTCCGATCGGTTCGCCGGCGATCACTTTTTGCAGGTTGCCCGGCGTGTCCATGTCGAATACCACGATCGGCAGGTCGTTCTCCTTGCACATCGTGAATGCCGTGAGATCCATCACTTTCAGCCGCCGACGGTACACTTCGTCGAACGTGATCTCCGCGAATTTGGTCGCCGTCGGATCTTTTTCCGGGTCGGCCGTATAGACGCCGTCCACGCGCGTGCCTTTCAGCAGTACCTCCGCTTCGATCTCTACGCCGCGCAGCGCCGAAGCCGTGTCGGTCGTGAAGTACGGATTGCCCGTGCCGCCGGCGATGATGACGATCCAGCCGGCTTCCATCAGTTCCAGCGCTTTGGCCTTCGTATAGAGTTCCCCGACCGGTTCCATCCGGATCGACGTCAGTACCCGGGCTCTCGCTCCGGCGCTTTCGAGCGCGCCCTGTAACGCCAGCGAGTTGATAACGGTCGCCAGCATCCCCATCTGGTCGCCCTTGACGCGGTCGAATCCGCGGCTTACTCCGCTCAGCCCGCGGAAGATATTGCCTCCTCCGATTACGATGCCGACCTGCACGCCCGTGGCGGCTACTGTTCGGATCTGTTCGGCATATTGGTTCAACACCTCGGTAGAAAGACCGTATTTCTGAGCTCCCATCAGCGATTCGCCGCTGAGTTTTAACAGGACGCGTTTATAAATCGACATGTTTTCGTTTTTATTGTTTTTCCATCAGTTGCATCAGCTCGTCGAGCTTCGGCGTCAGGATGATTTCGGTGCGACGGTTTTTGGCGCGCGCTTCGGACGTTTTGGCCGGATCGACGGGCAGCGATTCGCCGCGTCCGGCGGCGATGATGCGGTTCGGGTCGATCCCTTTGTTTTCGAGCAGCAGCCGCACGACGGTCGTGGCGCGTTTCGCGCTCAGGTCGAGGTTGTCCTTCAACTGGCCGTTCGGACGGTAGGGCACGTCGTCCGTATGTCCCTCGACCATCACGTTGATATCGGCGTTCTGCGCCAGCACTTCGGCCAGGTCGCGGACGGCGCGCGCGCCGTTCGGGTCAATTTCGAAACTGCCCGAACGGAATAGCAGTTTGTCGTCCATCGAGACGTATACGTTGCCGTTGCGGATCGAGATCGACAATCCCTTGCCTTCGAAGCCGGTCAGCGCGTCGGTCACTTTGCGGCGGATGGCGTCGATCGCCTCCTCGCGGCTTTTAAGCATCCCTTCGAGTTCGGCCACGCGGCGGACGCGGTCGTTCAGCGCCATCTCCTTGTCCTCGAGTTCGCGCAACATCCGCGCCGATTCGGCGGAACCGTCGGCCAACAGTTGCTTATAACGTTTCTTACACTCCTTCAGGTCGTTCGACAGGCGCGTGGTGTCGGCGATCAACTGCATTTTCTCGGCCGTCAGTTTGTCGTTCAAGGCCCCCATATCTTCGAGGCGGCTTTTCGAAGCGGTCAGTTCCCCTTCCAAGCGCAGCGCTTCGGCTTTCATCGAATTGAATTTTTTGGTTGAGACGCATGAAAACGCAGTCAGGGCAACCAAACCGAGGACAATCAGTTTTTTCATAGATCCAAAGTT
>OOAO01002549.1_pt1 | contig 11787 bp, 7 predicted proteins | sample 1671821 | NCBI WGS metagenome assembly OOAO01 (sample SAMN06348196, study PRJEB24527) | human gut metagenome | biome: human gut; feature: ankylosing spondylitis patient; material: feces | host: Homo sapiens | place: China | collected 2015-10 | reverse complement strand
CGGTATAGCGGAGGCGGCTGTCAATTCGACATAATTTTCTTGTGATACTTTACCGCACCTGAGCATTTTCACTTGGTTTATAGCCCATCATGAAATCTTCGTAGGAATAGTTTTGATGGAACTGCACGAACTCAATTCGACTATCGTCTTTTTCTCCCATCATGGACCACGCCAGACGCCTCGCTGCAAATGTCTTACCAACACCGGGAGCACCCTGTAGGATGATATTCTTCTTGTTGCGGAGAACGGCTACAAGTCTCTCATAGCGTTTTTCGGTCATATAAACCTCATTAAGGAAGTCATCCTTCGTATATGTATCAATAGAATCTTCAGCAACCACAGGATTTTCGTCTCGGATCATATCGAGAATGAAATCATACTCGCCTTTGGTAAGTTTAAATAGGCTGCCCTGCGGATTCTGAAAATACTCCATACGCTCCAGTTCCGGGCATTCTTTTAGTGTAGCATAGTCAATAGGTGAAGTCAGTCCCTCAACTTTCTCGAAGAACAACTTCTCGCCATCCTGTTCTGCGCTGATACGACCGATCGCAACAATCTGCTTTACCGGATTGGATTCATACCCTATGATCATATCACCGGCTTTTGCGTCAAGGAAGTTCTGGAAGATGCGTCGTTTATTTCCGTTTTCATTATAGAGCGTATAGGATTGAACGTCACCAACGGCAATGTCAGAGAAGCTCCAGATTTTCGGATTCGCATTCAGCCACCAATATCTGCGATCAGCCTCTCCGGAAGCTGTGGCCACATACAATTCAACTTCGCTTAAATCGACTTTATCAAGGGCAGTAGAAAGTTCGTCCCTCAGTTTCCAAACAAAGCTACCATCTTCATCTTTCCCAGCATCACGGCCCGTATAGAGGATGGTCCACCACTGTGTAGAGCCATCTTCTCGTGTGGCTGGAGTGATACCTGTGGACTCACAAACTCTTTTGGCCAGTGCAACAGAACCAGAGTTATAAAAGTTTGGTGTCTCACCGTATTTAACCGCCAGCTGAGTACATGATGCCACGCCGCCGTAATCTTTCATGCGCCTCATAATTTCAAGCGCACTGACTGTAAAGATAGTCCTGTCCTTCAGCAACTTGTCCCAATCGTCGACAGAAAGGCCGGGGTCATAATCAACGCCATACCAGCCTGTGGTGGTGTCAACTACTGCATCTTTCTTAGAATAATACCTGCTAATGTAGAAGCCGACATCAATAGTTAACGTTTTCAACTCAGGATCAGAATAGCAGGCGTCCGTTAGCTGTGATTGGAAGATGTTTACTAACTCTGTATCCGATTTCAAATACTCGCTGATCTCATCGTATAGCTTCAGAAAATTGCGAATATTGTCAGCGTAGGCACCTTTCTTGAAGCGGTAATCCGCCTCAAGCTCACTGGCAACTGCCTTTACCTCACTCAATTTGAAAATATAATACTTATCCGGATACCGGAGCCAGAGATAAGTACTGATGGCGTTTTCGTATTGATAATGCTGCCCTGCGCCATTTCCGTACTTCTCCAGTAATATAGAGGATTGATTTTTGAAATCCAGAACACGAGATACTACATCATTGCTCTCATCAAAGAGTGCAATAAACATAGCACGAACTTCCTCTGGGGCAACTTTTGCAAAGCCTTGAATCATTTTTGCCGGGAAGTTGTTCATTGACGCTAAGAGGTTGCATGTCTTTGAAAGAGAGCGAGTGAGCATATCAGCAAAGTCTTTTGCATTGATATCCCAATTGTCCTGAAAGCACTTAACTGCTTCCCATTTGTATTTTTCGTTTGGCCACTGCTCAGACACAAAGACCTTTTTGTACTGTACAAGGACCTCTTTTAACCGAAATATATCAAACATAAGCTCCCCCCTTTATTTAGTTGGCATTTCGTAGACTTCTGTAAATTTCGTCGGAAAAGATACCAAGCACCTGTCGCTTCATTTCATCGTTGGAGAGCAACAAAGAGAAGAAGTCCTGATTCTGGGAAAGCCCCTCGATCAGTGCATCATCGATATCGTCAAAGTAAGAAAACTCGAAGTCTTTCTGGGTGTTGTTCTTCGCACTCGTCTTCAGCTTGTCCGATTTCATCAAAATATCACGGATCTGGAGCATTGCCTTAACCACAACATCGTTGTCATAGGATTTTCCTGTGCGACTGTTGATCTCGTCAATAATTTCGGACAGCCGTTGTTCCTTATCCTCGGTAAGGCCAAAGTGTTCTGCTGTCGGCAGTTTCACAACCGGTTTTGCCACAAGATTCGGAGAGATGTGTTCTTCTCCTTTTTTCTGCACAAAGTTAGATGCCTGAATTTTCCCGTCCAGGTTAAATCCAGCGCCTGGATGCTTGATGTTGATATATGCAAGAAGATAAGCGATAAAATTATACTTTTTATGCAAGTCATGATCCTCAAAGCAGGACACTTGCAAGAGAAATTCATAGTATCGGACAAAACTACGCATATCAGCGACGGCCTGACGTTGCTCTTCATACTCATAATGATCGAGAAGCTTCTTGCTCTTCTGCAAGAAGAAAGTCAACCGCTGTTTTTGCTTGCTGGTTATCTTTTCGGAGTACAGGATCTCGTTTGCACTGTCGATATCAGCAGGATCAAACAGCGCATAGGCGTCAATCTTAGCCTCCAAATCATAAATTGCACTGGGGGTCACGGAATTGGACAGCAGCGTGGTCGTGTAATACGGCGCAAACGCAGCCTTCATATCTTCGTAGCTGTTCACAAAATCCAAGACAAAAGTCTTTTTATCATACGGCGGGCAGATACGGTTTAAACGGGAAAGCGTTTGGACCGCATTCACGCCCCGCAACTTTTTTAGCACATACATGGCGCAGAGCTTCGGCTGGTCAAATCCTGTCTGGTACTTGTTTGCAACCAGCAGTACCTGATAAGCGTCGGTATCAAATTCTTTTGTGAGACGATCTTCCGGGAAACCGTTCAGGGAAGCCTCCGTGTATTCGTTCTCATCATGGGGCAACTTCACTTTGCCGGAGAACGCTACTAGGGCGTGGATACCCTCATATCCTTTTTTCGTGATGTAGTCCTCAAATGCCTGACGATACTTCACAGCAGCTTGGCGGGAGGCTGTGATAACCATTGCCTTGGCCTGTCCGCCCAGCTCATGCATGACAGTTGTGCGGAAATGCTCAACAATGACCTCAATGCGCTGGGCAATGTTGGTCTCATGTAATTCCACAAAACGGGCAATTTGGCGCTTAGCGGCGTTGGTCTTACAACGAGGATCGTCTTCAATCTCTTTGTTGATCTGGTAGAAGGTTGAGTATTCCGTGTAGTTCTGTAATACATCCAGAATGAAGCCTTCCTCGATGGCCTGCTTCATAGAGTAAACATGGAATGCCTCGCGCTGACCTTTGGTATTTAGGCGGCCAAACAGTTGAATGGTAGTGGGCTTCGGTGTGGCGGTAAAAGCAAACATAGAAACATTGGCTTGCTTGCCGTTGCGCTTGATTTCATCGGAGATCATATCTTCCACGTCTGCATCTATCTGCTCACCGGAGCCAAGGGACATGGTCACTGCTGCCATGTCTTTGCCAGCAGTGGAAGAATGGGCTTCATCAATAATCACAGCAAACCGCTTATTTTTCAGGTCCTTTACACTGTCCACGATATAGGGGAACTTCTGAATGGTAGTTGCAATGATTTTGGTATTGCCATTTAACGCAATTGCCAGATCAGCCGAGTTACACTTATCGTCCATCACGCGGATAAGGCCGGCTTTGTGCTCCATTCCCATGATAGCTTTCTGCAGCTGGCGGTCTACCACCACGCGGTCGGTCACAATGATGATGTTGTCAAATATGATCTTGTTGTCAGCATCATGCAATGAACTCAAACGATGAGCCAGCCACGCAATGGAGTTTGTTTTGCCGGAACCGGCGCTGTGCTGAATTAGGTAATTCTGTGCGGTACGGTTCACGCGGACATCGGTGAGAATTTTACGAATGACATCCAGCTGATGGTAGCGGGGAAAAATGAGATTTTCAGACCGCTTTATCTTGCCGGTCTGGTCATCGACTTTCTCCTTCACCTCAACAAAAATGAACTTGCTGATAAGATCCAGGATGGTATCTTTCGTCAGAATGTCTTCCCACATATAGGATACGCTGTATTTATCCTCAAAAGTAGGATTCCCTGCACCAGCTGTCACCCCCTCGCCGTTGCCCATGTTAAAGGGCAGGAAGAATGTGGCGTCCCCGGCCAATTTGGTGGTCATATAGACCTCTTCCAGATCCATCGCAAAGTTTACAAGACAGCCCGCCTTAAACAGGAACAGACGGGTCTTGGGGTTTCGCTCAGTCCGGTACTGGTAAATGGCGTCCTGATAAGACTGTCCAGCGATGTTACATTTGAGTTCAAAGGAGATGATGGCAAGGCCGTTCAGGAAAATAACTACATCGATGCGTTCTTTGTCGCTGGCCCAGACCTCCTCCATGACAGAGAAGATATTTTGGCCGTATTTGCGCGTCAGTTCCGGGTTGAAGGTGGTGGCAGGCTTTGTGTACATCAGTTCCAACTTTTGATTGGAGATCTCAATACCATGCTTCAGCACCTCAATCAGGCTGCCACGGGCTTTGGTGGTTTCTGCATTGATAAAGCTTACGATGGTATCCTCCAGATCGTCCTTGTATATTTTGCGCAGGTACTCCATCGTATCCGGTTGGGTATCGTTCAGGAATTTGAATAGCATTTCCCGGTCAACGGCGAACCGGCGGTCAAAGTTGGCGGCCTTGCGGATGACATAACCATTGTCCTGAGACAGCCGCTCCAGGAGGAACTTTTGATAGTCTTTTTCGGATAAAACATTCGTCATTGCACAGGCACCTCCTTTTTCCCAGTCACATACTCGTAGATAAGCGATTTTTTGTAAGCTTCCAAAACAGTTAGCTGTTCTTTTTTCTGATCGCTGATACTGTCAATTTGTGAGCATTTCATGTCTAAATAAGACGCGATATCTTCCTGCTCAGACAGCGGGGGCTCATAAAGCGGAACCTGCGCAAAGTTTGAAAATCTCAAATCCTGTCCGTCTCTAATGAAATTACAAGTACCCTGTAACGCATTTATGTACGCCGAGGACTTAAACAACCATTTGTAAAAACGTGGACAGATTGGTTTATTTGCCTTCAAAACGACATAATGCCATGTGATACATCCTGTAGTCTCGCTCATCTCAAGGCCACCTTGAAAACTGCGTAGACTGATGACAAAATCGTATGGTTCAACATGCTTCCAGTTTTCTAACCCCTGATTGGCAAAAACAATTTTAGAATTTTCACGTTCCATGTACTCTTGCTGAGTAATAATGCCATGCTTCTGACTGGCTGTGAGCTGCTGGTCACCTTCACATTTTCTCTTGTCTGAATTATGAAACAAATACTTGGAAGGGATTATTTTCCAGTGCGCTGGCATTTGTTCTATCCATGAAATCTGGTGGCATGCCATCTCCACATCAGGATTCAGGCCCTTGGTGATCGCTTCGGTAATGACGGAGCGTTTGTATTGCTCCAGGGTGTCGATCTGGGTCTGGATATCAGCAGCAAGAGCATCAATTTCGGCACATTTAGCGTCCAAAAAATTAGCGATATTCTGTTGCTCTAATAAATCAGGAAGCAGATAGTCAATTTCACGTAGTTTTTTCCAATTTGTATCGCAGGTTCTTACTCTTATACCGGTAGATAAAGATAGAAACAGCCCACAGTAAGCCATAGAACGCATCAAATACATTATGTATTTTTTGCATTCGGTGGTATTCAAAACGTTAAGTACCGGTGTTGCTTTGCCTCTAGAATCAGATATTCCAATAGCACCAGCAAAGCCATCCATTCCGTGTACAATAAGGTCACCTACATCAATGCCTTGATAACCAGTTTCGGTTAAAGAAACAGTAAAACCATCCTCCCTTCGATTGGAACGTAGCGTAACTTCACCATCTCGAAAACAAGTAATAATCTCGTCTGTCTCCCTCGCTGGTTTATTGAGTAATGAAATAAAATATTTTCCTTTATTAATTCGCCAAGTGCTCGGAATTTGCCCGATCCACTCAATCCTGCTATCCTTCATCTCTCTCATACCACCACCGCCTCACTCAAACAGCTTTGCCACACGCTCAGATACCGAAAGCTCCAGCTCCATAAACTTCGCCTCCAGTTCCTCACTGGGCACAGGTTGCTGGTATTTATAGAAGTAGCGGGTGAAGGGGATCTCCGCACCGGTTTTCACAACGGGCTTCTTGGCATCCAGATTCTCCTCAAAAAACGCCACGGCATCTGGAATATGGGGTAACACCTCGCGGGCCATGTAGTCCTCGATGCTCTCGTCCCACTTCACGATCTCGGTGTCCTTAGTTTCCTTGTCATAGAGCACATTACCTTTACGGTCACGCTGAATTTCAGCGGACTTATCCATAACGGAAAGGCCATCGGCGATTTTCTCCAGCAGTTTCTTGTCTGCCGTCACATTCGTCAGCACCTTGGTAAGCACTGGCATGAATGCCACCGGAGAAAGATAAACCTGAGCAGATATTGCATCACTCAAGGCGGCGACAATGGCTTCATAGACGGGCTGGTTGTTCTGATAAGCCTCCAGCTTTTTCAGCTCTTTCCCGGTAAGTTCCTCGGCATTTTCCAGTTCATCTACCTTTGCCTGGTCATACAGTGAGGACAGAGACCCCTTGGAGAGCATGGCCTCAATGCGTTCGGCGGTAATGGCGTAGCTACGCTGGAGTGGCTGCATTACTACATACTCCCGGTAGATAAACTCCTGGTTAGGATAAATTTTGCAGTATTCGTTCTCAGCAAAGTCAGCATACAGCTTTGTGATGGCCGTTCGCTCTTCTGGCGAAATCTCGTTTTTCTTATCGCCCAGGGCCTTCCGCAGTTTCTTGGAGAAACTGGACGCATCGATCAGCTGAATTTTACCTTTACGCTCCGGACGCTTATTTTTGGAAAGCACCCAGATATAGGTAGCGATACCCGTGTTGTAGAAAAGGTCTACGGGCAGAGCAATGATTGCTTCAATCAAGTCGTTTTCCAACATCCAGCGGCGGATCTGGCTCTCACCAGAAGCTGTACCGCCGGAAAACAGCGGGCTGCCGTTTTCGATAATGGCAGCACGGCCAAAGTTGTCATCCATCTTATCGATTGCGGATTGCAGGAACAGCATCTGCATATCGCCGGAACCGGGCAGACCAGCCCCCCAGCGACCGTCAAAGCCCTTCTTATATTCTTCCAGAACAGCAGTCTCTACACCTTCCGCCGCATCCTTGCCGCCCCAAGGAGTGCCAAAGGGAGGATTTTCGATCACGAACCGCATCTTGGTACCCTCAAAGCGGTCGGCCTTCATGGTGTCCTGGTAGCAGATGTTTTCTGCATTCTGGCCCTTGATCATCATTTCCGCCAGGCAGATGGCGTAAGATTCGGGGTTAATCTCCTGACCAAAAAGTCGTACATCGGCGGTAGGATTATACCTCTTGATAAAATTGTAGCTGGTGGAAAGCATACCGCCCGTTCCACAGGCCTGATCCAATACAGTGATGACCTTGCCGTCATCAAAAATATCATCGCAGCCTTCTGCCAACAGGATATTGACCATCAGCTTGATAATGTCTCTGCCGGTATAGTGATCGCCAGCCTCGGCATTTTCTGAGAACTTTCTGATTAGCTCCTCAAAAATGTAGCCCATCTTCACATTATCAATGGTACGAGGATTTAGATCCAGCTCGGAGAACGCCTTGACCACAGAGAGCAGGCGGTTGTTTTTATCCATCTTATCGATCTGCTTATCAAAGTCCAGGCTGCGGATGATGTCCTGGATGTTTGCAGAAAAGCCTTGGATATAAGCCTTGAAGTTAGCCGCCAGGTGGTCAGAGTCGTTGACCAGCTCGGCCAAGTCAAACCTACTGGTGTTATAGAACTGGAAGCCGGACAAGCGATACATCGCCTTAGCCGGGTAGTTTGGATTTGTCTCAAACATCTCCACAACTTTATCCTTGGTGGGTGCCAAAGCACACTCAAAGCGACGGATGATGACCATCGGAATGATGACATCCTTATACTTATCGCTCTGGTATGTACCACGCAGTTTATTTGCGATGGACCAAATGAAGTTTAGGTCAGTTTACAAGGAACTACACGCAGACCACGAAACGGGGGCTGCTGACAACAAATAAAGGCTGAGTATCAAGCACCGGGGAAGTGCGAGATATTCAGCCTGTTTTGTTGTCTGGGGTTTCCAAAGGGTACCCCTTTGGCACACGACTTTGCTTGCAAAGTGTAGTGTGTTATACGCTCTGTCGGCGTTGCTGCGAAAATGAGGTTGCCGCCCGGAAGGGCAAGCACATTTGAAGCAGCAGGAAAACAGGGCTGTGATTGCGTGGCGTGGAGCCGCAAGCGCAGGACTGGTTTCATCAGCAGACAGGGCGGATATGAAAGCCCCCGTCCCTCGTCCCACACGGATAGCCACACTTACGAAAAAACAGACGGATTTTTCTCTCAAAATTGAAATGGGCGGGAAGCCATTTTAAGGCTTTCCCGCCTTGATTGACTATTAGCAAAGACGGGCGGGACTGTCAACGGCGGCGCATAAAATGCGCCGTTCATCTTGACCATTGACTGGCTCGGCTGGCTTTGCTATCTCCACGATAAATGGGATTTGTTATCTATCTGTCCAAGAATCGAATCTCGTTGAAATTTGTGGGTCGTATAGAGGGCAACCAAAATCAAGTAAAATATCCATGAGAGCGTTCATATCAGCCTCTTGCATACCATAGCAATCAAACCTTACGATTTGCGAAGTTGTAAAAACCTGAAATGCTCCATGTCCTTCTTTTTCAAAATCTTTGCCTCCACCTTGTATATTCCAGTCAGAAAAAGAATCAGCCACTTTTTTCAAAATCTCGTCAATCGGAAGAACTTCCAATACTTCCATTACCTCGCCATCACAACACGCTGCCTGATATACGGTTGAATGGTCATGTGCGGTATCTTCCTTGTACTTCCAAAAATTCAAATCCATACTCATTGTATAATCCTCCTGTTAAAAAAGTAAATTCAATTTTATCAATTTCTTATTTCCTCCCCCGCTGTGGGTTTGGATTTTTCAGCAAGTCCGACTTCTGTGCAATCTTTTTCAGCCACTTCTTTTCTTCCTCGGACAGCTTTTTCAAATTCAGCTTGAGCCGCTTACAGATAAACGCCAAAGCCGCTTGCTCCGGGTCGCTGTCTGGACTGGCAGTTTCCTCGGCGGTCTGCAAAAAATCTTCCAGCGGGTTGTCCTCCGGGACGCTGAAAAAATCGTCCTTATGTGTTTCCCGCAGGTCAAGAGCTATCTTGTTTATGTCCTGCTGTATCACATAGCGGCAAAAGCTGTCATCATCAATATGGGCGGCGATAAGCTGTCTTAACTGCGGGTCAGACAAGCCGGGATTGTGCTGCTTCATAATGGTTGCGCTTACAGCGTCCACAATGGCGTTTGCACTCTGTACCTGTTTTCCCGCCACGCCGTTCACATAGATTTCAAGGTCGGCCATGAGCCGGGGAAAATCCGGGTGGGTCGCCAGTTCACACAAAAGAGAATTGTCCACCAGCCCGCTTTTCAATAGTTCAATCATATCATCACTCAAATGCAGGTCTGCAAGATCGGCGTTTGGGTGATTTCTTGTTTGAGAACGGCCCAGCAGATAGTCGGCGGTCACGCCGTAAAACTTTGCCAGCTTGATAAGGGCATAGTGGCTGATGTCCTTGAAGTTGTCCCCCTCATAACTGCCTAAAGCAGACTTGGAGAGGTGGGTCTGCTCCGCAAGCTGTTCCAGCGTCAAGCCGCGCTCCACACGCAGGTCTTTTAGTCGTTCTTGAATAGTTAGGGCCATACTCTCCCTCCCTCTGTCCTCTGTTCTAAAATATCATCCAATCTTACCACGACTTTTTGATTTCTCTTAATAAAGCAACCGTAATATCTTTGGCAATACTTGATGCTTTTGCACAGTTTTTGTCAAAATTATCAACTCCGCTGTGTTTTTCAGTATCGGTCACACACCGAATGGCGATAAACGGTATGTCATTTGCATAGCAGACATGAGCGATACTGGCAGTTTCCATGTCAACCGTCAAGGGAGCAAATTCATCGTTTATTTTTTGCCGGCTCTCATCGGTTATAAACGATTCTCCCGTTACCATACGGCCCCAAACTACCTTTCCAGAAGTTGAAAGCTTGTCAACAGCAGACTTTGACATATCTATCAGCTTTGGGTCTGCCACAAAAAACACAGAATTCATCCACGGATGAAATTCCGTTAAAATGTCTGGCGCTACATCGTGGTAACAAACTTCTGTGGAGATAACTGTATCGAATATTTCAAGTTCTGGCTCCATACCGCCCGCTGTCCCTGAATTGATAATTATATCCACGCAAAATACATCTATCAAAAGCTGAGCGGCTATGGCGGCATTTACTTTGCACACGCCGGAAAACAGGGCGACAACTTCTACACTATCAATCTGTCCAGCATGGAATTTCAGCATAGCTTTTTCCGTTATCTTACAGTTGCTTATCAAGGGCAAAAATGGGGCGAGTTCTTCGTCACCCGCACATAAAATTCCGATTTTCATAGATTATTGTCCTCCTATGGCTTGAAAGCCAATTTTTATGTTTATTATACCACAATTCCGAAAGCGTGGAAATAGCCTGTTTTTTAGGCCAATTTCCTACCTTTCGGATATACGGGACGGGCGGTCATTTAGGTGTAGACTTAGGGTAGTTCATCGATGGACAGCACCTTGAAAACAGAATGACCGTCCGAAAAGGAATACCCCGGCTGGGGAAGCACCGCAAGGAACCGGACTTCGGGACAAAATGGTGTGCACCCCGTCAAGTAGACAGCGAAATAATTTACATTTTACGCATGAAAATCCTTCCTGCATACCATATGGTGCTGGGTGCTATGCAGCCAGTAGACGGTCATGGACTTCCATAGGGGTCCGCACACCCAGGCCGCGCTGGAGGCGGTGGAAGTTGTAATAGGTGATGTACTCCTGGATCATCTTGACCAACTGCTCCCGGCTGGTGAACCGCCTGCCATAGTAGCGCTCCCGCTTGAGGATGCCCCAGAAGCCCTCCATGGGGCCGTTGTCAATGCACTTTCCCACCCGGGACATACTCTGTGTAATGCCAGCTGCAGCCAGCTTGTCATGGAAGATCTGAGTGGTATAGGCGCTGCCCCGGTCGCTGTGGAGCAGAGGGCGGGCTCCGGGATTGCCCTCCAATGCCTGAGCCAGAGTGCGATGGACCAAGGCAGCGTCGTTGGTGTCCCGGATGACAAAGGAAACGATGCGCCGGTCACACAGATCCAGGATGGCGCTCAGGTAGAGCTTGCGCATGTTGGTGCCCGTATAGTAGTGAAACTCCGTCACATCGGTGAGCCACTTTTCGTTGGGGCGGTCGGCGTAAAATTGGCGGTCCAACACATTCTCCGCCAGCTGTCGGGGGGATGATGCCGCCCGAGTGCAGCCATGTGGGGCATGTTTTACCACAGACTGAATCCCAAGGCCACGGCAGATGCGCAGTGTCCGCTTATCGTTGACCGGCGTATGGTAATACTTGTCCAAATCGTCCCGAATGCGGCGGTATCCCTTGTTTGGGCTCTCCCGGTGGATCTCCTGCACCAACTGGGCGATGCGCTGATTCTCGGCGACGCGGCCCCCGGCTGTCCCGGAGCGCCACTGGTAATAGCTGGCCCGGGAGATATGCAGTGCACG
>OOAO01002536.1_pt1 | contig 11838 bp, 13 predicted proteins | sample 1671821 | NCBI WGS metagenome assembly OOAO01 (sample SAMN06348196, study PRJEB24527) | human gut metagenome | biome: human gut; feature: ankylosing spondylitis patient; material: feces | host: Homo sapiens | place: China | collected 2015-10 | reverse complement strand
TCTGATATTTTCTTTATATCTAAAAATAAATCTTCTTCAAGTTTTAAACTCATAGTTTTAGTCATTTCTAATCTCCTTTCTTTTAAAAAAAGTATTATGGTATTACCGTAATACAATTATATCACATTAATTCTACTTTTTCAATTTTTTGTTAAACTCTCTAAAATCGTTTTTAAGACACTCTTTTTCTTTTGGATTAGTTTCCTATCACTTTCGTTAATAAAGTGGCTCAAAATTGATTTTACTGCTTGTGAGGAGCTGTTAGATTATTCAGTGCATTTTTTTTAAATTAATTTTATTTTTTGTCTATTTTTCTTTTTATTTTATTATATAAAGATTTTTAGACTTTAAATCATTTTTGAAACTTTTAATTTTTTTATTTTTGGACAAGAAAATCATTTCATAGAAAATATGTCAGTCAAGGTTGCGAAGCATTTATTTAACCTTGACTGACTAAGATTTTCTGTGATACAAAATTCTCTCCAAAAATAAAAATTTTACTCCTTAGTATACTTATTTACAAATTCTAGTAAAGCAAAATTTAAAATCTGAATTTTTGAATAATTTTTATGTTCATTACAGAATTTATTCAATTTCTTTTGCCGTCCTTTACTCTTTACTTTCAAAGCATCAGGACCAGCAATTCTATGATCGTTTACCCACCTGGCAATTAGAGGTGGATTATTTATCCCTACAGATAAAGCTAACTCCTGATATGAAACTTCTGTTGTTAAATATAACTCTACTACATGAAGCTTAAATTCGAAAGAGTAACTTTCATTTTTTCTTGATCGCATCAAACCATCTTTTCCAAACGCTTTATATGCAAATACCCATTTTTCAATATCCCTTTTTGAAGGTACTCCATATTTTTTTGAAAGATATCTATAACCGCCTTCTCCATCTAAATATGCTTGAACAACTTGTAACTTAAATTCATAACTGTATTTTGCCATAAAAAATGACCTCCCATAAGTTAGATTTTTGGTCTAACTTATGGGGGGTCAGTTCATTCTACACTTGGGCTGCATGTTTTGATTAATTATCTAATATCTCCGGATCTCCTGTAAGGGAATATAAAACTGCCTGCATGTTTTTCAAATAAAATACGGTGAATTTCCCATCATCAGCGCTATACCACTCTCTCAAAAACGGATTTGCTTCAAGCATTGCTTCCCTTACTTCCACGGTATCATCAATTACGGCTTCGCCGGTAAGCCGAATCCATTTTCCTTCTGCCATACCTGAGACTTCCACCTTTGGATTTGCCAATAACTGCTGATAAACTTTTTTCTGATTGGTTGTAGCAAGATAGACCTTGCCATTCCTCTCTATGGCTACACCAAACGGTCTGACCCTTGGCTGGTCTCCTTCAACGGTTGCAAAATAATAAGTTTTTGCTTTATTTAAAAAATCAACAACTTGACTCATCCTTTTTTACCTCCATAAATAAATTTTTCTTTACTTTTCTTTGACCTAAATTCCACGTGCATTTTTTATTAGCTTAAAAGAACACTATTTCACGAAGAATTTAAACTGATACTCCCACATTGTAACATATTTACCACCACTTTTCAATCTTTTTCAATAAATTATTGATTGCAACTTTTGAGTAAAGATACTTATTAAACCCTGCAAGTTATCCACAGAGCAACACTCGATTTTCAAGATGATATCTTTATTATACCAGACATTTTTCATACACTTCCTTGTACGGATAGTTTTCTGACAAATTCATAATTACAGTTCTTGCGGTTTTAATGATTTTGGCTGCAAGAAATACATACTTCAAACGAAAGGTCTTTATTTGCTGTCTGTATTCTGAAGGCTCTAAGGAATCAATCTTGAACAACAAAAACAGGTTATATGAAAGCATCATCATTTGAAACACCGCTTCATTTGCCCAAAATGATTTAAGTAAAAGATGACCCACCGCCATGTCGTATTTGGCTTCTTTAATATAGTTCTCAGCATTGCCACGTTTTTCATAGGATATAACTACTTTTTCAGAAAGCAATGTAGTGTTTGTCACAAAGAAAAAGTATTCGTACTCAGAGCCTTCTAAAAGTGATATTTGTGCTCTTTCTTTTTCTGGTTTCAGTACGCGAGACACAACAAACCTTCTGTCTTTCTCCCAGTTATCTAATTTTGTAAACAGTTCTGTAGTTTCTCTGCCTTCTTCACCTTTAACGAATACAACCGATGAATTCGTTGCTTGGGATGCAAGCGTAGAATAACTTTTGGCTTTAATTAAAAGATATGGTTGACGATTTAATGGTAATTCCTCTCTTACGTTCAAGCTCCATAGAATCCGTCTGTGTATTGCCTAGATCAACTCTTCCAACTGATTTTATAGCTCCACTATAATATAATAAGTTTTCTGTTATAGTTGTTTTTCCTGCATCCACGTGTGCTACGATTCCTATATTAATTATTTTCTTCATAATCAATACCTCCAACTCTATCAACCACCTTTTTATCCATTATCATAGCAACAATATATAACACTAATACCGGTGTTACTAATAACGAAGTACATGCTATACCCATACTTACTGAAATATTTGTAGCTATGATTCCTATAATTGGTCCACCTAAAATTTGACCTAAGGAATTTATTTGTCCATTTATAGAAAGTACAGTAGCTCTGGCCTTGTCATCTATATGTCCATTAAGCCATGCACTAAATATAGGTTTATTTATAGTTCTAAAGGTACTTGTCGCTAAATAAGCTATTAGCATTAAGTTAAAGCTTTTTGTAATAGCAAATATGAACATAAATGATATATAAAATATATTTATACATAATAACAGCTTTCCATTTTGATTCTTATCATCATCCTTAAGCTTTTTTGCCATAAAATGCATTACTATAGCACTCAATATCATTCCTGAAATTCCAAAAATTCCGAACCAAGTCACTGATTTAAGGTTTCCAAGTTTAGGAAGCATAGTATCTTGTAAAAAATGCACATTAGAAAGTCTATCATAACCTTCACTGGATAATCCATAAAATAAAGTTACTGAAAGCAAAATTATAATTATAGGTTTGCTTTTTGTAAATTTAATACCAGATTTAAAGGTATATCCCATCTTTTTGAATGTATTTAAATCCTCTGGAGCAGATGATTTAAAATTATTTTCTGGCATATATAACCATAAAAATAATGCAAGAATTATAAATAAAACTCCACTAACTATAATAGGTAGTCTTACAGAGAAATTAGCTATTACAGTGCTTAGTACTATTCCAATAACCGATCCTATCTGTCCTGCTTGTGCTCCCTTTATATAAATTTTATCCAAATCTTTATCTTTCTCTTCTTCCGCAATCCAAGCTTCAACAGATCCACTGATAAAAGTAGAACCTAATCCCCATATAATCTGTGCTGCAAGTATGAAAACGAAACTAGAAATAGAACCTTCTAAAATAAATCCCACTCCTGTTAAAACTACACCAATAACAATAGATAGTTTACGACTGTACACATCTGCAACTATGCCTGTAGGAATTTCAAATATAAAGCATGCTACTTCTAAAGTAGTTCCAACAAGTATAAGCTGAAGTGGATTTAAATGCACCGTTTCAATGTGATACACTATCATAACTGTAGCTACTAGCGAAAAACACATTGCTGTAATAGCTGAAAATAATAAATAAGTTTTATATGCTGAAAGTTTATTAACCATTAATCATCACCATCCTAATATTTCTTAAAAAATTTGTTTGTTTTTCATAATCTTCATATTTAAATATATAAATCATCAAAATAATCTCCTTAAATAAAAAAAGGCTGTAAATGAATATAATTCACTTACAGCCTCATAATTATATAACCTAAATATAAACATGAAATATAGAACTTTAATTTATATAGCTTATTATTAAGCTATTCAAATTAAAATCTTATACCATATCTATAAATGTAGCAAAAATAGACATAAAAATACCGTGTTTAGAACACAGTTTTCCTATTCTGCAAATAGAGGTGTAACATGCTCATTATAATACTGATTATTTTTAGAGTACACAAACAAACATGGTAATATCAATAATTGATTCTACCACAAATAAACCTTGAGTTATTCAAGATTTTTTCATATACTTTTTAAAATAATCCTTATTCAGTTAGTTTAGTTAAAAACTACCTCTTTGCGCATATTTATAACCCCTTTACATTTATATTTTTCATGTTTATATTTTAGTATAATTACATTATATATAAATTTTTAATTTTAGTCAATGCTTTTACTTTTACATTTATCAAAATTTAATCGAAACTTTATTAGGGGTAGAGTCCTATTTTCGCGGAAATCTTACGTTAAGGAATAATTTATATACTATGTTTTAATGAGGTATGCCCTATTGGAACATTAACTAAAATAAGTAAAATCAATACTTCGAGGTGTCCCAATAGACTTATATCACAATTATTTTAAAATTAAATAAGTCTATGCGTTTTGGTGGTTTATTAATAAAACACTCAAATTGCTACAACCATTGAAATTACTAGCTTAATTTTGTTTAACGTACGGATTGCACATTTTCCTGACGCTACCCCTATTAAAGAAGTTAAAAGTTATATATATGTAGCTTTAAAGGAGGATTTATTATGATTAAATAAAAAAACCACCTATTTATTATAGGCGGTTTTTATTACTAATACATCTTTCACACCGCATTTTTGAACACTTAGGTTTGGTTTCCTAAAAATCTTTCATGTATTAGTTTTGGTTTTATAGTTCCTCGTTTATGGTAGAGGCTCACCCGATTTATATAGTTCCTCGTTTGTGGTAGAGGCTCACCCGATTTGATAACTCCTCGTTTATGGTAGAGGCTCACCCGATTTTAGTTCCCACTTAAATTGGTAGGGTACACCGCTTTTTTAGCTCCCACTTACTGGTAGGGAATCTCCGCTCTTTAAAAAAAACTTCATCTATGATAGAAGTTTACTTGTTTTTATCATTTTTCATTAGATTAAATGATATTTTTCTCTCTGCTATTTTTTGGTAGTGAGTTGCAGATTCTCAGATTCTTATCCCTCTGCTATTTTTTGGTAGTGAGTTACAGATTCTCAGATTCTTATCCCTCTGTTATTTTTTGGTAGTGAGTTACAGATTCTCAGATTCTTGAAAAATTATAACATTTTTTCTTAAAAACTTCAAGAATTTCAAAGAGTTATATATCAAAGAGCTATTAAAAAACCCCATAAAATCAATTTTACGAGGTCAATTTTTTCTAATACAAAGGAACTGACGCCCGTTGGTTGTCTTGGACTTAGAAAAATATAATCTCATTCCTCAATTAAATTTTTCTAAGCCCTCAATTTTAGCTTTTCTTAGAGATTTTTTCTAAAAATGCTTTTTTCTTTCTCTGCCTACTCCAATATATTCTTTTAGCAATTTCATAGCTACGCATATCCAATAATTTTAATACTTCGTGTATAAAGTCTATTCTTCTCATGTCTTTTTTTTCTTCTTCTGTCATGTTATCAAATATATACCTGTCCTGCATTTGCCTATAAATATACTTTTTATGACTTAGTGGAATATCTGAATATTTTTCATATCTTCCTAAATTCCTTATTTTATTATTCGCGTACTCCCACCATTTATAAACTGTTTTTTTATCTAATTTAGTATCTCTAATACATTGTGCCTTTGTTCCAAGTTGATTTTTAACTCTCCACTCAAATACTATATCTTTTTTTTCTTTTCTTCCATTTCCCTGTCGCCAATTAACATTTTTATTTATCTCATCTCTTATCAAATTCATCATTTTTATATGGTCTGCTTGTTTTCTTCCATTTCTTTTATTGGCAGGTATGGAAAGTCCTGTTATTCTCTCTATATCTTTTCTTGGGAAAGTTGTATAACTCTCCTTATAAGCCCTTAGGGCGTCCTCTATATCTTCCTCTGTAAAATGGTTATCTTGGTTGACTGTCTTTTGTTCCATTTCTTCCAAGAATGAATAAGCGTCTTTCTTTAATTCCTCATAAGGAATATTGCACTTTGTTGCGTACATTGATAATGTCATCAGACAAAAATATCTATGCCCCTCTTGAACTTCCTTATTTGATGTAATTTTTCTTTTCCACCAATCGTATAAATCTCTCTTAATCTCCCATTTTTTCCTAGTTTTATCGCCTTTTACGATTCTACGCTCGTACCATTCGGGATATAATTCTTTTGCTTTCGCTAAACTGATTCTTTTTGGTTTATAGACAACCCTCTCTATTTGTAAAATTTCTTCTTCTGTCAATTTAATATCATCATCTAAACGCCTATTTAATGCCCTAATATCATAAAATGGAATATCATAGTTGATGTATGCTTTTACCAATTCCCCAAATTTTGTCTGTGTTTCGGGAACTCTAAAACCTTGAAAAATTCCTTGATATTGCCTAGTCTGTTTAGAAGTAAAACTACTCCAAACTAAATCTATTAGCCCATACTTAAATCTTTTCATCAGTTCCTTAACATTGTCAAATAAAGCTATCGGTTCTTTCAAAATGTAATACAGATGCAATCCATTCCCCGAACTAACAACAATATTTGGTGGATAGATACGCCCATTACTAAATTGTTTAAATAAGCTACCTATATGTTTTTCTTCCACGCCGTCCAAATCAATAGCAATAGCATATAAATATCTTGAATTATTTGCCGTTCTATTTCTCCCAATGTAAGTAATTGGACTCATCACAACAAATTTTCTTCCCTTGATTTCTTCCAAGAACTCTAAATTATTAAATAACATAAAAGTTCTAGTTTTTCCTGTATCCAATATTTCACACATGATACCATTATATTTATGATTCTGATAATCTCTATCCTCTCCCTCTGTTTCAAATGGAAGGACATCATCTCTCTCAAAAATATATTGAATAAACTCATAAATATCTATTTGAGAGTAGTTTAAAAAAGGATTGTAAACTATATACCCATTTCTAAAATTAAATAAATCTAACTGCTTACTCATAAAAACCACCTACTAACTAAAATAACTGCTTGATAAAGTGCATGAAAACTTGATTTTTTGATAAAGAAGAACACCTACGGGGGCGTTATATTATCAATGAATTTATTCCACCTTTTTAAGTGGAAGAAAAACGCCTACCGGGGCGTTATATTATCAATACATTTATTTTACCTTTTTATACAGAGAATTGAGTGAGATTTTCCCACTCAATTAAAAATCATTATATATTTGTCCTCTTGAGCCAACTGCTATGACACTAACTATTTTTATTTCTCCATTAACCAATTTATAAACCACTCTATAGTCATTTATTCTCATTCTATAGAGATTCTTGTAGGACTTCATAGCCTTTATATCAACATTTGAATTTTTTAAATGATAATAACTTTTAATATTCTCAACAAACTTTTCATAAACTTTTTTATGCTTAGAAAAAAATTTATCTGCAACTTTTGTCATTTCAATACAAATATCTTCAGTAACTTTTATCATAATTTAATAACTTCCTTTTTGACAATTTTTAAATCATCATCACTAAGCCCATTTAAAAGTTCTATAAGTTCTTTTTCTTCTTCCTCATCACAATATGGAACATTTGACATTCTAACCATGAAGTCAGATTTTTTCGCGTCAACTTCTTTCTTTATAGCATTTCTAACAAACTCAGAGCAAGAAATATTAAAGATTTCAGATATTTTTTTTATATCTAAAAATAAATCTTCTTCTAGTTTTAAACTCATTGTTTTAGACATTTTATCTCTCCTTTCAACAGTAATATGGTATTACCGTATTATTATTATATCATATATTTCTAAAAAAATCTATATTTCATTATCTCCCCTTTAATTCTTGAATTTAAGCCCCCTACAAAACCTTTGATAAAAATCTATAGGTAGTGGGGGCGTTTTTTTAGGAGTGATTCCAAGAAATATTTTTTCCTGGATTCACTCCTAAAAAATAAATAGGGGGGGCTACTTCTTCCTAGCACTCTCTCTTTCTTCTTTTATTTGCTCCTCTATCCACTTATTTTCTTCTAAAAATAGATTTTTATTCTTCTTATCATACCAATATTTGTCCTCTAATACTTGGGCTTTGTAGATACTTATTATCCTATTTGTTAATACCTCATTTTGTTCTTTTAAACTTCTGACACTTGTAAAATAAATATATCCTGCCCCAATTATACTTATAAACAAAATAATGGCAGGTAGGAACAATGCCCATAATTTCCAATAGTCCATAACTGTATCAACTTGATTTTCAACGATTCTCTTTGTCCTCTGTTCTAAATTATCTAAAGACTCCTCTACACCCTCTAATTTGCCTTTTAAACGCTCTACGCCGTCAAATGCTATACTTAACTCCTTTAAATCGTTTTTTAGCTCTTTTATGCCCTCTAAAGCTTTTAGGACTTCTTCTGTTTCTTCTTTTATTCTTTTAGCTCCTTGAAATATATTTTCTGCCATTTTCCCACTCTCCTTTATCTTTCTATTCCGTGTCCTCTACCTCTTGTTTGTCTAATACTCTCTTTTTCTTGATTCTTTTCTAATTCTTTTCTCTGTTTTAGCTCTAACTCTTTAAAGTGTTCCCTTAATTTTTCAGTATTTAAGTATTTAGAATGAATACTTTTTCCAAGTGTATCTAGTCTATACTTTTCAATTTTTCCTACTCTATGCTCTTCATCAATCGTGAGGGTAATATATTTTTTATATTTGATAGTTCCGTCATCTTTGGAAGTTTCTCCCCAATCTATAGTTATACCTTTAGATTTTAAAAGGTTTTCAAACTCTGTCCTATCTCTAACACTTTCCCCACTCTCAATGACTACCATTACAGTATTAACAATGTCGCTTTCTTTTTCTCCTGCTAATGCTTTTTCAATGATTTTTCTAGTTTTTACATTCTTGGCAATTAGTTGCCCCTCCTCTTTTTCCTGTTCCTGCACTTTCTCTAGTCCATACTCTTGAGCTAATTCATCTGCTCTTTCTCTCCAATTTTCCCACTCTTTCTGTGTGTAATAAAATTTTTCCCCATTCTCAAAATTTACTGAATTTACTACGATATGATTATGAATATGTTTTCTATCTGTATGTTGAGCTATAAAAACTTGATTTTCAGGGAAAATTTCTTCACATAATTTTACTGTCATTTCTAATGCTCTTTCTCTCTCGATTTCATTAGGTTTAAAGCTATGTACAAAATGCTTGTACTGTCTATCTTCTAGTTTATTATAAAATTCTTTGATGTCTTGAAAGTCTTTAAATGCTTGAAGGTAATCATCAGAACAGTTTATTCCTATTGTTTCTTCTGCCTTTTTCCCGACATAGTCTAAAACGCCTTTAGCTCCACCCACTTTTTTGCTAGATTCATTTACTGCTTTAAAGATTGCCATAACTCATCTAACTCCTTTCTAATTTCATCAAAATTTTTTAAGATTTTACTATTGCATTTTTTTGCTATCTGATTTAAGCTATTTCCAATATTAATTTTTAATCTATATATATCTTTTAAATTTTGATTTAATTCTTGTATATCTCCTAGCATATTTTTTCTAATTAAAATTCTTATAAATTCATTCTTAGTAACGCCCATAATTTTAGCTTGTTGTTCTAACAATAAATAATCTTCTTCATCTAGTCTAATTGATAGATTTTTTTTCAAAAAAATCAACTCCTTTTTCGCGGGGGTTTTTAGGGGGTAGCATACCCCCAAACTAGCAGGTTTTTGAGTTAAAATAATTTATCATTTTGACGTCAAAAACAGTGTGCTAGCTTCCTTAATTTTACTTAATATATATTAAGTATACCTCTTATTTTTTGACTTGTCAAAAATTAATGGTATACTTTCAAAAAATAACTAAATTAAGGAAGGACTAGAAATCGTGGCTAAAATATACTATAATAATATTACTATAAATAATCTTTTTACAGGAGGTTTTAACTATGGAAGAACTTAACCAAGTACAAGAAAATTTAGAAACTACTAAACCAAAGAAAAAAATCAAGACTTCTGAGGAAATTAAGCAGGAACTTATTAACAAGAAAAAAGAGATTGAAAAAAAACTAAAAGAAATTGAGTTAAAGGAAGCTGAAAAGAAGCTAAAACCTCTTTTTAATCTTTTCATAAAAAATGCACAAAAATTATCTGATGAAGATGTAGCTAGAATGGTTGCTCATTATAAAATTAAATTTGCTGAAAAAAAAGAAGAAAATAAGTAAAAATTTATAAAATTTTTTGAAGCTCAAAAAAATGACCTCGTAAAATCGTTTATAACGCATTTCTCGGGGTCATCTTGATGTTTTATACCTTTTATTTTTAAATCAAATCTAAGTTAGGTAAAAAGTCATATTTTAGACAAATTTCTTTAATTTTTTCCTCTGTTTCTGCTTCTAAAATCTGACTACAAAATTCTTCGTGTTGTAGCTTAGACTTAAAACCGTGATTTTGTCTTATAATCAACTGTTTTAATTCCTCCAAAGTTAGCTCTTTTCTTAATGGATTTTCTTTCTCTATAATCTGTTGAGCTTCCTCCCAATATTTTTTAACTGTATTTTTAGACATTCCTGTATTTTTTACATTGATATTTTGTTGCTTTTGGATTCAATCTTAAATACTCTATAATCTCATCTTTTTTTAAAGGTCTTCCCTTGGTATTTCTCCAATTTTTATTGTTTTCTAAATTAATTATTTCTTGTGTTGTTCTTGCTATTTTTAAATGTAATTCTTGTTTTCTATAATTTCTCTTATTTGGAGGTATCAAAATACCTGTAACAATCTCTATATCTTTACGAGGAAAAGTCATATAACTTTCCTTATAGGCTTTTAGGGCGTCCTCTATATCTTCCTCTGTAAAATGATTGTCTTGATTTCCTGTCTTTTTTTCCATTTCTTCCAAAAATGAATAGGCGTCAGCTTTTACCTCCTCATAGGGTATATCACATTTTAGTCCATACATAGCAAGGCTCATTATACAAAAATACCTGTGTCCCTCAACTACTTTTTCATTATCTGTAATAGTTCTTTTCCACCAATCATATAAATCTCTTTTAATATGCCATTTTTTACGAGATTTATCGCCTTTTACTATCCGTCTTTCATACCAATCAGGGTACTTTTCTTTCGCTTCTTTTAAAGTTAATTTTTTCGGAACATAAAGAGCTTTATTTATAATGTCTATTTCTGTATCTACTAATTTTCTTCTTCCTGTTACCCAATGATTAAGTTTTTCAATGGTATAAAGCTCTGAATTTTCTAAACAAAAAGCTCTTACAACTTCTCCAAATTTTGTTTTTGTTTCAGGGATTCTAAATCCTTGAAAAATTCCTTGATATTGTCTTTTCTTGACACTTGATGTATAGCCGTTCCAAACCAAGTCTATTAACCCGTACTTAAATCTTTTTAAAAGGATTTTGATATTATCAAAAAGAGCTATAGGTTTTTCAAGAATATAATACAAATGCAGTCCATTTCCTGAGCTGACTATGATATTAGGTTTAGGCATAACCTCATTTTTATACTGATAAAAAATATCTTCTATTTGCTGCTTTCCTACTCCATCTAAATCAATGGCAAAAGCATATAAAAATCTTGAATTTTTCGCCGTTCTGTTTCTCCCTATGTAACTGATGGGGCTTGTGATGACAAACTCTCTGTCTTTAATTTCCTCCAAAAAATTCAAATCATTAAAAATCATAAAATGTCTTGCTCTATCTTTTAAAATTTCTGTAGCTATTCCGTGATATTTATGATTTTGATGTTCTTGAGAAGCTCCCTCACATTCCTCTAAAGGCATTTCATCATTTCTACTGTATATTAATTCAAAGAATTTATAGACATTAATTTCAGTATATTGAAAA
>OOAO01002530.1_pt1 | contig 11896 bp, 9 predicted proteins | sample 1671821 | NCBI WGS metagenome assembly OOAO01 (sample SAMN06348196, study PRJEB24527) | human gut metagenome | biome: human gut; feature: ankylosing spondylitis patient; material: feces | host: Homo sapiens | place: China | collected 2015-10 | reverse complement strand
CTTCTTGCCGACCCGGGCGAAGATCGACGCACGCGTGTATTCGGTGATGTCCTGCGTCACCGTAAAGGTGCCGAATGCGCCCGAGCCTTTGGCATGCATACGCCGTTCGGGGATTACTTCGCGGTCGAAATGCGCGAGTTTCTCGAGGAACCACGGGTCTTGCAGCGTCACGGGGCCGCGGACGCCTGCGGTCTGGATGTTCTGGTTGTCGGCGATCGGCCGGCCGTTCTCAGCGGTAAGCTGTTTCTTTTTGTCCATGGGGTTTTCTTATTATGCGGGTTAGATTTTTTATAAATGTAAGTTATGTTTCACGGATTTGCAAATCGGTAATTCTGATGATGGTATAACCTGAAGTTATACGGGCCGAAAACCGTACCTTGACTGCCTCCGAAGGCGGATGCGATTTTTCGGCCCGAAATGCGGGTATTTTTATTTTTGTGCATTATCTTTGAAACACCGCTTGCGATTGTTTCCCCGAACCTAAATCTCCGAACCATGGATCTGACACGCCCCTGAAAGGCAACCTCGTCCTGTGCAGCGACTACCGCGATGCCGCGCTGCATCGCAGCCCCGGGCTCTATAAATTCGTCTGGGTAAGGCGTGGATGCCTTTGGCTCGAAGTCGACCATATTCCCATGGAGCTCCGGGCTGGGATGCTGCTGCCCCTGACGCCGCTCCATACCCTCGACGTGACGCGCGCCGAGGGCGAATACCTGATCCTTGCTTTCGACAGCAATTTCTACTGCATTTTCGGTCATGACGGCGAGGTGTCGTGCAGCGGGCTGCTTTTCAACGGCAGTTCCGAAGTGCTGCGGCTCGAACTCTCCGAAATGCGCACGGCCGCCCTGCAACGGGTGGTCGACGACCTGCGGGCCGAATACGGGGTAGTTGACGGTCTGCGCGAAGAGATGCTCCGCATGCAGCTCAAACGGTTTATTATCATATGTACGCGCATCGCGCGCGAGCATTTCTCCGTCGGTGCCGACCGTGAAAAACTCTTCGACACGGTGCGCCGCTACTATGTGCTGGTCGACGAGCATTTCCGGACGAAGAAACGGGTGCAGGACTATGCCGGGCTGCTCCACCGGTCGCCCAAGACGCTCGCCAACCTCTTCGCCTCGTGCGGGCAGCCCTCGCCGCTGAACATCATCCACGACCGGGTCAATGCCGAGGCGCGCCGCCTGCTGCTCTATACCCCGAAAAGCGCCAAGGAGATCGCTTACCTGCTGGGCTATGAGGATACCGCGGCTTTCAGCCGTTTCTTCGCCAAAATGAACGGCGAGAGCATCACCGGGTTCCGGCAGCGCGAAAAAAGGGAATAATTGGGAACCCGTGTAGCCCTTTCCTATTGGCTTTCCGGCATTCCTGCCATCGTATGTCCGATCCGGAATCCAGACCTTTGCATCATCGGACAATTAACGAAAAACGAATATGATGCAAAGACTTTCCTGCCTGTTTTACGGCTTTTTGAAAATTGCGGCCAACGCGCAACGGCTCGGCCTGGGGATGATCCGGGTGGCTATCCTTATCATTTTTGTCTGGATCGGCGGACTTAAATTCCGGAATTACGAAGCCGAAGGCATCGTGCCCTTCGTGGCGAACAGTCCCTTCATGAGTTTCTTCTACAACGAAAAAGCACCCGAATACAGGGATTATAAACTCAAGGAGGGCGAATACGACGCTGCAAAGCATGCGTGGCATGAAAAGAACAACACCTATGGCTTTTCCCACGGGCTGGGGTTGCTGATTATGGGAATCGGCATCCTGACCTTCCTTGGGTTCTTCTCGGCCCGCATCGGCCTGGCCGGGGAGCTGCTGGCCGTGATTATGACGCTCGGCACGCTGTCGTTTCTGGTGACTACGCCCGAAGTCTGGGTGCCGGAGCTGGGCAGCGGGGAATACGGGTTCCCGTTGCTCTCGGGCGCGGGACGGCTGGTGATAAAGGATACTGCGATCCTTGCCGGTGTCGTGGTGCTGCTCTCCGATACGGCGCGTAAGCTATTGGCGCGACGGCGGGAAGCGTAACGGAGTTTAAAAAGGGACGACACTGCATGTCGTCCCTTTTTGTTTTGTGCGAATGGCAGGGCAGATATTCTCCTCCTTATTTCTGCCGGAAGCAAATCTGCATCGGCACCCCGGTATAAGAAAAGTCCCCCTTTGTCAAAGGGGGACTTAGGGGGAATATTAAAGCGGGATTTTTCCGGCGACAAGACCGGGCGATGCCGCAGCTGTCCTTATTTCTGCCGGAAGTAAATTTGCATCGGCACCCCGGAGAAATCCCAGTGGTCGCGGATGTTGTTTTCGAGGAAGCGGCGGTAAGGCTCCTTGATGTACTGCGGCAGGTTGACGAAGAACGCGAACTGCGGCGTCGGCGTCGGAAGCTGGGTCACATACTTGATTTTGATATACTTGCCCTTGGTTGCGGGGGGCGGGTAGTTCTCGATCAGCGGCAGCATGTAGTCGTTGAGCTCCGAGGTCGGGATGCGGCGTTTGCGCGACTGGTAGACGCGGATGGCGGTTTGCAGCACGTCGAAGATGCGCTGTTTGTTCAGCACCGAGGTGAAGATGATCGGAATGTCGTTGAACGGAGCGAGTTTCTTTCGGAGGAACTCGGTCCACTCCTTCATCGTGTTGCTGTCCTTCTCGATCAGGTCCCATTTGTTGACCACGATCACGCATCCCTTGCGGTTGCGGACGATCAGGTTGTGGATGTTCAGGTCCTGCGATTCGAGTCCCTGCCGGGCGTCGATCATCAGGATGCAGACGTCCGAATTTTCGATGGCGCGTATCGAGCGCATCACCGAGTAGAATTCGAGGTCCTCCATCGTCTTGCCCTTCTTGCGCATGCCGGCCGTGTCGACGAGGTAGAAATCCATGCCGAACTTGTTGTAGCGGGTGTGGATCGAGTCGCGGGTGGTCCCGGCGATGGAGGTCACGATGTTGCGCTCCTCTCCCAGCAGGGCGTTCGTGAGCGACGACTTGCCGACGTTGGGACGCCCCACGATGGTGATGTGGGGCAGGTCTTCGTCCTCCTCGGAGGCCGTTTCCACGGGCAGTGCGTCCAGAATGGCGTCCATCAGGTCGCCCGTGCCGCTTCCCGACATCGACGAGATGCAGTAGGGATCGCCCAGTCCCAGGGCGTAGAACTCGTGCGAGGAGTAGATCTGGTCGTTGTTGTCGACCTTGTTGCAGACGAGGATCACCTTCTTCGAGGTGCGGCGCAGGATGTCGGCCATCAGCATGTCGAGGTCGGTGATGCCGGTGCGTACCTCCACGAGGAAGAGGATCACGTCGGCCTCGTCGATGGCCAGCAGGACCTGACGGCGGATTTCGTCCTCGAAAATATCCTCCGAATTGACGGTGTACCCGCCCGTGTCGATGATGGAAAACTCCTTGCCGTTCCAGTCGGTCTTGCCGTAATGGCGGTCGCGGGTGGTTCCGGCCGTCGCGTCGACGATGGCCTTCCGTTCGCCCACGAGGCGGTTGAAGAGGGTGCTTTTGCCGACGTTCGGACGGCCCACGATTGCTACAAGGCTCATATCTTATCTTTTTCTTATTCTGCTGTTTGCTCCGTTTTACAACTCCGACCGCCGTAGTCGCGGCCTATGGCCGCGTTTGCAAATTGGACCCACCCCTAAATCCCCGCCTTGGCGGGGACTTGTCGCATCGCGACCGGGATTCTGACCGGAATGCCGCTACCATGAATCACTTGCAAAGATAGCGCAAATCCGCGAAGGGAAAAACTTTTTCGGGTATTTTGTACTTCCGAACCGTCAGATATAGCGGCTTTCGGTGTCGCCCGCCTGCACGGGATAGAGCAGTACGGAGCTGTATCCGGAGAAGAAATGTTCGAGGTAGGCCGGGATACGGCTCATCACGGGGTTGTACGAGACGCGGTCGCGGCGGCTCATCACGAACCAGAGGCAGTCGTCGGCGCGGATGTCGTGTTCGAGCGACGGCAGGTCGTCCCATTGCGCGAAGGGCACGAAGTCGATGTTGGCCGGGTGCTTGCGACCTTTGGGGCGGAGGTATTCCAGCGTGGCCTCCGGGGCGAACACGATGATTCTGGCCCCCGAGTTTTCGGCCAGGCGGCGGATGCGGCGCTGCCACATCTGGAATCCCGCCTCCTGCTCGGCCTTTTCGGGTACGACGATCAGGTGGCGCTTGATGGTGTTCAGCGGCTGCACGGGGTTGTAGATGAAGGTCGTGACGTTGCTCTGTGCCAGCACGTCGGCGGCCATTTTGCCGATGCCGGGACCCGACGCCCCGGGGATGCCCGTCAGTCCCGGCACGGCCGGGGAGGCGTGGTGCATGCCCATCACGATGTCGGTGATGTTCCGTTCGCGGACGACGCTGACGATGGCGTTCGAGATGTTCACGTCGTAACGCATCAGCTCCTGGAGGTAGATGTCGCCTGCCGCGGCCGCCGTCGCCGCCGCGTCGAGGATTTTCTGGGCGCGTTTCTCGACGTTCGGGTCCTCCACCTTGTTGTCGATGGCGTGCAGGGCGTATAGTCCGTTCGGCTCCTTGGCGCGCTTGAGCATCGAACTCAACCATACCAGTTCGTCGGCCGTGCGTTCGTCGGCCACGGGGATCAGGATGTGGTCCTCCTGCCGCGGCTGCCTGTCTCCGGTGTCCTGGGCGCTGCGCATGGCGATGTTGTGGGCGCCGCGCTGCGTGGCGAAGGTCGACACGGTGCAGGTGGCCAAAATCATCAGGATCGTGCCGTTGAGCACGCTCTCGCTCAAGAGGCGGATCGGCTCGCCGTCGGGCGTGTGGCCCAGGATGATGTTGTAGCCGACCATCACGGCGGCCAACGTCGCGGCCACGTGGGCCGAGCTTAAGCCGAAGATGACGGTCCGCTGGTCGGGCGAGAGTCGGAAGGTCTTCTGCGTGAACCATGCGGCGACGAATTTCGCCGCCGTGATCAGCACGATCATAATGGCCGCCACTTCGAGGCTCTCCCAGTCGCGGAAGAAGGCGCGGTAGTCGATCAGCATGCCCACGCCGATCAGGAAGAAGGGGATGAAGATGGCGTTGCCGACGAACTCGATGCGGTTCATCAGCGGCGAGGTGCGGGGGATCAGGCGGTTGAGCGCGAGTCCCGAGAGGAACGCGCCGATGATCGGTTCCAGCCCGGCCATGTGGGCGAGGTAGGCCCCGAGGAAGACCATCGCCAGTACGAAAATGTACTGCGAGACGTTGTCGCTGACCTGCTTGAAGAACCAGTGGGCCAGCAGCGGGAAGAGGAAGACGATGATGGCGATGCAGAGCGAGACGGAGCCTGCGAGCCGCCACCAGAACATGTCGTCGACGTTGCCCGTGGCCATGCCGACGATCACGGTGAGCAGCAGCAGGGCCAGCGTGTCGGTGATGACCGTGCCGCCGACGGCGATCGTGACGGCCTTGTCGCGGGCGATGCCCAGTTTGCTGACGATGGGGTAGGCGATGAGCGTCTGCGAGGCGAACAGCCCTGCGAGCAGGATCGACGAATAGATCGGGAAGCCGAGGATGTAATAGCCGGCCAGGATGCCGAAGGCCAGCGGGACGCAGAAGGTGTAGCCTCCGAAGATGAGGCTCCGCCAGCTGTTGCGGCGGAAATCGGACATGTCCATGTCCAGTCCCGAGAGGAACATGATGTACAGAAGTCCGGCCGTACCCGAGAGGATGATGCTGCTGTCGCGCAGCACGAGGTTGAGGCCGTGGGGTCCGATCACCGCGCCTGCGATGATCAGCCCCAGCAGATAGGGGATTTTGAGTTTGTTCAGCAGGAGCGGAGCCGCGAGGATGATGACCAGGATCAGCAGGAATTTCAGGATCGGGTCTTCGAGCGGCAGCGTCAGGTTTATGTGTGCGAAGAGCAGCATGGGCGCAGGTTGTTTTTTGTAGCCGGGGCTACGTAAAGGCCGGAGGCGCAAAACCGAATCCGAAGCGGTTCGGCGGGGCTTTCCGACGGATAAAGTGTCGTAACGACACCAAATATAATAAAATCTGCGTTCCCGTCCAAACGGTGCGCGGCGTTTTCTCGCGCGGCGGGCTGATCCGTCGATTCGCTGGCCGCTTTTTCGCGTGCGTGTGGCATCCCCGCGGCGATGGATACGGCGGCTTCCGCGGCGGGTGGGCGGTCCGGGCTGTCCCGTTGCGGCCGGTTCCGCCGCCGCTGCGTATCTCGCACGTTTTTTGTTTATTGGATCGTGTCCGCCGCGCGGCGGTGAGGGGCAATTGTGAAATAATCGCCGCCGGAAACGCGTTTTTTGCGGAAAAAAATGTAACTTTGAAAAATTTGGAACCCGAAATTTCGTCTCGGATGAGCGTAGACAAAGTAGACAAACGATTGCTCGAACCCGTGCTTGCGGGCTTCTTCATCATGGGTTTCTGCGACATGGTGGCCCCGATCACGGGCCGCATCGCCGCCGAATTCCCGCCCGGACAGCAGGCCGCCGTGAGCTTCCTGCCGACGATGGTTTTCCTCTGGTTTCTGGTGCTCTCGACTCCGGTCGCGGCGCTGATGAACCGCTGGGGCCGCAAGGCCACGGCGCTTCTGGGCTACGGCTTCACCGTCGCGGGGCTGATGACGCCCTATGCCGCCGGCGCGGACTGCGCTCTGGGGTGGTATTTCGCGGGCTTCGGTCTGCTGGGCATCGGCAACACGGCGATCCAGGTGGCCGTCAACCCCCTGCTGGCGACCATCGTTCCCGGCGAGCGGATGACCAGCTACCTCACCGTCGGGCAGATCTTCCGCAACACTTCGCTCCTGCTGCTGGCTCCGATCGTCACGGGGCTGGTCGCCGCGACGGGTTCGTGGCGGCTCCTGCTGCCGATCTATGCGGGGCTTACGGTGGTCGGGGGTCTCTGGCTGCAACTGACTCCGGTGCCGGAACCTGCGCAGAGAGAACGCTCCGCGGGACTCGCCGACTGCTTCCGCCTGTTGAAAAACCGTGCCGTGCTGCTCTCGACGCTGGGCGTGGCGTGCTTTATCGCCGCCGACGTGGGCATCGGCTTCTTGTCGGTGCGGCTGATCGACAATCCCTCGTCGATCCTCACCACCACGGGCTTCTACGCCTGCCGCATCGTCGGTACATTGATCGGCGCGTGGGTGCTGGTGAAGGTCTCCGACGTGAAATACCTGACCTGGAACATGACCGGGGCGCTGGCGTTGTGCGCGGCGCTGCTGTTCGTGCGCAACGAGGCCGCCATCTACGCCGCCGTGGGAGTGCTGGGCTTCGCCATGGCGTGCGTCTTCGCCACGTTCTACGCCGTGGCCACCAAGGCCGTTCCGGAGAACGCCAACGAGGTGGCCGGGCTGATGATCATGGCCATCTCGGCCGGGGCGGTTTCGGGACCCGTCTGCGGTGCGATCGTCCGTGCCTGGGGCAATCCGCACCTGGGCATGCTCTTCGTCGCCGCGTGCGTGGCCTACATGCTCTGGGCGTCGATACAATTGAAAATGAAAAATTAAGAATTAAAATGATGCTTCGCAGAATCGTACTGACCCTTTTGTTTGCAGCCATTGCGGCGGGCGCCGCCGCACAACGGCCCCGCGCGCGGGTGGAGTGGGGCGTGGTCGGCGGTATCAATATCCCCGACTACACGACCAATATGAGTGAAACCGACGTGAAGAACAAGCTGGGCTGGCAGGCCGGTATCACGACGGCTGTCAACCTCGGGGCCTTCGCCATCGAGCCGCAGATACTCTACGTCCGCCAGGGCCTCCGTATCCGTCCCGAGGGCGGGAGCGAGATCAACCTCAAGTCCAATTCGATCGACGTTCCGGTGCTGGTGTCGCTGCGGCTGCTCAATCCCGTGCGGATCTACGCCGGTCCGGTCTTCACGGTGATGAACGACTGCAAGCAGAAGTCGGGCGGCGACCTGCTGGACTTCGGCCGCGTGCGTCCCTCGGTGTCGTACACCGTGGGTGCGGGCATCGTGCTGATGCGCCACCTGCTGATCGACCTGCGCTACAACGGCCAGTTCCGCTCGAAACATGACGTGGTGCTGCCCGACGGGCGGCAGCTCGACAAACTCCGTACGTATAACGTGGCGCTCAGCTTCGGCTATTTATTCTGATCGGTCTATGACGGAAACTGTCGGAAAGGAAATTATGCTCGAAGGCGTCGATCCCCGCGAACTCTACGGGGCGCAGGACGTCTACCTCGAACAGATCAAATCGCTGCACCCCACGCTGAAGATCGTCGCGCGCGGGCAGTCGCTCAAGGTCCTCGGCCCGGAGGCCGACACGCAGCGTTTCGCCAAACGCATGGAGGGGCTTGCGGCCTACTATGTCAAGTACGGCCACGTCTCGGCCGAGGTCATCGAACAGTGTTTCGCGGGCGGCATCGCGCAGGACGACGCCCCGGTCGACAAGGATGTGATCGTTTACGGCAACAACGGCACGATCGTCCGCGCCCGGACGGTCAACCAGCAGCGGCTCGTCAAACTCTACGACAGGAACGACCTGTTGTTCGCCGTGGGGCCTGCCGGCTCGGGCAAGACCTATACGGCCATCGCGCTGGCCGTCCGCGCGCTGAAGGAGCGGCAGGTGCGGCGCATCATCCTCACGCGTCCGGCCGTCGAGGCGGGCGAGAAGCTGGGGTTCCTGCCCGGCGACATGAAGGAGAAGCTGGACCCTTACCTGCAACCGCTGTACGACGCGCTGAACGACATGATCCCGCCGGCCAAGCTCCAGAAACACCTCGAAGAGGGGACCGTGCAGATCGCCCCGCTGGCCTACATGCGCGGCCGCACGCTGGACAACGCCTTCGTCATTCTGGACGAGGCGCAGAACACCACCCTGTCGCAGATCAAGATGTTCCTGACGCGCATGGGCCGCAATGCGCGGTTCATCGTCACGGGCGACGTGACGCAGATCGACCTGCCGCGCAAGTCGGACAGCGGTCTGGTGCGCACGATGGAGATTCTGCGGGGCGTCGACGGCATCGGCATCGTGGAGTTCGACAAACGCGACATCGTCCGCCACCCGCTCGTGAAACACATCGTCGAGGCGTTCGACAGGAGTGTCGAAAAGGACGGGACCGGAGACCGTTGACCGCCACCGGCCCGGAGCGGCGGACCTGTCCCTTCCCGGGGGCCGCTGACCGGCTGCGACAGCGGCCCCCGGAACGGAAGAGACGGAGAAAGAGAGAGATTTGAACGATAGATATATAACACTTAAACTTCAATATTATGGACCGTAATTTGGTCGCGCTGAAACCGGCGCTTGTCTGGAAACATTTCGCGGAGATCGTCCGCATCCCGCGCCCCTCGTCGCACGAGGAGAAGATCCGCCGCTATATTCTCGATTTCGCCCGCGCGCAGGGCCTCGAATCGAAGGAGGACGCGGCGCACAACGTCTATGTCCGCAAACCCGCCTCGAAGGGGATGGAGGACCGCAAGGGCGTGATCCTGCAAGCCCACCTCGACATGGTTCCGCAGAAGAACAACGACAAGGAGTTCGATTTCACCAAGGACCCCATCGACGCCTACATCGACGGCGGCTGGGTGACGGCCGACGGCACGACGCTGGGCGCCGACAACGGTATCGGCGTGGCGGCGATCCTCGCGGTGCTGGAGGACCGGACGCTGAAGCACGGGCCGCTGGAGGCCCTGTTCACGGCCACCGAGGAGACCGGCATGGACGGTGCGAACGGTCTGGAAAAGGGGCTGCTGCACGGCGACATCCTGCTGAACCTCGATTCCGAGGAGGAGGGCGAACTCTACGTGGGCTGCGCCGGAGGGCTCGACGCCAATATGACCTTCGGCTACAAGGCCGAGCCGACGCCCGCGGGCGGTTATACCGCTGCGAAGATCAGCGTCAAGGGGCTCAAGGGCGGTCACTCGGGCATCCAGATCGTCTGCCAGCGCGCCAACGCCAACAAGGTGCTGTTCCGCTTTTTGAATGCCGCGCCGTGCGACGTGCTGCTGGCGTCGGTGGACGGTGGCGGACTCCGCAACGCCATCCCGCGCGAGGCCGAGGCCGTGGTGCTGGTCGAAACCAGGGACTACGACGAGTTCGCCGCCGCGGTGAAAGCCTACGAGGAGACCGTAAGAGCCGAGTACGCCGGCATCGAGGACGCGGTGTCGGTCAAGATCGCGGAGGTCGGAAAACCGGCCGAAATGCTGCCGAAGGAGGTTGCCGGAAATCTGATCAAGGCCGTTGCGGCCTGCCCCGACGGGGTGCAGCGGATGTCGGTGGCCATGCCCGGGCTGGTGCAGACCTCGACGAACCTCGCACGCGTGGTGTCGGACGGCAGGACGGTGAAACTCCAATGCCTGCTGCGCAGCTCGGTCAACACCGAGAAGGAGGCGCTGGGCGAGTCCATCGCCGCGGCCCTGCGGGAAAAGAAGCCGGTGATGCTGGCAAGCCTTGCGGAACGCTTCGGCGTTTCGGAACTGGAAGTCGCCAGAGCCCTGCCGGACGAGGCGCGGGCCTTCGCGGGCAAGGACGCCTTCGATACGGTCTGGCAGGCCTTGGCCTCATGGGAAAACGCCACCTTTATCATGGCGCATCTGGGCTCCGTCATCGAAATCAAGGGAAAGATACCGGAAGGCAGGCACGGGCACGGCTATTTCAACCTGTCCGGCGGCAGCGGACTCGGCGGACATCTCAAGATCGATGATCTCGGTCACATCTGTTTCCTGTCTTTACCCTTTATGGGATTGGAAAGCCATTCCGTGCAGTTTTTCAACGCGGCGGGCATGGTCCTGTTCTCCGTGTACGTGGGCCGCGAAAACCGTCAACTCATCCCGGCAGCGCGCGAGTCGTTCTTCGCGTTGCGCGAGGCCGTGGGCACAAAGGACCCGTCATGAAAGCTCTTGTCGTCTATTCGTCCCGGACCGGGAATACCCGGAAAATCGCCGAAGCCATCGCCGCCGTTCTTCCCGGCTGTGAGATCCATCCTGTGGAGTCCGCTCCCGCGCCCGAGGGCTACGATCTGGTTGCCGTGGGCTACTGGGTGGACAAGGGGATGCCCGACGCGCAGGCCAAGGCCTATCTGGAAACGGTGCGGGACGCGAAGGTGGCTTTGTTCGGCACGCTGGGCGCATGGCCGGATTCCGATCACGCCAGGGACTGCATCGCGCAGGGCGAAGCGCTGGTGAACGCTCCGGAACGCCGGAACAAGGTGCTCGGCACGTATCTGTGTCAGGGCAAGGTCGATCCGAAGATCGTCGCCATGATGCAGAAAATGGCGTCCGACGTGCACCCCATGACGCCCGAACGCAAGGCGCGCCTCGAAGAAGCGGCCAAGCATCCCGACGAGGCCGACTGCCTCCGGGCGCAGGAAGCCTTCAAGGGGTTCGCGGAACAGGTGGCCTGACGGGCCAGAAGGATCAACGGGGCTTCGGCCCCGAAACCGGAAGGGCGGCTCTGCCGCCCATACGTCGTGTTCAGGAAACGCTCATGAATCTTGCCTCAATCTATGCGTCCATAGGCCCGTCCGGCGTTGCGCTGGTTTTTGTCGGTTGTGCGGGATTGTACCTCGCGCTGCGGAACCTTCTGTATCTGCATTTCGTCTGGCGCGACTTCAAGCGGGACTTTCTCGACATTGAGCACCAGGAAGGCCGCTGTATGCGCGATGTGTGCGATAAGAGCGACAATCCGCTGATTGCCATTATCCGCGATGTCGTGAAGACCCACGGAGGCCACTCCGAAGACATCCGGGCCGAGGTCGCTTACTTGTTCCACCGCAATTTCGAGCAGGTCACGAAAGGGCTGTGCTGGCTGAGGCTCATTTCGGTGGTCTCGCCGCTGCTCGGCCTGCTCGGGACCATCCTCGGCATGGTGACGGTGTTCCGCACCATCGCGGAAAACAGCGCCCCCAACGCCGCGCAGCTGGCGGCGGGCATCTGGGAAGCGCTCATCACCACGATCATGGGCCTGTGCGTCGCCATCCCCATG
>OOAO01002516.1_pt1 | contig 11970 bp, 10 predicted proteins | sample 1671821 | NCBI WGS metagenome assembly OOAO01 (sample SAMN06348196, study PRJEB24527) | human gut metagenome | biome: human gut; feature: ankylosing spondylitis patient; material: feces | host: Homo sapiens | place: China | collected 2015-10 | reverse complement strand
CCTCCTGCTTCCGGTCCGGGCGCTGCGCTCTGCCGGCCTTCTCTGCCAGCTGCGCCTGCGTTTGCTGTCTGCGTTCCCGGACGGCGGCCTATTTGAAATCCAGCCACTCCTTCGTGGACTTGATTTCGTCGAACGCATAGCGGCGCGTGACGGTCACCAGCTGCTTGCGTTTCTTGCCTTCGACGGCCTGTTTCTCCTCGTACGAGATCGTGATGCCCCCGTCGTCGGCTTCGTCGAGCTTGGCGAGCATCTTGATCCCGGAGTTTAGCAGCACCTCGACCGTGCCGCCGATCAGCTTGCGGTACTGCCGCAGCATCGTGAGCGGCTGACCTATGCCGGCCGACATGACCGTTAGTTCGAAATCCTCTGCATCCCGGTCGAACGCCTCTTCGACCGCCCGGCTCAGTTCCGCGCAGCGGTCGATTCCCACCGACGTGTCGCTGTCGATCGTAATTTCGATCTCGTTGGACGGCGACTGCCGGATACCGACCAGGAACAGATCCGTTCCGGCCAGTTTTTCGTCGATGATTTCACGTATCCGTTCGGTATCTATCATGGATGTATGATTTGTCGAAAGTTCCGGGGTAGGGTTAATAAAACGGGGGACTCCCGTCCCCCATCTTTCCGCTACGCTGCAAATGTAGCTTTATTTATTGAAAAAAACAACAAATTTCCGTTAATTTTCGTGTCGCGGCGACCAGCGAATACAACGGCCGGACCGGGATCCGGATCAGTCGTATGCACCGGGACGGTCGTTCGGCGCCTGTCGTTATTCGATTTCGTCGTCGCTTTTTTTCGGGTTGTACGGCTTCAGGATGCCCCGTTTGGAGCTTCGGATGAAGTCGAGCACCAGATCCCGTTCGGCAGATTGCGGCACCTGGTTTTCGACCATTTCGCAGGCGCGCGAATAGTTGTAGCCCGATTGGAAAAGGATGCGGAACATCTCCTGGATCTCGTTGATTTTTTCCGGCGAGAATCCCCTGCGACGCAAACCGATGAAGTTGGCTCCGACGAACGACAGCGGGTTGTGGGCCGCTTTCACGAACGGCGGGATATCTTTGCTGACCAACGATCCTCCGCTGAGCATCACGTGGGCCCCGATCCGGCAGAACTGGTGAACCGCCGAGTGTCCGCCGAGGATCGCCCAGTCCTGGACTTCGACTTCTCCGGCCAGCGAAACGCCGTTGACGATCACGCAGTTGTCTCCTACGGTGCAATCGTGTCCGACATGCGCGTAAGCCATGATCAGCGTGTTGCTTCCCACTTTGGTCACTCCTTTGGCCGCCGTACCGCGGTTGATGGTGGCGCATTCGCGGATCGACGTGTTGTCGCCGATCTCCACGGTCGAGTATTCGCCGCGGAATTTCAGATCCTGCGGTACGCCGGCGATTACGGCCGAGGTGTGTATTTTGCAGTTGTTTCCCAGCCGTGCGCCGTCCAGGATCACGGCTCCCGGGCCGATCCAGCAACCGTCGCCGATCACGACATCGGCTGCAATGTATGCAAAAGGTTCGACGGTTACGCCTTCTCCCAATTTTGCATTTTCGGAAACATGGGCTGATTTACTTATCATTATACTCGGATTATGGATTTCTGTTCGGGTTGTCAGTCTTTGTTGCGGGCGATCTGCGCCATCAGCGTCGCTTCGGTCGTAAAACGGTTGCCCACGTAGGCTTTCGCTTCCATGGTGACGATTCCGCGCCGGATCGGTTCGGCCAGTTTCAGTTCGAACTGCAACGTGTCGCCGGGAACCACTTTGTCCCGGAACTTCACGCCGTCGATCTTGAGAAAATAGGTCGAGTAGTTTTCCGGGTCGGGAACGCTGCTGAGCGCCAGAATCCCGCCGCACTGGGCCATCGCCTCGATGATCAGCACGCCCGGCATGACCGGCTCGTTCGGGAAGTGTCCCACGAAAAACGGCTCGTTCATCGTTACGTTCTTAATCCCGACCACGTTCTCGCTGTCCAGGTGCATTACCTTATCTACCAGCAGGAACGGAGGACGGTGGGGTAACATGCCCTTGATCTGTTTGATGTCGTATACGGGAGTCGAGTCCGGCTCGAAATGGAAACGGGGCTTAGCCGCGTCCCGCTTGATGTTCCTGCGGATTATTTTGGCCAGTTCGGTATTGGCGGCATGGCCCGGGCGGTAGGCGACTACGCGTCCGCGGATGCGCATACCGATCAGCGCCAGATCGCCGACCATGTCCAGCAGCTTGTGGCGAGACGGTTCGTTCGGAAAGCGGAGTTGGATGTTGTTCAGGTAGCCTTCGTCGACCTGAACGTCCTTTTTGTTGAAAAGTTCCGACAGCCGGGCGAGTTCTTCGTCCGGGATCTTGTTTTCGACGATCACGATGGCGTTGTCCAGGTCGCCTCCTTTGATCAGGTTGTTCTTGATCAGCGGTTCCAGTTCGTGCAGAAAGACGAACGTGCGGCACGGGGCGATCTGTTCCGCGAAATCCCCGATACGGTCGAGGCGCGCATACTGGTTGCCTATGATTTTGGAGTTGAAATCGATGTTGACGTTGATTGAAAATTCGTCGTCCGGGTATACCGCCAGCTCGACGCCGCGTTCGGGCGCTTCGAAAAGCGTTTTTTCACTCACCGAATAATATTTGCGTTCCTCGTCCTGCTCTTTGAGTCCGGTTCGCGCGATGGCTTCGACGTATTCCCGCGCCGAGCCGTCCATGATCGGGGTTTCCGGAGCGTCGATGTCGATCAGGGCGTTGTCTACGCCGCAGCCCCACAGAGCCGCCATAACGTGCTCGATCGTGCTGACGCGGACGCCGCGTTTTTCGATGGTCGTTCCGCGCGATGTATCCACCACGAAATCGGCCAAGGCTTCGATCGTCGGTTGGGCCTCGAGATCGATCCTTCTGAATTTGATGCCGTGCCCCGCTTCGGCCGGGTTGACGGTCATAGTAACATGAAGCCCCGTGTGCAAGCCTTTTCCCTGAAAAGTGATCGGAGCGTTCAATGTCTGCTGTTTCGGTGACATAACTTTTGAAAAAACATTATTTTGCGCGCAAAGGTATGAATTTTTTGAAAGAAATCGTACTTTTGTTCGGTTTTTATAGGGAAACGATGCAGGAAACAAGCAAACCGGCGCCCCCTGCGCGTCCGGTACCGCCGAATGTCCGGCCGCCGCGGCCGAGGCTGCCTTTCGAAAAAGGCCCCACCGATCTGGGCTCATGGGCTTATGAGCACCGGGTGGGACTGTGTTGCATGATTATCGCTTACCTGGCTTTCGGGATCGTATTCGTTTCGGTAAAAATCGCGATGAACCAGGAGCGCGTCGAGGGAGCGATGTACATCGACCTGACCGATATGCAGCAGGCGCTCGAAACGCTTCAGCAGCAGGTGCCCGAGCAGCAGGACGAGGGGGACGATTTCAGCAATGTCAAAAACCGGATCTCCGATGAGAACGGCCGTTCGGAGTCGGTCGGCCGTACGACGGCGTCGACTGCGGGCGGGGGCGCTTCCTCGTCGAAATCGATCGCCGATTTTATGGAGGGGCTCGACGAAGAGGCTGCGGCCGTAGCCGGACGCGTGAAGGCTTCGCAGGACGCTTTTGCGAAGGGCCGCCGCGAAGAACAGGAGATGATCGCCCGCAGCAAGGCCCAGCGCGAAGCGAAGGAGGGCGAAAAGGAGAGCGGCGTCAAGCAGAAAGGCAGCGTATTGATATCCTACTGGCTGCCGGGCCGCCGCGACGTTTCGCTGTACATGCCGGCCTACCAGTGCGAGGGCGGCGGCGAAGTGACCGTGAACATCACCGTGAACCGCAACGGCAAGGTCGTCTCGGCATCTATGAAAGAGAGCTCGACCAACAGCAGTTGCATCAACGACATGGCCATTCTGGCGGCCCGCAATTCCCGTTTCAACGTGGAGGATACGGGTTCCGATAAGCAGAGCGGCACCATCACCTACATTTTCGTGCCGCAGTAATCCCCTTTTTGGAGTTCGACATATTTGACTACCTTTGCGCCGATCAAAAGTGAATAAAGATGTCGTATAATTTGTTGAAAGGAAAGAAGGGGCTGATTTTCGGAGCCCTGAACGAAGACTCGATCGCGTGGAAAGTGGCCGAGCGCGCCGTGGAAGAGGGAGCGGAGATCGTGCTGACCAATACTCCCGTGTCGATCCGCATGGGAACCATCAATCAACTGGCCGAGGCGTGCGGCGCCATCGTCGTACCGGCCGACGCCACCAGCGTACCCGATCTGGAGAACCTGATCGAGAAGACCATGGAGCATTTCGGCGGCAAGTTCGATTTCATCCTGCATTCGATCGGGATGTCCCCGAACGTCCGCAAAGGACGCACTTATGACGATCTGGATTATGATTTTCTGACCAAAACGCTCGATATATCGGCAATTTCGTTCCATAAGGTGATTCAGGTAGCCCGTAAAAAGGATGCGCTGAACGACTGGGCTTCGATCGTGGCGCTGTCGTATATTGCCGCGCAGCGGACGCTGTACGGTTATAACGACATGGCCGACGCCAAGGCGCTGCTCGAGTCGATCGCCCGCAGTTTCGGGTACATCTACGGCCGCGAAAAATTCGTTCGGATCAATACCGTGTCGCAGTCGCCGACGCCGACGACCGCCGGCAAGGGCGTGCTGGGGATGGGCGACCTGATGGATTACGCCGACCGGAACTCTCCGCTGGGCAATGCGACGGCCGACGATTGCGCGGGCTATGTGCTGACGCTTTTTTCCGACCTGACGCGTAAAGTGACCATGCAGAATCTGTTCCACGACGGCGGATTCTCGAGCATGGGTATGAGCCGCCGCGCGATGACGCTGTACGAAAAAGGGCTCGAAGTCGAATACCAGGATATTTCGAAACGGTAAGATTCGTTTCCGGAGTCTGTAAATAAAAAGTGCACCGTCCAAGGGACGGTGCACTTTTTTATTTTTATTATTGCTGTCGGCCGGCCGGTTACGCTTGCCGGCTGCGCGGAACAGCCGTTTTACTGCGCATCGTTCCAGTCGTCCGTGCGGAACGGGAACGCGGGCAGTCCTCCGGTATTGTACAGTGTCGTCTGGTCGGGTACGTTGCGGAACGCGTAGCGCACGGCGACCGGATTCTCGACAATCGTCGAGCTGACGGCGATCTCCGGTTGTCCGACGATGTATTCGGCCCGTGCCGGAACGAAAATCTTGTCGGCTCCGGCGATCTCGAAGCCTTTGATCCGTCCCGAATAATCCGGGCCCAGCGTACCTTCGGTCTTGAAACGCACGATCGCCTTGCCGTCTTCGAAACGCACCGATTCGAAGCGCGGGCTTTCGCAGATCAGGCCCTTCTTGCCATAGGTTTTGCTCAGCGCCAGCAGGGCGAGACGTTCGCCTACGGGGATTTTTTGAGACGGGTGAATGCAGGGGCCGCTGCCGATATCGGTCGTCGAGGCCATACCCGAATAGGGGATTTTGTCCATTGCGGCGAGCTGCTGTTCGACGATCAGCGGTACGCTGGTTTTGTCGTCGCCTTCGTAAACGAACGGCGCGATCTGGACGTAGTAGAACGGCATCTGCTGGTTGCCCCACTCGTTTCTCCACAGCGAGACGAGCTGCTGCATATACTGGCTGTACAGGTGCGCGTTTCCGGTGTGGATGTTCGATTCGCCCTGATACCAGATGAATCCCTGGGCCGTGTAGTTGACCAACGGATGGATCATCGCGTTGTACAGTTGTGCGGTCTTATTCGGGGCCTGATGGTTTTTGTCTTTTTCAACTTGGTTTTGTTCTACTTTTTGGGCGGTTTCCATGTCCATCCAGGTTTCGATGCGGGTTCCGCCCCAGTCCGTTTCGATCAGGCCGATCGGAATGCCGAGCACTTTGTATAGGTTCAGGCCGAAGAAATAGCCGACGGCGGTGAATCCGGCGACGCTTTCGGTCGTAGCTTCCTGCCATCCGGTGTCGGTGTTGCAATCGTCCAGCGGCCGGTCGCTCACTTCGCGGCGTACTACGAACATCCGGATGTCGCTGTTCGTCCCGTTCAGAATCGCCTCGTTCGAACCGACTACCGGCTGTCCGGGGAAGCCCGTGACCGGCATCTGCATGTTCGACTGCCCGGAGCAGATCCAGACTTCGCCGATCATCACGTTGTCGAGTACGGTCGCTTCGCCGTCGCTGATCCGGATCGAGTAAGGTCCTCCGGCGGCAGGCGTGGCGACCGCCGTCTTCCAGGTGCTGTCGGCGGCAGCCTGGACGGTGTATTTGCGGTTGTCCCACGAAGTGGTGACCGTTACTTTTTTCGACGGGGCGGCTTTGCCCCACAGGTTGGCGTTGCACTGCTGTTGCAGCACCATGTTGCTGCCCAGTACGGACGGCAGCGTCACTTTGGCCGACATCCCGGCGGCCGTCAGCAACGACAAGCTCAGAAAGAGGATTTTTTTCATTCCGTTTGATTTGTTTGTGTTTGTTTTATAATGTTTTGTACTTGAAATTCCTGAAAACGACTTCGCCATAGCCCGCCGCGTAGATTCCCGGCCGCAGGCTCAGGAACTCTCCGGCCATGTTGTGGTGATAGCCCGAGGTTTCGCAGCTTTTGTCTGCCTTCGTCCAATTCCGTCCGTCGGGACTGTACCAGAACGAGACGACGTGCCGGTCGTTCCGCAACCGGAACCAGACGTGCCGGGGAAGCTGCACGTCGAACGACTCGGCCCTGCCGAGCACGTGGATTGCCAGGCGTCCTTTGTCCAGGCCGATTCCGGTATAGAGTTTCGGATTGTAAAAGAGCACCAGTCCGGCGACTGCTTCCGGCGCGCATTGCGCTTCGACCTCCATTTCATAGGCATGATCTCCGGTAACGAACAGCATCGGACAGGCGTCGGACGGGTCGTTTCCGCGGGCCTGCATCACGAGGGTACGGTTCTCTCGGCGCGCCCGCTGCGGGTCGTATTCCCCGGCGAACTGCCATTGCGTTCCGGTCCGGTCGGTCGAGAAATCGTCCGAGAAAGAAGCGGCGGTTTCCTGTTTCGCCGGCTGTTTTTTCGCAGGACGGGCAACCGCGGCGGGCCAGCCGTCTTCGGTCATGGCGACGGGTTCGATCAGCGTTTGCCTACCCAACGTGTAGAATCCCCGTTCATAGGCGTGGTAAACGACGTACCACTGTCCGTCGGGGGTGTCGATCAGCGTCCCGTGTCCTTTCGAACACCAGCGCTCGTCCGGGGAGTAGGTATGTACCAGCGGATTGTACGGGCTGTTTTCCCACGGGCCGGTCAGGCGCTCGGCCCGCGCGACGACGACCATGTGGCTGGTCGGCGGCCCGGCCGTTCCGCCCTCGGCCGTCAGCATATAGTAGTATTTTCCTATTTTTCGGATTTTGGGCCCTTCGAGGCAGAATCCTTCTACGTCCCACTCCTTCGGAAATTCCCATCCGTCGTAAACTTTTCGTGCGGGGCCGGTCGCCGAAAGCCCGTCGGCGGCCAGCGGAACCAGGTAGCCGTTGCTCATCAGCAGGTAGCGGTTTCCCTCCGCATCGACCGCGTGTCCCGGGTCGATCCCGCCGATCTGCAAGTCGACCGGTTCGCTCCACGGCCCTTCCGGGGAGTCGGCCCATACGACCATGTTGGTCGTATGGGCCGGAGTGACCACCGGAAAATAGATGTACCACCGGCCGTTGTGTTTGACGATATCCGGGGCGTATACCGATCCCACGTACCGGTGCAACGCATTGACCAGCGGTTCCCAGCGCACCAGGTCTTTCGATCGGTAGATCAGCAGGCCCGGCGCGTATTCGAACGAAGAATGCACCATATAATAGGTATCTCCGTCTCGGGTGATCGAAGGGTCGGGGCGGTCTCCCGCCAGCATCAGCCGTTCGGAATTTACGCCGCGTTCGGCCGCTTTTTCGGCGACGGCGGCGTTCGAAGACAGCAGCAGACTCAGGACGAGCAGCGGGAACAGTTTGCGCATGAGCGTAAAATTTTAGGGAAAAGCGACTTCTTTTTTACGGGCCGCCCGCAAAAAAGACAAACAAATTTAATAAAATTTGTCCGGAATCCGTCAGATTTTTTCGGTAAGTTTCTGGACGACGCGGAAATTGTTGAAAAATTCCTTGGCGAAGACGCGGATCACATTGTAGGCCGGGATAGCCAGTAACATACCCAGCACGCCGGCCAGCGATCCGGCGATCAGGATTACCAGGAAGATCTCCAGCGGGTGCGCTTTGGCCCGGTTCGAATAGAGTACCGGCTGGAGGACGAAGTTGTCCACGCCCTGCGCGAACAGGATCGTCCCGGCGATCCGCAGCGCCATCCCGCCGGTCGAGACGTCGCCTTGCATACCGGTAACGCCGATGAAAATGCCGATCGCGATACCGATCGTGGGACCGACGTACGGGATCACGTTCAGCACGCCGACGATCAGCCCGATCACCAACGCGTTGTGCGGCGAAAGGCCCCAGATCAGCAGGCCGATCGAGACGATCACGGTCATCAGCGCCGATTCGGTAACGATTCCGGTGAAGTAGCGCACCAACAGGTTGGTTACCGAGTCGAGCGCTCGAGAAATGTTCGCTTCGTATTTTTTCGGGAACATGATGATGACCATGTCGTAAAACAGACTGCTTTCCTTCAGGAAAAAGAAAGTAATGAACGAGATCGAGAAGGCCGCGATGACCGCGTTGCCGACCGTATTGACGATCGATGCGAGCAGGTTGTTGATCAGGTTGATGTTCAGCAGCGGCTTGATCTGCTCGGTGATGGCCTGGATGATCGAGAATTCGTCGTCCCGGATGGCGAACGTTTGTTTGATGAAGTGTTCGAGCGACATCAGCGGCTCGTGGAAATAGCCGATGAGCTGCGGGATGTCGAGCGATGAAAATTCATTGATCTTCTGAAAAACGATCGGGACGAACAGCCCGAACAGTCCGACGATGACGATCCAGATCATGAGCAGCGTGCACAGGGCGGCCAGCCAGCGGGGAACGCGCAGCCGCCGCGTCTTGCCGATGTGCAGCCTGCTGAGCAGGTCGGTCAGCGGCTTGCCGATCATCGCCAGCACCGCCGCCGTCAGGATATACGCGACCACGTTGCTGAAGTACCACACGAGGAACAGAACCACTGCCGTGATGACCCCTGCAACGATATACCGGTATATTTTAGACATCTTTATAAATTAGGTCTCAAGAGTAGGAATGTCTTTATCTCTTTTTTGGGGGAGCGGATTCCGGCATAACCCGGCCGAAACTACTGCTTTTTCAGCCGTGCGATCAGCGTTTGCGTACCGACCACCTTGTCGCCGAGCTTGACCCGGATGTCGGCGTCCAGCGGCAGAAACAGATCGACCCGCGAGCCGAACTTGATGAATCCGCACTGCGAATTTTGTTCGACGCGGTGCCCTACGCGGGCGTAAGAGACGATCCGTCGGGCCACCATACCGGCGATCTGGCGGAACATGATTTTTTGTCCTCCCATGTCCACGACCGTCGTCGTCCGTTCGTTGTCTTCCGACGATTTCGGGTGCCATGCCACCAGGAACAGCCCGTGGTGGTGTCGGAAGTAATCGACCGTTCCCGAAACCGGGAACCAGTTGATGTGCACGTTCCAGATCGACATGAAGACCGATACCACGATCCGGTTGTCCTTGAAATATTCCTTTTCTTCGACCTCCTCGAGCGCGACGATCGTTCCGTCCGCCGGCGAATACACGGCTCCGTCGTCCTGCAACAGCGGCCGCGACGGGCTTCGGAAAAAGGAGGTGATGAACAGTACGCCGATCCATGCCGCCACGGATACGATCCATGCCGCTGCTGTCGGCAGCAACCAAAAAGAAAGTACGGCAAGAACGATTGCCAGAGCCGCGGCGCACAGGATGATCGGAGCTCCCTCCTTATGGATTTTCATACTATCTCAGATTGGGTTTCAGAGCGTAAATATAATGCTAAAATAGGTGTAAACAAAAGGCAATGCCAAAATCAGCGCGTCGAAGCGATCCAGGAAGCCTCCGTGTCCCGGAAGAATGTTCCCGGAGTCTTTGATTCCGACCGAACGTTTGAACATGGATTCGACCAGGTCGCCGAAAACCCCGGTAACGGCGACGATTCCCCCGGCCCCGGCCCATGCCGGAACCGAAGCGTCCTGCCACAGCGCGACCAGCATACCCACGCCCACGGCGCAGGCTACCCCGCCGAAGAATCCTTCCCACGATTTGTTCGGGGAGATGCGCTCGAACAGTTTGCGCCGTCCGAACGCCACGCCGAACAGATAAGCGCCCACGTCGTTGGCCCAGACGATAAACAGGATGCTCAGCAGGACGGCCGGCGAATAGTCGATCTCCGCGCCGCGGACGGCGACCGGAAGGGTCACGAACAGCGCCATCGGTACCGCCGCATAGACGATCCCTGCGATTTCCCATGCGATGTTCGTCAACGGCGACGGCTGTTTGCGATAGAGTTCGGCGATGAACAGGACGAAGACCGCCGGAAGCGCCGCTGCGAGGCAGACCGGCGCAAGCGTGCCCGTTTTTATCAGGAAAGCGAGAACGACGATCGCCGCTCCGACGACGATCGGATATGTCGTGAGCGGCCGCGCGCCGGTAAGCCGCCCGATTCGGTAAAATTCACGCATGATTCCGGCCGTGAGAAATACGCCCAATGCAAGCATACTGTACGGCGACCACAGCACCGTTCCCAGTACGACAATCAGCAGCGCGATGCCGCTCAGCGTCCGGACATACAGCGTTTTATTCAGCAGACGGCTCACTGTTCAACGGTTCTTCGATTTTGACTTCCAGTTCTTTGCGGATTTCGCCTTTGCGCTTGCCGAATATCTTTTCGAGGTCTTCTGCGAAAATGACTTCCCGTTCGAGCAGCAGTTCGGCCAACTGGGTCAGCCCGGCGCGGTGTTTTTCGAGCGTTTCCAGCGAACGCTGGAAGGCTCCGTCGATCAGCTTCTTCACTTCGGCGTCGATCTCCTGCGCCGTCCGTTCGCTGTACGGTTTGGTCAGCGCCATGTCGTTCTGTCCGGTCGAATCGTAGAAGCTCAGGTTCCCCACTTCGCTGCTCATTCCGTAGTAAGCGACCATTGCGTAAGCCTGTTTGGTCACGCGTTCGAGGTCGTTCAGCGCCCCGGTGGATACTTTGCCGAAGTTCAGCAGCTCCGATGCGCGCCCGCCGAGGATGGCGGCCATCTCGTCGAGCATTTGCTCCTTCGTGGTGATCTGGCGCTCTTCGGGCAGATACCAAGCCGCGCCCAGCGCTTTGCCGCGCGGGATGATCGTTACCTTGATCAGCGGGTTGGCGTGTTCGAGTACCCAGCTTACTGTGGCGTGCCCCGCTTCGTGATAGGCGATCGTCCGTTTTTCGGACGGGATGATGATCTTGTTCTTGCGTTCCAAGCCGCCGATGATCCGGTCGATGGCGCTGAGGAAATCCTCCTTCTCGACCTGTTTCTTATTGTTGCGGGCGGCGATCAGGGCCGCCTCGTTGCAGACGTTGGCGATGTCGGCGCCCGAGAATCCCGGAGTTTGGCGGGCCAGGAAGTCGCGGTCGAGCTTCGGATCGAGCTTCAGGTTTTTCAGGTGCACGTCGAAAATTTCACGGCGCTCTTTCAGGTCGGGCAGTTCGACGTTGATCTGGCGGTCGAAGCGTCCGGCCCGCAGCAGCGCTTTGTCGAGGATGTCGGCCCGGTTCGTGGCGGCCAGCACGATCACGCCGGCGTTCGTTCCGAAACCGTCCATCTCGGTCAGCAACTGGTTCAGCGTATTTTCTCGCTCGTCGTTCGACGAATAGCCGACGTTCTTGCTGCGCGCCCGCCCGATCGCGTCGATCTCGTCGATGAAGACGATGCAGGGCGCTTTTTCTTTTGCCTGCCGGAACAGGTCGCGCACCCGCGACGCGCCGACGCCGACGAACATCTCGACGAAGTCGGAACCGCTGATCGAAAAGAACGGCACGTTCGCCTCTCCGGCCACGGCTTTCGCCAACAGCGTCTTACCGGTTCCCGGAGGGCCTACGAGCAGGGCGC
>OOAO01002515.1_pt1 | contig 11970 bp, 7 predicted proteins | sample 1671821 | NCBI WGS metagenome assembly OOAO01 (sample SAMN06348196, study PRJEB24527) | human gut metagenome | biome: human gut; feature: ankylosing spondylitis patient; material: feces | host: Homo sapiens | place: China | collected 2015-10 | reverse complement strand
CAACTGCACCGGCGACAAAGTCTTAACCGGCAATTCCTGCGGCGGAAAATATGAAAAATGTATTCTTCCGGCTAAAATCCTCTATGGAGACGGAACAATTTCCAGGGAAATAGTTGCGGGAAAAACAGCTATAGGTGTCGTATTTGATGAAAATAACCGTCTGGCTGTTGCTCTGTCTCAGACTCAATTAGGGTGGATCGAAGGTCCTTATTCTGTCTCTACACATGTTCCGTCTTTGGAGAGCTGTGATAGTGAGAATAACATTTTGACTTGTGGAATAAACGGAAAACAAAATACAGCAACAATTGTATCGTATGGTAAGACAAAAGGATATGGATATTCCGCTGCAGAATATTGTATAACATACAAGCCGTCAGCCACTCAAACTCAAGCTTGGTATGCTGTCGGACAGTGGTTTTTGCCAAGTGTAAAAGAATTAAACATATTGGCCCAGAATAAAGAGGCTGTAAATGCGGCTTTGCAACAAATAAATGCCGTTAAATTAAATGATGATTCATATTGGTCTTCAACCGGAACCAGCGTAAATAATGCATGGCTTGTTGCTATGGATTATGGTACCCGGCATAATATGCCGCCATATCTGGGATACAGTGTCCGAGCGGTCGTTAAATATTAAAATATAGTCTGATAAAAAACGGGGTAGAAAATACCCCGCTTTTTATTTCAGTTTTATAATTATTCTTTGGGTTTGGCCATTTTGCGCAACGGATTGCGTCTTTCTTTTTTATCGGCGTAAGGATTCCCGGTTTTGCGGACATTAAGACGGATCGGAATACCGCCGAGATTAAACGTTTCTCGCAGGCTATTGGTCAAATAACGCAGATAAGAGTCCGGCAGGCCTTCGGGATTGCTGGAGAACATATAAAATGACGGCGGCCGGGTTTTAGCCTGAGTGATATAACGCAGCTTAATCCGGCGTTTGTTCTTGCCGAGCGGCGGCGGGCAATTATCTTTAATATCTTCAAACCATTTGTTCAACGGAGCTGTCGGAATACGGACATTCCAGCGGTCATAAACTTTGAAAACCGCACTCATCAATTTGTCCAGCCCTTCTTTTTTCAGAGCGGAAATCGTCACGGTTGGTACGCCTTCCGCCTGTGTCAGTGAGGTTTGCAGTTTGTCGTTCAGTTTTTGCAAAGCTTCCTGGCGGTTAGCGATATCCCATTTATTAACGGCAATCACTAAAGCCCGACCTTCGTCAATAACCTCGCGGGCTATCGTCAAATCCTGTTTGTCGAGAACCGCATCGGCATCCAAAACCAGAACCACAACCTGCGCCATATAAGCAGCATGCTTGGTACTGGCTGCCGACATCTTTTCCAGAGAATCTTCAACGCGCGACTGGCGGCGCAGTCCCGCCGTATCGACCAAATTGATTTTGCGGCCTTTCCACTCCCATTCGCTGGTAATCGCATCTCGGGTTACCCCGGCTTCGGGACCGGTCAGCATCCGTTCGTCATTCAGCAGGGCATTGACCAGAGTTGATTTTCCCACATTCGGCCGCCCGACAATCGCCAGCTGAATAGGCTTGGCCTTAGCTTTTTCATCCAGAACGGCATTGATTTCTTCTTCGCTCAGTCCCTCAAAATCAATAAATTCCGGCTCGGTTTTTTCTTCTTTTTTATCAAACGGTTTCAGGGCTTCATATAAGTCAAGCAGACCCAGGCCGTGCTCGGCGGAAAACGGAATCGGTTCGCCCAGGCCCAGACGATAGGCTTCGTGAACGCTGTCTTCCTGTAAACGTCCCTCGCATTTGTTTGCCAGCAGAATAACCGGTTTGCCGCTCTGACGTACCAAATCGGCAAAATGCTCGTCATACGGCTGAATGCCGTCGCGTGCGTCAAACAAAAACAGGCAAACGTCCGCTTCGCCGATGGCCCGGCGGGTCTGTTTCCACATTCTCTTTTCCAGACTGTCTTCTTTGGAATATTCATATCCTGCCGTATCAATGACTTCCAGGGCCATATTTTGCAGTTTGCCTTTGGCTTCTTTCCTGTCGCGGGTAACCCCCGGCTGATCATGTACAATCGCCAGCTTGCGCCCGATGAGCCGGTTAAATAACGTCGATTTTCCGACATTCGGCCGCCCGACAATGGCTATTTTAACACTCATGTTTCTGTCCTGTTATTTATATGCGATTAAATCGGCGTCATTGGTCGTTAAAATTGTGATACCGTCGGCGACTACCGGAGAAATTTCCACTCCGTCATCCAGAGTTACGAAACTCATAATCCGTCCGGTATAAGGCGAAACGGCAAAAGCATAGCCGCTTGATGTGGCAACCAGCAGACGGTTGTCTGCTAACACCGGACCGGAAAGGAAAACGCCGGCTTTGTCGTCAGAGGCAGTACCGAGCGGAATTTTCGTGCTCCAGACAATTTTTCCGCTTTCGGCTTCCAAGGCAACCAGATCGTTGGTGTTGGAGAGAACAAACAGCATCCTTCCCGCAACCCAGGGCTGATTGGTGCTGCCGATGTCTCTTTCCCAAATGCGGGTACCGGTGCGAACGTCAATAGCCACTAAAATATCGTTATGGCCGACGGCATAAACAGTTCCTCCGTCAATAACCGGATTAGCCTTGATTGAATTGATATTGGCGAGAGAGTTGGTACGGGCATGAGCCGCCAGCCAGTCCGACCACAGCGGAGAACCGGTCGAGCCTTTGAACGCTCTCAGCTCGCCGTTTGAAAAGGCCGCAACCACCAAATCCTGAGCGGGGTCGTAAGCCGGGCTGGCGCCGCCGACCAAAGTCGTCTGTTCCAAAGCCGATTTGTAACGCCACTCTTCTACGCCGGTGGTGGCGTTCAGGGCAATCAGAGTGTTGTCGATGGTCTGAACCAAAACCTTATTGTTGGCAACCGTCGGAGCAATGCGAATAGGCAGTTCGGCATTGTAGAACCAAATTTTCTTGCCGGTCATCATATCCAGGGCGAAAACGCCGCCGAAACCGGTGGTGGCATAGATTTTTTTGTTATACTCCGCCAACCCGGCCCCTTTCATTGCCACGCTTTTGTCTTCTTTCAGGAGCGGTTTTAATCTTCTTTTCCAGATTCTTTCGCCGTTATCCAGACGATAAGCGCTGACAACGGCGTCGGCGTCGATGGCAAAGGCAACCTTATAGGCGATAACCGGTTGGGCAATCAGATAATCGCGCTTGGAATTGCCATTGCCGAAATTGCTTTCCCAAAAACCTTTGAGCTTGCTGCCAGTTTCCAGATGTTCCATGCGGTGAACCGAGTTTCCGCCGGTCTGCGTCCAGCTTTTGTTCACATGCGGTCGTGGCAGATAAACTTTATATTCCCCTTCGGCATAATCCGGGCGCAGTTTGGTTTCGGTATCCAAAACCGAAATTCTTTCCCCGTCCAGCTGCAGCTTTTCTTTGGAAAACAGCCCGCAGGAGGCCAGCATCAGGCAGGCGGCTGCCGTTGCTAATTTTGGTAACATCGTTCTGCGCATAAAACTCTCCACTTTTCTATTTGTTGGCCGAATCTAAAACCGATAACATGTCTTGAATTCTTAATTTCAGACCGTCGCTGAGTTCGGGAGTGTTCAGAATTTCGCCGTAAAGCTTTTTCGCCGTGTCCAGATCGCCCTCGCGGATAGCCAGCATTGCCAGCATTTCTTTGGCAATGTTGCTCCAGCTGCCGTTTTCTTCTGCCAGCGGGTTGAGCAGAGCTTCGACTTCGGCCTTGGGTGCGGTGTCCAGTTTGTAAGAGGCCAGCTTAATGGCGGTCATATCCCGCATTTTTTTGTTAATGTCCTGATTGTCGAGAATTTTTTCCAGAATGGCAATCGCTTCGTTGGTTTTTCCCTGTTCAAATAAAATATTTGAGGTTTGAATTTGGGCGATGTCGGCGTAAATGCCTTTGTCGTTTTCTTTAATTTCTTCCAGCACCTGCAGGCTTTCGTCGTAGCGTCCCTGGTTTTGCAAAGCCAAAGCGACCGAATAAGCGTCGGAACGGCTTTCGTTGTGTTTAAGCTTCCAGGCTTTGAGGGTTTCGAAACTGACGGCTATGGTTAAAATGATGACGACCGCGATGATGATTTGCAGACCGTAAGTGTCCCACAGCTTTTTCATATTGTCGCTTTTGACATCGGCACTGACTTCTTTAAAGAAGTTTTCGGCTGCCTGCATATCTTCTTTGGTCTCTTTCTTTTTCATTTTTAATCTCTCTTTCCGGATGTTAAAAAAGTTTAAGCTGTATTTATTTATACCCTAAAACGCTGATAAGGCAATCTGTTTATACGATTCGCTGACAACTATTTGCTGACCACGTCGTTAATCAGAAACTGTCTGACCCAGCGCAAGTCTTCAATCGGAAGCTTTTTGCCGAAAACCATGGTCTTGTTGTCGGAGGAAATTGCCACAAAATAACGTTCGGTTGCCGGCGTAAAGGCGACGTCGATGGATTCGATGTCGTCTTTAACCAGCTCGTTGTTCTTGCGGGAAAACAGCATAAACTTGTGCACAATAATGATTTTATGCGGCTTGATGACAATTTTGTCTTTGCGGAAAAGCACCCAAACGGAAGCCAGAATACCTAAAATGCCGATAATATAAGCCGCCAGCACGAACGGATTGCGCCCCGTTTCGGTGCCGAATTCGTCGGAAAGACTGGCCGCCAGCAAAATGCCGCCGAACAGGAAAATGGCTACCCAGGCGATAATGTTATAGGCGTCCCAGATAATTTTTCGGGTTTTAATGACGGTTTTGTCTCTTTTGCGGACTAAAGCCAGTGACGGCGGCAGCGGTGCACGGGAATTATAATGGTTTTCCACCAGCCCCTGGGCAGCCAGCTCGCGCAGCGACTTGTCCAAATCTTCCACTTTGCGCACAGCCATGCCTTCGTCGGTCATAATCAGGGCCGGAAGTTTCAGCTGCCGGGCGTAATATTCCCAGATACGGCGGATGTTCTTGTCGCTGGTGCTGATGTAAAGCGGAACGGTCTTGTTGTGGTTTTTATGGTAAAGCTCAATGATATATTTGTTTTTGTTCAGAAAACCGAATTGGAAAAATTCGATTCTGAAACGGACGCCTTCATAATTTTCCAGTTTGTCTTTGAAACCTTTTTTGTCGCCGAAAGCCGGACGGTGAACCACCTCGACGGTTTTGCCGTCGAAAAAGATTTTTTTATAACGGATGTATGACAAAATGAGCGAGAAGATAATGCCCAAACCGATAACGATGATTACGCTGTCAAACAGCCAGGGGCTGATTAAAGGTTCAAAGGCAACGGTTGCGTCCGGCGAGATGTCGTCAAAAGCGCTTGAACCGTGCTTAAAGCCGTTAAATAATTCATATACGCCCAGCAAAACCAGAATGGCGCCGAAAAACAATCCCGGATACAAAATGCTCAGGGCGATTCTGTCGGATTTTTTGGTCGGCAGCGTATCGAGTTTTAATTCAAAACTGTGGCTGAAATGGTCTGGCGCATTAAACTTCATCTTTCTATCCTTCTTGCATATAATAATTGCAACTACCTCATGCTATATTATTTTTTTCAAATAATCATCCCTTTTTTTATTTAAAATTTTAAAAAAAGCCGGTAAAGATTCAGTCAATATTAATATTATCCTTTTATGATGACAGACTGAGAACCACAGAATAAAGAGGTTGACAGGTATGGGAAGTATTGAGATTTTTTCAGAGAGTTTATACATAAGCATAAGCTTTTGGACATTGGCGCTGTTACTGTTTGTTTCTATATATAGCAGCTTCAATCTGAATATCAACAAAGCCGTCTGGTATTTGTTCGCGGGTCTGACCGTCGAGTTTCTGACTTCATGGTACGGGTATTATATCAGCTATTACAATACCGCCGGAGTTTCCATCAGCATTTTGGTGGCAATAGAACTTTTCTTCCTGCTGATTTCAATCGTGTTGCTGGCACTGGCCGCTTCTGAAATTCTGATCGGCAATGCGCCGGCCATGGCTTATGTCACGACGGCTACGGTTTTCGGCCTGATTGCAATCATATATTTCTGTTTCATCTATCCTGACGGCGACATGATCAACAACATGCGCAAAATCTTTCCGATTGCCGGTTTCGCTTTCCTGATGGCCAGTTTCTGGTCACAGTCGTTTGCCCCGCACCATGGCGGATATCTGGCCGCCGCACTGGTAACAACTCTGACGACTTTTTATCTGCTGATGCGCTTCTTCGGGGTAAACTATTTTGTTGAGCACACCTGGTATATTTCGGCGCTGACTTATGTCGGCCTTTCGGTCTCGTTGCTGATGATGAAAACCGGCTATATCATGCGCCGCCGAGACGCTTTGGAAAACGAAGTTGAAAAATATAACCGCCGCCTGGAAGAAATCATCAAGTCATCGCCTTTCCCGATTGTCATCTCCCGCCTCAGCGACGATAAGATTCTCCTGGCCAATGACAATGCCGTTAAGCTGTTCGGGCTGATGCCGAGCGAACTCGAGCGCTACCGTCTGCGCGATTTCTTTGCCGATGCCGATAACCGCCAGCTGCTGACCGAACGTCTGGAACAGGAAAAAGAAGTCCATGACTTTGAAATCCTGGCCAAAGCCATTAACGGCGATACGCCTTTCTGGCTTCTGACTTCTGCCAATGTCATTGACTATAATTACGACATTGCCATTTATTCTTCTTTCCAGGATATTACATCGCGCAAAAACCGCGAGAATATGCTGAAAAACCAGGCTATCCGCGATCCGTTGACCTCGCTGTTTAACCGCCGCTATTTTGAAGACGAAGTCAACCGCCGCATAGCCCAGGCACAAACGACGCATGCGCAGTACAGCGTTTTGATGATAGACGCCGACCATTTCAAACGCGTCAACGATACCTATGGACATAAAACCGGCGACAAGGTGCTGATTGAACTTTCTTCGACCGCCGAGCGGTCGCTGCGTCAGGATGACATTGTTGCCCGTTACGGCGGTGAGGAATTTGTTGTCTTTCTGCCCGAACTCTCGGCGGAAGAAGCCAAAGTTGTGGCTGACCGCCTGCGCGAAACCATTTCTAAAATCGTCGTTTATTCCGACCAGGGTGAGCAGGTAACCTTTACCGTCAGTATCGGTATTTCGTCTTCGGCGATTTCCGATAACATCGATATGCTGATAAAAACTTCCGACGAAGCGCTTTACCGTGCGAAGGAAAACGGGCGCAACCGCTGTGAAATCTTTACCGTGGACGATTTGAAAAACTTTAACGCCGCCATTGAATATAAAGACGACAGCGCCAATCACCACCCGATTTTCGACAAGGAAAACACGCAGGAAATTTCACTGCTGGACGGCATTGACGCCAATCATATTCTTGACAGCCAGACGCAGATTGAAACGCCAGCACCGAAGACCTCGGCACCTGCGGCTGAAGCATCGGTTCCGTCTGCCGGCAATGCTGCCGAGACACCGGTCTGGAATGCCGACGCTTTTGCCGAACCGTTGCCGGAAGCTCCGGCTGCTGAGACCCATGAAGTCGTAGAACCGGCTGTAACGGCCGAACCGTCGGCACAAGAACTCGTATCGCTTTCCGAAAGCGCGGCTCCGGTTGCGGAAAACGCAGCTCCCGTTGCAGAAGTCTCTGTTCCGCCTGCGGCTGAGGCCTCACCGGTTCCGCCGTCTCCGGCTGCCGTCGAACCTGAGACAATGCCGCTCCCTGCCGCTGACACAACCGCCGGAACGGAAATCAGAACCGAACCGTCCGCCGCCGCGGCTCCCGCACCTGAGACGCCCCGCCGTTCTGCTCCGCAGGGGACAGCGCCTTCATCGCCGTTAATTTTCAGCTCGGCCGATTTGGTTCAGGCCGTTCAGGCTGAGCGCCAAAAAGAAGCGGCTGAGAAGCCGTCCGCAGTTGCCGCAGCGCCGAAACCGGCAGCGGAAGAAAATAAGCCGGCCGATGATTTCCCGATTCTGGGAGTGGATAATGACAAGTTCCAATAGTCTTTCCTGTCCGCTGAGCGGAGCCTGCGGCGGCTGCCCCTGCCGGGAACAGCCGGAAGCGGAATACCGGCAGCGGAAAATAGCCCGGATTGAGGCGATTCTCTCCGAAATAAACCAGGAAAAGATAACTTACGGCACTCCCGTCTTTATCGGCGACGGCACCCGCCGCCGTGCCGTGATGGCTTTTCGCTGTCAAAAAGGGCAGGTGACGCTCGGTTTTAACGCCGCCCGCAGCAACGAAGTGCTTGACTGTACGGACTGCCTGCTGCTGACGCCGGCCATTCGCAAAGCTCTGCCCAAATTGAAAGAACTGCTGGCCGCTTTGTGTGCCGAGCCGTTTGCCTCGAAGAAAAAAGGCAAAAAAACTCAGCCCGTCCGCCTTTCCGGCGGTGATGTGGCGATTACCGCCGCAGCTAACGGGTTGGATGTGGTTTTGGAAATTGCCGAAACGCCGGAACTGAATCACCGCATGATAATTTTTGAAATGATTTCCGGCTGTGACGATATTATCCGCGTTTCCTGGCGGCTGCGTCCGGATGTTGAACCGGAACCGGTTATTGAAAAAGCCAAACCGGTGATTAATATTGCCGGCCGAGAAGTTTATATTCCCGCCGGAACTTTTTTGCAGCCTTCGGCTGAAGGCGAGGCGGCGCTGACCGGGCTGGTTCTGAAATATCTCGGGGAAACCCGCGGCAGAATTGCCGATCTGTTCTGCGGCGTGGGCACTTTCTCTTATCCGCTGTCGGCATTGCCCGGCACCCGGATCTTTGCAGCCGATTCTTCGGTGGCGTTGTTGGACGGTTTCCGCCGTTCAATCAATAAGAATATGATTGCCAATGTTGAAACAGTCGTCAAAAACCTGTTTAAATATCCGCTGGATACCTCTGAACTGAAAGGTTTTGCTGCAGTTGTATTTGATCCGCCGCGTGCCGGAGCCGAAGCGCAGGCCGCGCAGCTTGCGGCGCTGCCCGAAGCGGACCGTCCGGCTAAAATAATTGCCGTTTCCTGCAATCCGCACAGCTTTGTCCGTGACGCGAATATTTTGCTTGCCGGCGGCTATAAACTGGCTGAAGTGACGATAGTGGACCAGTTTGTTTATTCTAACCACAGCGAGTTGGTTGCCTTGTTTACAAAATAAACAAGAGTAAGTATATTAATGCCATCAGTTAAGGAATGGGCCATGTTGAAGAAATTTTACCTCTTGTTGCTTGTTTTGGCCGCCGGCTGTCAGTCCGGCGTTATGGACTATGAAACCTGTCCCCGGGTGCAGATTATCCGCGACAACGCCTACCTGACACAGGTTGTCAACTATCGTGAGGAATTTCAGATTAACCTCATCGGCTATGACGGCTATTGTTATATGGATCGCAAAATCAATCAGAACAAAGCCCTGATTAAACCGATTTTTCAAATTAAGCGCCTTCGTCCCAGCGATGAAACCGATGTCCATTTTGCCTTTTATACCGAAACGGTAAAAGGCCCGCCGCAGTATATCGGCAAAAAGACGCATTTCGCCGTGGCGACAATTCCGGCAGACGTGCTGGAAATAGAATATACCGCGCCGCAGGTGATGGTCTATGTTCCCGAAGAATACAAATACAGTTACGATATCAATATGGGTTTGGTGATTTCGCCCGAAGAGCGAAAATATAACCGCCGGACCTTTGATATCGAATATCGCTACTATAACAAATAACAGCCCTTGCGCGGTTCTGTCACTGCAGCTGCCGCAAAAGACAATAAGGAGAGAAAAATGCGTTCTGGAGAAAAACAACTGGCCGCCATGGCCAACGCCATCCGTTTTTTAAGTGCCGATGCCATTGAAAAATCCAAGTCCGGCCACCCCGGTATGCCGCTCGGCATGGCAGACGTTGCCGCGGTTTTGTTTTCCAAATTCATCAAACTCAATCCTGAGGCGCCGCGCTGGTTCGATCGTGACCGCTTTGTTCTCTCCGCCGGCCACGGCTCCATGCTGATGTATTCGCTGCTCTATCTGATGGGCTATGAAGACATTACCATTGACGATATTATGAACTTTCGCCAGCTTGGCGCCAAAACCGCCGGTCACCCGGAATACGGACACCTTGCCGGCATTGATATGACGACCGGTCCGCTGGGGCAGGGAATTTCTTCCGCCGTCGGCATGGCGCTGGCCGAAAGAATGATTAACGCCAAATTCGGCGATGACTTATGCAGCCACTACACTTATGTCATCAACGGTGACGGCTGTCTGATGGAAGGCATTTCCGAGGAAGCCGTTTCTCTTGCCGGCCACCTGGGGCTGAACAAGCTGATTGTTCTCTGGGATAATAACAATATCACCATTGACGGAACCGTTGACAAAGCCAACTCGACCGACCAGATTAAACGTTTTCAGGCTGTCGGCTGGAACACGATTGAAATTGACGGACATGATTACGGCGAAATTGAAAAAGCCATTGCCAAAGCGCAGAAGTCTGATAAACCGACCCTGATTGCCTGCAAAACCAAAATCGGTTTCGGCGCCCCGACCAAATGCGGAACGTCCAAATGCCATGGTTCGCCGCTGGGAGAAGAAGAAATTGCCGCCATGCGCAAAGCCCTGAACTGGAATTATGATCCGTTTGAAGTGCCGGAAGATATTCTCGCCGCCTGGCGTTCCGCGGCACGGCGTAATGCAGACGTTTACGCCAAATGGCAGGAAAAAGCGCACGCTGCCGGCAAAGAATTCGACGATTTCATTAATGACCGCCTGCCGGCCGATTGGGATAAACACCTGAAAGCGCTTGAAGAAAAAGCCATCGCCGAGCAAACCAAAGTTGCCACCCGCAAGGCTTCGCAGCTTTGCCTGGAGCAGATTGTACCTTATGTGCCGCAAATTGTCGGCGGTTCGGCGGATCTTGCCGCCTCTAACCTGACTTTTGTTGACGGGATGAAAAGTGTTGCCAAAAACGATTATAAAGGCAATAACGTTATGTACGGCATCCGTGAACACGCCATGGGGGCGATTATGAACGGCCTGGCTTTGCACGGCGGCGCCATTCCTTACGGCGGCACGTTTTTTGTCTTTTCTGATTATATGCGCCCGGCCATGCGCTTGGCAGCGCTGATGGGTATTCGTGTTATTTACGTCTTGACGCACGATTCGATTGGTGTCGGCGAAGACGGCCCCACCCACCAGCCGATTGAGCATTTGGCCTCTTATCGGGCAATGCCCAACATTTATACCATGCGTCCCTGCGATGTGGTTGAAACGGCCGAATGCTGGCGAATTGCAATTGAAAGCGAAAGCACACCGAGCATTTTGGCGCTTTCCCGTCAAAATCTGCCCTTGCTGCGCAAGTCGGCGGAGCTTAATCTGAGTGCCCGCGGCGGCTATATTATCGCCGGCGATAAAGATAAACGGCAGGCTACCCTGATTGCCACCGGTTCGGAAGTTTCTCTGGCGGTAGAGGCCAGAAACGAGCTGGCGGAAGAGGGTATCGAGGTTGCGGTGGTTTCCATGCCCTGCACCGAGTTGTTTGACCGGCAGGATATCTCTTATCAGGAAGAAGTTCTGGGAACCGCGCCGCGCATCGCCATTGAAGCGGCGTCTAAATTCGGTTGGGAGCGTTATGTCGGTTTGAACGGTGATATCATCGGCATGGACGGATTCGGCGCTTCCGGTCCGGCAGCCGAACTTTATAATTATTTCGGCATCACGAAAGAAGAAATTATCGATTCGGTTAAAAATCTGCTGAAAGAATAATTTGTCCGCTAAAAAACATAAAGCCTCCTGTTTGACAGGAGGCTTTATGTTAATGATGTGTGCAGCTAACGCTGACATAAACATTTGCCTGAACCGACCCCGGAACGGCTGCAGTCACCTCCGGGAGGACAACAGCATTGCATGCCGTCACAGGTTCTGCGTCCCATACCGCTTGGGCAGGTGAAACTGCTGCTGCTGCTGCCGCTTGAACTTCCGCCGGAAGATCCTCCGGAAGAATATTTCAGACAGGAACTGCCGGATTTATAATACCCGGAATTGCATGCCCATCCGGTATTAATTGTTT
>OOAO01002510.1_pt1 | contig 11989 bp, 8 predicted proteins | sample 1671821 | NCBI WGS metagenome assembly OOAO01 (sample SAMN06348196, study PRJEB24527) | human gut metagenome | biome: human gut; feature: ankylosing spondylitis patient; material: feces | host: Homo sapiens | place: China | collected 2015-10 | reverse complement strand
CTTATTTCCATCGGCACCATCGGCCTGATGAAAGCAGTGGATACTTTCGACTCTGACCGTCGGGCACGCTTTTCCACCTACGCCAGCCGGTGCATTGAAAATGAGATCCGGATGCAGTTCCGCCGGAACCGCAAAACCGGCGGGACCGTCTCGCTGCAGGAAGCGCTGGAATCAGATGGTGACTCTGCGCTGACGCTGGCCGATGTGCTGCAGGACAGCTTCTGCATGGAGGACACCTGCGAAACGCAGGACGATATCCGCCGGATGCGGCAGCTGCTGGACGGCCTGCCCTCCAGGGAGCGACAGATCATTCTGCTGCGGTATGGTCTTTCCGGCCAGCCGCCGCTGACCCAGCTGGAAACTGCAAAACTGCTGGACATCAGCCGCAGCTATGTTTCCCGTCTGGAATCTCATGCGCTGGAACTTCTGCGCCAGCGGTGGGATGTTCCGAGCACAAAAACAGCGCAGAGGTAAACGGTGTGCTCACCCCTGCGCCATGCAGTCAGCTATCCAGAATTTTCAACTGCAGTTCGTCCAATTGTTCAAAAGTATACAGTCGATTCAGCGCTTCCACCAGCTCCTTTTTGGAAAGACGCGGCGGCAGACCCAGCGCGTTCAGAAGCTTTGCCTTGCGCTCGGCGCTGCCCGGCCTGCCGGAAAGCCCCCACTCGTAGAGGTCGGTATAGGTGATCTGCCGTCCTTCCGGGCGGGCCGCTGCGGCACCCGCCTCAGCGCCAAGGGCATCCCGCAGCGCCTGTAGAACAATGGCATCGTCCACGCCCTCGACCCCCAGCAGGCCCTCCTTGCCGGGCTGCTCCTTGCGCTTTTCCTTGCCGTGGATCGCGGGCACGTAAGCCTGCACCACATTCTTTTCTCCCACCAGATTGGTGATGTAGGTGCGGATGCGGAAGCCTGCTGCGTCCGAATCCGTGAGCAGGATCAGGCCGTTTTTCTGCGCCAGCGCTTTGAACAGCTGCTGGCGCTTTTTGTCGCTGTAAATGCCAAAGCCATCCGTCAGCAGGATCATGGCATCGGTCAGATGGGAGAGCCGGGCCGCATCGTACTTGCCCTCCACAATGAGCACCCGGCCTGTATGGATCATTTTGTTTTCCTTCATCGTCCGCTCCCTGCCATTGCCAACCGGCACAGCGCTGTTTCCAACAGGATCTGGTCATCGGTAGGCTGGCTTTTCAGGCTCTGGTCCAGTTCCAGCAGCACCTGCATACAGTTTTCAATCTGGCCCAGCGTGTAATGCGAGGCTGTTTCGGCCGACCGCTTGAGCCGGTAATCACTGCCCTTATAGCCAAAATCCTTGAATACCGTGCTGTAATTTTTCCGTTTTGCTGCCCCCAGCTTGACCCGGTACAGATCCACATAGCTGCCGATCATGGCCGCTGTAATGGCAATGGGCTCCTGCTGCAGGCGCAGCAAAGTCTGCAGCTTTTTGCAGGCACCTGTGGCGTTTTTGGCCGTGATCATGCGGATCATCTCGAACACGTCTGCTTCCAGACTGACCGTGCCCATTTCCGCCACCATCGCTGCCGTGACCGTCTGATACCCGGACAATGCACAGAGTTTGTCCACCTCATTTTCCAAAAGGAACGGATCCTCGCCGCAGCGCTCCAGCAGCGCCGCCGCTGCGCCGTCCGGCAGGGTGGTTTTCTGCTCCTTTGCGCGGTCGATCATCATCATTTTCAGTTCAAAGGGCTTGGGCTTAGCCAATTCTTCGGTGTAGCCAAGCGCCTTGCACTGCGCGATCAGCTTTTGTGCGCGCTTGCCTGTTTTGAGCTTGCTGCGCTCCAATTCAAACACGCTGCCCAGCACCACCACAGCATTTTCCAGACTGGAAAGGGTGCTGTTCAACTCTTCCAGATCCTTGTCACTGTAAGCTGCAGGGTCGATCTCCGGCAGCACCACCACACGCCGGGTACCAAAAAATGAGATGGTGCCCGCCGCCATGATGAGCTGTTCGATCTCCGGCGCAGCTCCATCCAGAACCGTGGCATCCTCGTCGCTGTCTGCGGTCAGGATGCGGGTGATGGCCGTGACCGCCTGCCGCACCAGATACCGCTCACTGGAATAAAAATAGTAGACCGGGCAGCCCTTGTCCGCCAACTGCCGGAGTTTTGTCTCGGTCGCCATGCAGGCACCTCCCTTCTCTTATGGTGTTGTTCTATTGTACCACACTCTGCCCGGATTGCAAAGCATCACTCCGTTTTCAGCCCGCCGTGCCGCCGCAGGCTGATGGATGCCGCCAGTTCTTTTCTGTTGTCCATCCAGTCATAGCTGCGCAGGGCCAGAACATTTTTATACTGCACAGCATCCGGCTTTGCAGGGGAGGCCATCAGCCACTGCACTGTGACCTGTTTTGCCAGTTCTACAGTTCCATTGACCACGGCAAACTGCCGGTTGCCCACAGTCAGCCGCACAAGACAGCCATTCCGGGTGCGCAGCATTTCCACCAGAGCCGGTGTGCACCGCAGCTTTTGTGCTGTGTTCACCGCCATTTCTGCTGCCGGAAGTGTCCGCTCTGCTTCCAGTGTACAGGCCGTTTTAGGGTTTGTGCGCAGGTCTGCCACAAGCTCCACAGTCTGCACGCCCCGCCGGGCAAGCTGGTTTTCCACTGCGTTCTGGGCAGAAGCTCCGCCCCGGAACAGCACCACGGCGGTATCGTTCTGGGTGACGACCACTGCCGGCGCGTTGGCGCTGCCTACAAGGTCGATGTGCACCACATCCCGGCTGAGAGCATTGCCCAGCCCGATGGAAACAGCTGCCGCCAGCAGGATGCATGGCCCTGCCACCCGCAGCCGTACCCGCCAGTGGAACGCCAGCCAGCACAACAGGATCAGCACCAGACACACGATGGCTGCATAGGCCGTATCGAAGTAGATGCCCGCGCCCGGTTTTGCAGAGATCCAGACGGCCCAGCGGTCGAGCAGGCCGGTCAACGCCGCAGACGCTGCGGACAGCACCCCATACAGCGGAGCAAGAGCGGGTACCAGGCCGGCAAAGGCCGTGCCAAGGCCCAGCAGCATCATGGGCTGGATGAGCCACAGCACCGCCACACTGGATGCCACCGCATAAATGCTCACACTCAGCCCGCGCAGCACCAGCACCGGGAATGTGGCCACCGAAGCACAAAACGAGATGCAAATGCTTTCCGCAAGGCCCCAAAGACGTTCCGGCAGTTTGAAATACCATGGGCGCTTCACCGGATTTTTCGCGTTTTTCCAGAACTGGCGGTACCACGCATCCCGGGCGCGGCGGATGCACACACCGCCTGCCACCGTGCCCACCACCGCCGCAAACGAAAGTTCAAAGCCGATATCGCACACTGCATAGCTGTTGCCTGCGGTCATAACGATACCTGCCACCGCCAGAGAGGTAAGGGTATCCGGCGGGCCGTACAGCCACACACCCAGTGCACCGACCCAGACCGCCACTGCGGCGCGGCATACCGAGGGTGTGAAGCCGGTCACGCCCATCAGCAAAAAGGCCAGCAGACTTCGGAATACCGCCCGGCGTCTGCGCCTGCGGTAGCTCTGTTCCCACTCGTAGGGCAGGAGTGTGCTGAGGATATCACCGCACAAAATGGACACATGCATTCCGCTTACCACCAGCACATGGGCAAGACCCGCGCCCCGGTAGGCGCTGCGCATGGCCGAAGACAGATAACTCCGGTCGCCGGTAGTCATGGCAGCCAGCACACCACCGGTCTTGCCGTCCATACGGCGGCGCAGCGACGCACTGAGCCTTTGCTGCAGGCGGTGGGTGCGGGCGCGGAAGCTGCCGCTTTCGCCCAGAACCGTAAGCTCCGACCCGTCCTCGTCCATTTCCGCCTGCAGAGCGATGCCGTCCGCATACAGGCTGACCCGGCTTCCGGATGCCGGGGCCGACAGTATAAATCTTCCCTGCACCCTTTCCCCGGCTTTGCACTCCGGCAAAGCACTGCACTCCACCCGGAAGGATGCCGCGCTGCCGTTCACTTTCTCTACATGCAAAACCGCATCCACGATACCGGGATCGTAGGAATCCGCCGTGCTTTCCACCTCTGCGGTCAGCACCAGCGGACGGCCTGCATATTGCACCCGGATGCGCTCCAGCCGGTTTGCCGTGTGCAGCACCGATGCCATACCCACAGCAGTACCCAGCAGGATGCAGAGCGCCGCTTTGCGGGCAGTATCAAAGATGCACAGCACCAGACAAACGGCAACAAAAAATGCCGCAAACGGCACAAAAAGTTCCGTTTGCGGCAAAAAAACGCACACTAACTCCACACCCAGCATTCCAGCACAGAAAACGCAGAGCGGGCGTCGCATTGCAGCTTAATGGAAGAACAGAGGCAGCGGCTCCAGGAAGATGATATCCTTGCGCTCAGCTGCATCGCCCTCGGCCAGAACAGCGGCCTGGCCCACAATGGTGCACTGGGTCTGCTCAGCCAGCGCGTCCAGAGCCTTGAGCGAACCGCCAGTGGAAATGACATCGTCCACCACCAGAACGCGCTTGCCGCTCATCTTGTCCAGCTCCTTGCGGTCGATGACCAGCTTCTGCTTGCCTGCGGTGGTGATGGACTGATCCTCCACCACCACGGGGTCGGTCATATACAGCTTTTCACCCTTGCGTGCGCAGACGTAGGGCTTGCCGCTCTGGCGGCTCATCTCGTGTGCCAGAGGGATGCCCTTGGCCTCGGCGGTCAGCAGGATATCAAAATCCGGGCACTTCTTCAGCAGTTCAGCGGCAGCAGCCACGGTCAGCTCGGCATCACCCAGCATGATAAAAGCAGCAATGTCCATGTGGTCATTCACCTTGCAGATGGTCAGCTCACGGGTCAGGCCTGCAACGTGCAGAGTATAGGTCTCAGCCATAATTCAACGCTCCCTTTTTATTGGAATCAGACAGGCAGCTTTTCGCCGCCCAGAACATGGAAATGCAGATGTTTCACGGTCTGGCCTGCGTCCTCGCCAACATTGGAAATGACGCGGTAGCCGTTGTTCAGGCCCTGCTCCGCAGCCAGCTTTGCGATCACTGCAAAGATATGGCCCAGCAGTGCGCCGTCCTCTTCGGTCAGCGCAGCGGCAGAGACAATGTGCTTTTTGGGCACCACCAGAAAGTGCACCTTGGCCTGCGGGTTGATGTCGTAAAACGCCACCACCTGCTCGTCCTCGTACAGCTTCTTGGAGGGGATTTTCCCCTCCGCGATCATACAGAACAGACAATCTTCCATGGGAAACAACTCCTTCCTGATATTTTATAAACGTCCCCGCCCTCTCAGGCCGCTTTGCGTCCAGCTCTCCCAAAGGGAGAGCCCTTGGCAAAACCATAAACTTTGGCAGCGCGTCAGCGCTGACGGAGAGGGCGAACCCGTTTTCTTATTCGCCCAGAGCCTTCTTGACGATGGCGCTGACAGCAGCCAGAGCTTCGTCGATCTTGGTCTCGTCCTTCAGGCCGGCCATTGCAAAGTCCGGCTTGCCGCCGCCCTTGCCGCCGGCAATGGCAGCGATCTCCTTGACCAGAGCACCGGCCTTCAGGCCCTTTTCCTGTGCCTGTTTGGTCACAGTGACAGCCATGGTGATCTTATCCTCAGCCTTGCCCACCAGAACCGCCACAGCGGGCTTCACAGCCTTGTCGCGGATGGTATCGCACATGCCGCGCAGGGTGTCGCCGGTGGTGCCGGTGAAGTATGCAGAAGCGATTTTCACGCCGCCGATCTCTTCGGCATTGTCAAACAGGCTGGTCACCTTGGAAGCGGCGACCTGTGCCTTGATCTCTTCCAGCTCCTTGGCCAGAGCCTTGTTCTCAGCCATCACGGCCTCGGCACGGACGGGCAGAGCGGTCACGTTGTTTGCCTTCAGGGTGTTTGCCACGGTATGCAGCATAGCCTCCTGCAGGTTTGCACGGATCAGCAGGTTGCGGCCGGTGACAGCCTCGATGCGGCGGATGCCCGCAGCAACGGAGGCCTCGCTCACGATCTTGAAGCCGCCGATCTGGGCGGTGTTCTTCACGTGGGTGCCGCCGCAGAACTCGGTAGACCAACCCTCGATGTCCACAACACGCACGACCTTGCCGTACTTTTCGCCGAACAGAGCCATTGCACCCAGCTTCTTGGCTTCCTCAATGGGCATTTCCCGGACGGTGACGTTCATGGACTCGTAGATTTTATCGTTCACGATCTTCTGCACGCGGGCCAGCTCCTCGGGAGTGACAGCGCTGAAGTGGGTAAAGTCGAAGTGAGTGATCTCTGCATCCTGATAGGAGCCTGCCTGATGGACGTGGTCGCCCAGCACTTCACGCAGAGCTGCCTGCAGCAGATGGGTGGCGGTGTGGTTGCGGGCAATGGCCATGCGGTATTCCTTATCCACCTGAGCGGTCAGATGGTCGCCCACCTTCACGATGCCGCTCTCCAGCACGCAGGTGTGGACGTAGTAGCCCTTGGGGGTCTTCTTCACATCCAGCACGCGCAGGCTGCAGTCGGCGCTGTTCAGCATGCCGTGGTCCGCAGCCTGACCGCCCATCTCAGCGTAGAAGGGAGTCTTATCCAGAACCACCAGCACGCCGTCCTTCGCTTCCTCATCGGTAGCAATGGCATCGGTCAGGGTCTCCTCGTCGCTCAGGGCCACCACAACGCCGGTGTCGTTCAGGGTCTCGTAGCCGGTAAAGACGGTGGGCTCTGCATCCAGCGCACCGAACAGATCCTCGCTCCAACCGGAGATGTTCTTCTTCAGGCGCTCCGCACGGGCACGCTCCTTCTGCTTGGTCATTTCGGCGTGGAAGCCTTCCTCGTCGATCTCAATGCCCTGCTCTGCAGCGATCTCCTTGGTCAGATCCAGCGGGAAACCGAAGGTATCGTTCAGCTTGAACACATCCAGACCCTTCAGCAGGTGCTCATGTGCCTTTTCCAGACCGTCGATCATGTTGTTCAGGATGTTCATGCCGGCATCAATGGTACGGGCAAAGTTTTCCTCCTCGGTGCCGATGACCTTCTTGATATAAGCATCGTGCTCGCGCAGCTCGGGGTATGCGCTCTCGCTGGACTGGATGACAGTCTCCACCAGCTCCACCAGGAACGGGCGGGTGATGCCCAGCATACGGCCATGGCGGGCAGCACGGCGCAGCAGGCGGCGCAGCACATAGCCACGGCCCTCGTTGGAAGGCAGGATGCCATCGGACACCATGAAGGTGCAGCTGCGGATGTGGTCGGTGATGACACGGATGGAGATATCGGTCTTGTCGTCCTCGCCGTAGGTCTTGTTGGCAATGTGCTCTACATGGTGCAGCACGCTCTGCACGGTGTCAACCTCAAACAGGTTGCCCACGCCCTGCATCACGCAGGCCAGACGCTCCAGACCCATGCCGGTATCAATGTTGGGGCGTGCCAGACGCTCGTAGTGGCCCTTGCCGTCGGCATCGAACTGACTGAACACCAGATTCCAGATCTCCATATAGCGGTCGCAGTCGCAGCCCACGCCGCAGGTCGGCTTGCCGCAGCCGTACTCGGGGCCGCGGTCAAAGTAGATCTCGGAGCAGGGGCCGCACGGGCCGGAGCCATGCTCCCAGAAGTTGTCTTCCTTGCCCAGACGCACCATGTGGTCGGGGGCGATGCCCACCTTCTTGGTCCAGATATCGTAAGCCTCGTCGTCCTCTTCGTACACAGAGATGTGCAGGCGGTCCTTCGGAATGGCCATCCACTCGTCGGAAGTCAGGAACTCCCATGCCCAGGGAATGACCTCCTCCTTGAAGTAATCCTGGAAGGAGAAGTTGCCCAGCATTTCAAAGAAGGTGCCGTGGCGGGCAGTGATGCCAACACGCTCGATATCCGGGGTGCGGATGCACTTCTGGCAGGTGGTCACGCGGTGACGGGGCGGCTCTTCCTGAGCCAGAAACCACTTTTTCATGGGGGCCATGCCGCTGTTGATGAGCAGCAGGCTGGGGTCGTTCTTGGGCACCAGCGGGAAGCTGTCCAGACGCAGGTGGCCCTTGCTCTCAAAGAAGCTCAGGTACTTTTCACGCAGTTCATTCAAACCGGTCCATTGCATAGGTTTTCTCTCCTCGATTGTCCTTGGCGTTTGCACGTCAGATTTATGATTATGGCAGACGGGGCGGGTGGGCGCAGAAAACAAAAAACAGCCCCATCCCAAAAGGGACGAGGCTGCCTGTAAACTGCTCCGTGGTACCACCCAAATTGCAAAGGATAAAATGTGTCCCCTGCCGCTTTCGGCGCGTTAACGCTGCGCTGCGTCCGACTTGTGTCGCCGGAAGCTCCGGGGCGGCGCAAAATGGAACCGGCCGGAACGCCTTGCAGCTGGAAGCGCTCTCTCTGAACGGCGGTGTGCATTTCTGACCCCATCATTGCCATCTGTCATAATTTTACATTCCGCAAAGCAGACACAATGCCCCTTTGCGTACAGCTAAATTATAGCATACGCAAAACGTTTGTCAACGGTTTTGAGCAAAATTTACGGCACCCAGATGCGGACGATGCTGCTGATGGTGCCATCCTCGGTAAAGACCAGGGTGTTGTTGGGCATCCAGCCGTCCGGCTCGGCGTTGACGGCCTCGGCCACGGCATCGGCGCCGTCCGTCTCCACGGCGGAAGCCTGCGGGTCGGCCGAGCTGTCGCTCAGGGTCACGCCCCCGGCCAGAGGCAGGGTCACCTCGCCCATCTCATAGTAGACGGGGTAATCGTCAAAGGTCATCGTCCGGTAGGTGTCATCATCCTCCAGCTTCAGATCCAGCCCGCCGGGCTGCTCCATGCCGCCGTTGATGCCTACAAAATGGTGCTGGTCATTCCGCTCAATGCTTTTCACCTCGGTTGTCACACATTGATCCTGCGCCGCCCCCTCTTCATGGAAGGCGATCTTATCGCCGACAGCAAGCTTTTCAATCTCCTCTTTCTTATAAATGTCGTAGCCGAACACCTTTGCAGTCAATTTACCGTTCTGCACACCGGAGGTAATGGAGGCAGAAACAAATGTGGTGGTCTGCGTGTCATCAAGGTCATCCAGTGTCCATGTCCGCAGATTGATCGGTTCCGTAACGCCTTCTTCTGCCACATGGGACGAGGCTAGCACTGCACTGGATGCGGGGGTGCTGGCGGGGGTGCCGGAGCCGCCGCAGGCCGTCAATGCGATGCCCGCAGCCAGAACAGCCAGAATCTTATATTTCAGGTTCATAAAAATACCTTCTTTCTTGACGCGGTAGATTTATTCCGCTACAATAAAAACGAATCAAGAACCCATTCTATTGCAACTGATTTTAAGATAGAGAGGACTTTCCCGTGAAAATTTTAAAAGTAAAATGTCTTGCCCCTACCCGGCTGGACAATTATCTAACCCAGCAGTACCCCGCCCTGACCCCCGGCCGCCTGAACAAGGCCCTGCGGGAGAACAAGATCAAGCTGAACGGCAAAAAGCAGCCGCTTTCCACCCGCGTGATGGCCGGTGATGAGATCAAGCTGTTCATTCTGGATGAAGTTCTGGATGCGGACAGGCGTGTGGACGGCCCGGCGTGGAAGAACGCCCGCGGCCCGGCACAGGTGGTCTACGACTGCCCACAGATTGTCATTGTGAACAAGCCCGCCGGTCTTGCCGTGGACGGTCCGGAGGACGACACCCTGCTGAACCGCACCCTGCTCTACCTGAACCAGCAGGGCGAGTACAAGGAGAACGACCTGTACACCCCGGCGCTGTGCCACCGGCTGGACACCGGCACCAGCGGCCTTGTCATCGTTGCCAAGACCCCGGAGGCCGAAGAGCTGTTCCTTGCAGCCATCAAGAACCGCGAAGTGAAAAAGACCTACCTCTGCGTCACCTTCGGCCGTCCGATGCCGCCGGATGCCACTCTGGGCGGTTATCTGCTCAAGGACGCGGACCGCGGCATCGTGAAGATCGTGGAGGAAAAGCAGCCCGGTGCCAAGGAAGTGGAGACCCGGTACGAGACCATCGCCGTCTCCGGCCGTCTGGCCCTGCTGAAGGTGCAGCTGATCACCGGCCGCACCCATCAGATCCGCGCACACATGGCCAGCATCGGCTGTCCCATTCTGGGCGACAGCAAATACGGCAACAACACCGCCAACCGCGAGCTGAAACTCAAGTATCAGGCCCTGTGCGCATGGGAACTCACCATGCCCCGCTTCAACCAGCCGGATTTCGAGTTCCTCAGCGGCAAGACCTTCCGCGCACCAAAGCCCTGGTATTACAGTCAGGTACTGGACGGAACCCTGAAATAAGCTTTTTTACAACAAATTACAGCAAAAAAGAAATCCCGGAAGTGTATTCCGGGACTTCTTTTTTTCGTTTATGATTTTACTGGAATAGACCGCCAAACCAGCCCAGAGTGGACTCAGTTGCATTTGCAAAGGCATCCTGAACTTCCTGAATGCTGTCCAGCAGCTTGGTGCCCTCGGTATCCTTCACCGACCAGTAAACACCGCTGCTTGCCGAGCCATCCGAAACCGTGAAGTCACTGGTAAAGCAGAGGTTATCGCCCTGAGAATCGGTCACGACCACCATGTAGGTGTAATTGCCTGCGGGCAGTTCACCAAAGCGGATGGAGCTGTCCAGCGACTTGAAGGAGAAGATCGCCGTATTGGGTGCTGCCTGTGCAGTGAACACCGTCTGGTCGTTCTCGTCCAGCACTGCCACCTGCACATTGGTCAGGGTGGTGCCCAGCGCAGCATTTGCAGTGCCGGTCAGTGCCATGCCCTTGCCCGCACGGACATTGATGGGGTAGCTCATGCCTTCCAGACGCAGGCCGTCAGCCTCTGCAGCAATGAAGTTGTGATCTGATGCCACATACCAGTAGCAGGAGGACCTATTGACCGAAACGCTGGAGTTTTCCAGCGGGATGCGTCCGGAAGAGATGTTGCCTGCCGGATCGGAGCAATAGAAGTTGCCGTTGGTGTAGTCGGTGAGCAGCACTGCATGGGGCTGGCTGCGGTCATACAGCACGATGCCCTCCGGGTGCTGCGAAAGCAGGGTGATCAGGGTCTGTACTTTTTCCTGTTTGCGGGAGGGCAGTGTGCCGTAGCCCACCTGCATCTCCTTATATGTAAAGCTGTGGGAAAGCCCGTTGGACCATGCTGTGGAACGGACACTGTTCTCGGTCACAGTGGACCAGTCGGTCAGGCCGTCAAAATAGGCACGGCGGCGCAGCATCATGGCTGCGGATGCCAGTGTGCAGGTGCCGCCACGGCTCTGCTTGAAGTAGAAGCCTGCGTCCACGTTCAGATCAACCGCCAAGGCCGCCGGCAGGCAGGTGAGCATAAACACCAGTGTCAGCACAAGGCTCAGCAGTTTTTTACGGGACGGTGCAGCGGTATTCACGGGTAGGTTCTCCTTTCAGCTTCCATGGCTTGTTACGTTTACCACCATAAAGTATACCAACCTGTTACCCTTTTGTAAACGTTTGTGAAGCTTTTTTCTCAATATCAACACGTTTGGGCAGTTTTTGTTGGAGAGAATGCACAGTTTCCGGCAAGATATTCTACATTTTTTACAAAAATCCCGTCCTGACATTTTTTCAAGCGCACCGCATTTTGCATTCTTTTTTCATTTTCTGACCACGCTGTGGGCAAACAAAAAAGCTCCACTGGGGCTTTCGTTGCTTCGCAAACGCAAACTTTTTTCTCCGCAATCAGCCGTCAAAGTGTCCTCAAACCGGACAGTTTGGGTGCCATCCTTGTAGTTGAACGTAATCAGCATCCGGTCATCGTATAGAAAAATGGCATTGACAAAAATCTCGATCAGCGCTTTTCGCTGCTTTTTCTGCGAAATATCGAACTTTCTAAATTTCATCAGCCAGAATCGGATGAAATCCTCATTGAAGCTGGGCTTCTTTAATTTTTCATCTGCGATTTTTACAGTCAGCTCATCTTTCTGGCTTTCCAGCGCTTCCAGCCGCTCTTTCGTTGTCCGAGTGTACAAGCCGTCCTCGATCGCCTTCATCAGGTTGTCCAGCTTTTTGTTGACCTCTCGCAGTTGCTTTTCCAGCA
>OOAO01002504.1_pt1 | contig 12008 bp, 9 predicted proteins | sample 1671821 | NCBI WGS metagenome assembly OOAO01 (sample SAMN06348196, study PRJEB24527) | human gut metagenome | biome: human gut; feature: ankylosing spondylitis patient; material: feces | host: Homo sapiens | place: China | collected 2015-10 | reverse complement strand
CTTAAACGAAACCCGCCGGGGAGATCTCATCGCTATCCATTCCTGCGGTGCCTACGGCGAAGCAATGGCTTCCCGCTATAATCTGCGCGATCTGCCCGGTAGTGTTTTTCAATACCCAAAGTGACCAAAGGAATTTTGTTTTCCAATGGTCACTCTATACCAAACGATTGATCTCAACCGAAATTTTACGTTTTTCTCATCATCCGATCTTCTCCGGTTTCTTTTTTGAACCATCAGCCGGTTTTGCGATCGATTCCCGCATTTGTGTATCGGCTTCTATATTTTTCATGCGATAATAATCCATCACGCCTAAATTACCGGAACGGAAGGCTTCCGACATCGCCAGAGGCACATTGGCTTCGGCTTCGATCACCTTCGCTTTCATCTCCTGGGCCAATGCTTTCATTTCCTGTTCTCTGGCCACAGCCATCGCCCTCCTCTCTTCCGCTTTCGCCTGAGCGATTTTCAGATCAGCTTCGGCCTGGTCGATTTGTAAACCTGCCCCGATATTTTTACCCACATCGATATCGGCAATATCGATGGAAAGGATTTCAAAAGCCGTACCGGAATCCAAACCTTTATCCAACACCACTTTGGAGATAAAATCCGGATTTTCCATCACCGCTTTATGGGATTCCGACGAACCGATCGACGACACGATCCCTTCTCCTACCCGGGCCAGCACCGTCTCTTCACCGGCACCACCGACCAAACGCTTGATATTGGCCCGGACAGTCACCCGCGCTTTAGCGATCAACTGGATACCGTCTTTAGCGACAGCCGTAACCGGAGGTGTATTGATCACTTTCGGATTTACACTCATTTGTACTGCTTCGAATACATCCCTACCGGCCAGATCCACAGCAGTTGCAATCTGAAAAGTCAGATCGATATTGGCTTTCGAAGCAGATACCAAAGCATGCACCACCTGGGCCACATGGCCTCCGGCCAGATAATGAGCCTCCAGCAAATCCCGGTATAATTCGATACCTGCCTTTTTCCCCTCGATCATTGCACTGACAATCACCGTAGGCGGCACTTTTCTCCAACGCATCAACACCAATTGTAATAAAGATATTTTCACATCCGATACCAATGCCTGGAACCACAAACCGACAGGAATCAGATACAAAATAATCCATAACAGGAACAATCCTCCGGCTATGGCGACCACCAACAAAATAACACTGCTGTTTTCCATTTCAAACTGTTTTTAATTGTACAATTACTTTATTTCTCAATACTTTAACGACCTCGACCGGACGATGGGCATCGATATAGCCCGATCTGGATTCGGCTTCCACGACCATATCCCCCAATTTTACATTTCCCATAGGTGCCAAGCGTCCTAACGTCTCTCCGCAATCTCCGGCCTTAACCGAATCCCCAATCCCCTCTACCGTCCCTTCCAGACGGGTATCCAGGCTCAGCCTTTTCCAGGTTTTTGTCCGAAGGACATACCAGGTCATCCCGAAGCCGAAGACAACCGTACCCGCCAAAATCAGATGGCCCGTCACTCCGCCATAATACGCGTATCCGAAATATACTCCGGCAATAATACTGATAAATCCCAGAATTCCGGCGACATTAATCCCCGGTAAAACCAAAATCTCCAATACCACCAGGATTGCCCCGATCAGAATCAGCATCAATACGATCAACCATTCCATAATAAATTTTTTAATTTGCTAAAGATATATTTTTTCGGGAAATATACACACATTATCACACCGAAAAATTCAACATTTCTCCTTCCTTATTTTTCCCCTTCCGGGAAACACCTATCGATCACCTACTGACCATGTTTCGATCATCTATCGCATCATACAATACATGACAGGCAGATAAACGGGAATTCGTACGCCCGTGACAACTGAAAAAGCAAGAGAATCACCGTATTTCACACAAGCATAAAGCTAAAATACCCGGTTTCCTTCTTTTTATTCTAACGTTTATTATAAATTTGTAATACGGTCACCTCCGTGAGTGTTTGTAAAATGCTAATTATTCTTTATATTTGTAATTCGTTTAGAGAAATCGGGACGAAGACAATTTAATGAAAGGCGTTTAGTTTTATCCTCTCTTTTAAAATCGCCAAATTTTAAGTTACAAGGATAAACGGTACAAACGCTCATGCTTGCCATATAGTCATCTACACTATATATGGTTTAGCGTGGGGTGACTGTTTATTTGTAACAAGGTGTTTGGCGATACCTAAAAGAGGATAAACTGAGAGTTCCCACGCTATTTCTTTTTATATAATTTACCTTCAGGGAATCAGGGTTTCAAAAGCATGGTTGTATGTGGAATTTATTTACTCATTTTTTCAAATGCCGGCACTTGATATGGCTTCCGGTCCTATGCGTTACTTTGGCAGGATGCAAAGACGATTTCGATGACAGTGAACTACGCAAACAAATCGCAGACCTCGACGGGCGGTTAACCTCCCTCGAAAAGTTGTGCGCGCAGATGAACACGAATATCTCATCCATGCAGACAATCGTCAACGCACTGCAACAAAATGATTACATCACAGGAGTTACCCCCATCACGGAAGGAGGGAACACCATCGGCTACACGATCACGTTCGCAAAAAACAAACCGATCTCCATCTACCACGGGAAAGACGGGGAAAAAGGAGAACAGGGGAATAAGGGAGAGGATGGGAAAACTCCCGTTATCGGGATAAGACAAGACACGGACGGCATTTACTACTGGACACTGAACGGTACTTGGCTTTTAGACGATGAAGGGAAAAAACTAAGAGTAACAGGTAAAGACGGTCTTAATGGAAACACGCCCCAAATGAAAATTGAAAATGGTCGTTGGTTAGTCTCATTAGATTATGGCATTTCATGGGAAGACGTTGGACAAGCAACCGGCGAATCAGGCAAAACCCCTCTATTAGTTATAGAAAACGGTTTTTGGAAAATTTCGTGGGACAATGGAACTTCTTGGGAAACCCTGGCTCCAGCCAGTACCAGTGATATCATACCTAAAATAGAAATAACCAATGGTCGTTGGATGATATCCTGGGACAATGGCGACACGTGGCAAGATGCCGGACAGGCAACTGGGGATCAAGGTATAGCCGGTACAACACCTATCATGAAAATAGAAAACGGCAAATGGATCGTTTCTTTTGACGGAGGTACGTCCTGGAGCGATTTGGGGCAAGCAACCGGCGAAAAAGGCGAGGATGGACAAGATGGGATTGACGGAAAAACTCCAAAATTTAAAATTGAAAACAATGCCTGGTATATATCTTATGACGAAGGAGAAACCTGGAAATACATCGGACCTGCAACTGCATCTAGCGGAGGTTCATTCTTTTCACAAATAATAGATGATATTGAATATGTACATTTTATAATAGCGGAATCACAACAACTGATATCTATACCAAAATTTAAATTGCTCACGATTATTTTTACTCCTAACGAGACGGATGTACGTTTGCTCCCGAACACAACCTATTCTTTTTCTTATCTTGTAGGAGAAGCTGATGAAAAACTGGTTGTAAAGGTCGCCACACAAAATGGATTTCAAGCCGTGGTAAAACCAACAGCTTATGACCGGGGGGTAATAGAAGTTACAACTCCTGCCACGCTTGGAACTTTTTCCAAGGACAATGTTACTGTATTTTTTTTCGATGGAAAAGGACGTACCATTTTGCGCACAATCACCTTTGTGGAAGGAAAGATTCAAATACCCACGAAAAGTTATTCGGTCGGTTACGGGGGTGATCGAGTGGACGTGGAACTGGAAACCAATATCGAATATGAAGTAGAGATTTCGGAAGAAGCAAAATCTTGGGTTGAACTGATGCCAGATAGTAGGGCAACTTTTCGAACCGATCGCATTTCTTTTATGGTAAGACCTAATCCTACCGGCAAGGAACGTGTCGCAATTATAGAAATGATTGATAAACAAGGTATATCTTCAGAAAAAATCGCAATTTTTCAATCTTCCGGAGTATTACCTAAAACTTTTCATGTATCTACACCGGGAACTCTCGGTCAATTACTTGCAGAACAAGAGTTGCCTCATGAGCTAATAATATCAGGTTCATTGAATGAAAGTGATTATGCCTCCTTAAAAGACTATTCAACAGGCAAAATTTTAGATTTAACAGGTGTGACTGATACAAGTATACCCGAAGCTGCTTTCCAAGGCTCAACTGCATCCTACGTATATTTGCCATTGGGACTAACGGAAATTCCGAAAAACGCTTTTCGTGAAAGTACCATGACAACCATAGACATTCCGGAATCTGTAACATGTATTGGGGCATATGCTTTTCATCGCTCCAAAATAACATCATTAGCCCTTCCGGAAAATTTGGGACGCATAGAAGCCGGTGCTTTTGCCGGTCTCAATATCCAAGGAAATCTTGTTATTCCTGATGCGACTACCTTTATTGGGAGCACGGCATTTTGTGGAAGTACTTTTGATGGTACTTTGTCGATAGGTGAAGGTGTGAAAAAAATAGGAACGGGTGCTTTTGCCGATATAAAATTCACTGGTGATTTGATTATTCCCGATGCTGTACAGGTGATGGGCGAGAAGGCATTTCATAATGCAATTTTTACAGGTTCTTTAAAAATTGGCAACGGACTGACCGTTATTCCAAAGGATGCATTTCTTATGCAGCCAGGCAAATCCCCTAGAGATTATCCTTTTATGCGGGGGACTTTAACTATTGGAGAGAATGTAACTCGAATAGAAGAACGTGCCTTTGAATATTGTGGCTTTACAGGAGATTTAATTATTCCTGACAAGGTAGAAACGATAAACCAATACGCCTTCAGAAGTTGTTATCGATTTTCGGGTAAATTAATTTTAGGAGAAAAAGTTTCTTATATTGAGAAACATGCATTTGCTGGTAATGATCAAATATTTCCTACAGAATCGATGAAATTATCTTTCGAGGAAATACATTGCAAGGGAGTAAGACCTCCCATGATGACCAAATATGCTTTTGGGGGATCTCGTATCTCAGAGGAGCCAGTAGAAGATATCTTTTTAAATGTTCCAATATATGTACCATATTATACTATGGATTTATACAAAGAAGCTATCGGTTGGAAAACAATAGCTTCTGAATTCAAGTCGTTAGAATCATATCCAAAGTAAATTATTTTATCAATTACACAAATCAATATCATGCAAAAAGAAAGATTACAAAAACTTTGGGATAAATACAAAGGACAAATGACGTCCGAAGAGTTGAACACCATCCTCGGACGGGGCATTTGCTACTCGAAGATAGAGAAGACACACCGAATTTTAGTCACGGGGATGAACCCGTCGTTCCGGCAAGGGGACCCGGCACGGGAGAATTCCGTGTGCGAGTACGAGTATCAAGGAATCGTGGAAGGCGGAGAAGACCGTTATTTCCTGGCTTTCGACAAGCTTTTCCCGGGAGCGTACAAGCAGGAAGTGGCGTATATGGATTTGCTGAATTTCCGGGAAACGGATCAGAATACCGTGTGGAAGTTTTGCAAAGACCCGAAAGGGCTTGAACTCGTTGCCGGGAATTTACGGTTGAGCCAGCTTTTCATCGAGCAAGTGGTGCGCCCGCGGCTGATCATGGTGAAGAACAAAGGTTCATGGTGCTTCTGGGGCAAGGAAGCAAAAGCGGATGAAAATATCTGGATGGGATACCGCTTCGAACACCTGGAATCACTCCCCTGCGGCGATTTCTGCCGCATTACAGGGCTGATAGACCACCCGGACCGGGTGAACCACGATTGCCTGTTGGAAACCAACCTGAAGGGTACGCTGGTGCTGTTCACGAGCCATTTCCAATACCAAGCTTCGGATAAACTGCCCACGCCGGAATTGCTCGCCCGGCTGTGCGGGATGATAGAATAGCCCCGAGGACTTAATGAATGTCTTGGAAGAATGGCCTGTTATTGATGTGGATTTCATCAATAACAGGCTTCTTCACGAAGAAACGATATATAACATCGGAATAAAACAAACCTACATGTTTGCTTATATGGAAACAAAATATTAATTTTGCATATACAAAGAAAAAACAATGGAAGGAAAAGTTATACAAGTAATATTGAGCAGCGAAGCGGAAAACTTTGTAAGACTTCAATCCCTAAAGACGCAACAGAAAATAGCATATAATATCCGAAAACTGGAATGCGGAGTTATGGATAAGGAACTTTTCAAGAAATTGGAGAACTCTGAAATATGGGAATTGCGTACTTTGTTCAATGGCATTTGTTATCGTCTTTTTGCCTTTTGGGATACAGACAAACGAACTTTAGTGGTAGCCACTCACGGTATAATAAAGAAAACCTCAAAGATTCCAAAGAAAGAGATAGAAAAGGCCGAATCTATAAGAAAAGAATATTTTAACAATAAAAAAATAAAGCTATGACAAAGATAAGTTTTACCCCCTCTGACAAATTAATAGACGATGCGTGGGGAAAAATAGGAACTCCCGCAAGGGACGCAATGGAAGAGCAACTCAAGGAAGAGGTTCAGGCTTATTTTGTAGGAGAAGCTATTAAAAACGCACGCCTGAAACAGCACCTCACGCAAGAAGAATTAGGCGAACGAATAGGGGTTAAACGTTCCCAAATTTGCAAGCTGGAAAACGGGAATTGCTCTATTACCCTTTCCACGATGAGGAGGGTATTCAAGGCTCTGGGAATTACAACAGCCAGCCTTGATTTAGGCATCGCGGGAAAGGTTACTTTATGGTAACCTTATAAACCCGCCAAGAAAGAATTTGATCTATACCAATTATCATACCACGTTACGATTCAACCACAAGCGGAACAACAGATCGATTATCCGGTATTTCGCCCCTCGCTGTTTTTTCGCCATTCTCTCCACGATTTTTTGATCTGTCATCATTTTCAAATACGGAGATATTTGCCCGTTCTCTTGTCCTGTCATTTCCCTGATTTCTTTCAATACCCCCCCTTGTCCGCCATCGCCAACACCGACAGCAAGCGCTGAATCTGAATGACAAATGCATCATATTTAGCTTGATAATAGAGGTGGTAACAATTGATATACGAATTATATTATATAAATTTTTTTCTATAGAAGATTTCTTCTACTAATCACTCAATAACACACTTTAAAGCAGAAAACTAACCACCTATTTATCTGCACATTACAAAACTTTTCTCTTTTTTCTGCATTTTTTTCTCCCGTAAAAGTGCAAATTTCCCCCCTCGTGTAGTAAGATACCGTATGTAAATCCCATCCAAGTGAGTTGGAGGGAAAAATGTATTATTAACAGTTTAATTTTTAAAGTTATGGCTAGAATAAGCTCAGATCCGATCGCGAACTATCGGGGACGTATTGGTAAGATCTCTTACTACATACGAGAATGCGAGAATATGGCTCGCAAAAGTTCGTCTGCAGGGAAAATTTCTGATTCGCCGGCAGCCGTTGCACAACGGACAAAGTTCGGAAGATTGATTAAATTATCCCGGGAACTCGCCCCGGCAATCACACTCGGATTTCCCCAACGTAAGCGGGGACAATCGCCGGCAAACGCCTTCATGTCCTTGAATAAGGAAATTTGCACGCTGGAAGACGATACGCTAACCGTGGACTACGAACAGCTGCAATGTGCACAAGGATCGCTCACGGAACCGGACATCACCGCCACGTACAACACTTCGACTTCAAAAATCACGTTTGAGAACACGGCTATGGAAGACCTCGCCTATTGCAATGCGGACGACAAGACGTATGGAGTGCTGGTGAACACCCAAGGGGGCGGATGCCGGGTGATTCCTCTCGGCGAACGCGGAGAAAGCGGCTCGACAAGCGTCACTCTTCCTGCAAAATGGGAAAAAGAACACGTAATAGTGTACGTTTTCGCCACGAGCGCGAACAGGAAGATGGCTTCGCCATCTGTCTGTATCACACTGACAGAAGAGGCTTAACACGACGACAGGGGGGCCCCCCCCTGTCGTCTATATAAATACCATTATCAAATATTTAAAGTATTATATCATGAAAGTCAAAGATTTTATCAACGGACAATTTCAAGGAAGACACAATAACCTTATTTTTTACACGAGAGGTAATAACACATACGTCCGGCGTTATGCCATTCCCGGCAAAAAACGGAAATGGGAAACCGAGGGACGTACCCCCAAACAGCAGGCCGTAGCGATACGCTTCAAGGCAGTACAAGTTTTTTACATGACGTTTGCCAAACAAGTGTCGCCCGAAATCTGGCGGGCCGTGGCAAAAACAGTGGGACGACACGCCCCGAACGTGTTTTTCTCAAGAAACTTCCATTGCTTCGGGGAGGAAGGCCAAATCGCCGATTTCGGGAATTTCATGTTCACGGACGGCACTTTACCTCTCCCCAGGAATCTGAAAGTAAGCGGGGAAGGTCCTCTGTTCAAGGTCACATGGCAAGAAGAACGGATGTGGAAAACCGTATCCGGAACGGACAGATTACAAATAGGGGTATTATATGACAACGATTCCCGTATCCCCCGGGTCACCAGCCAGGTAAAAGGAAGACGCGGAGAGCTGCATGGAGAATTTACCCTCGATGAATCCATCGGAAAAAAGGCGCACGTGTACATTTTCTTCTGCAACGAAACCGGCACCAGGTTCTCCGCCTGCCGATATTTCCACGTGAAAATAAATTCATGATAAAACATGAACAAAAACCCGGTCCATGAAATTCCTGTTCCCGATTTTCAATTCTCGATTATTATATTTTACTTTGTACCGGGTTTTTCATTACCGACACGAATGATAAATCAAGCATATAAAAGAGAGTTTGAATGAAATACACGGAATTGAACGACTGCGAAGAATTCTACCACAAAGTAGAATACTACAATAAAACAAAGACCGAACAATTAAGTTACCATTATAAAGAAATACTGAAACTGCTGGGCGAAGACCCCGACAGGGAAGGTTTGGTAAAAACTCCCTACCGTGTGGCAAAAGCCATGCAATTTATGACAAGGGGGTATCACGAGAATCCGGAGGAAATTCTGCGGTCGGCACTTTTCAAAGAAGATTACCGCCAGATGGTTATTGTGAAAAACATCGAGATCTATTCCATGTGTGAACACCATATGTTGCCTTTCATCGGGCAGGCTCACGTGGCGTATATCCCGAACGGATACATCACCGGGCTAAGCAAAATAGCACGGGTAGTGGAAGCCTTTTCCAGAAGACTGCAAGTACAGGAAAGATTGACAAACGACATAAAGAACTGCATCCAGAACACCCTCAACCCCCTGGGCGTTGCCGTGGTGATCGAAGCACAGCACATGTGTATGATGATGCGGGGCGTTCAAAAACAAAACTCGGTAACAACGACTTCCGACTTCAGCGGCGCATTCGAGAAACTCGCCACGCGGGAGGAATTCATCCGGCTGATCAGTAATAAGTTTCATTAAGAAATAAACAAAACGAGTATGAAAAAAGCATTTGTTTTCCCGGGACAGGGAGCTCAATTCGTAGGAATGGGCAAGGATTTGTATGAAAACTCACCCGAAGCAAAAGAATTATTTGAAAAAGCGAACGAAATATTGGGATTCCGCATTACGGATCTGATGTTCAACGGCACCGACGAAGACCTGAAACAAACCAAAGTAACCCAACCGGCGATATTCCTTCACTCCGTGATTCTGGCCAACTCGCTGACCGAAACTCCGGATATGGTAGCCGGCCACTCCCTGGGAGAATTCTCAGCCCTGGTCGCTGCCAAAGCTTTATCTTTCGAAGACGGATTACGCCTGGTACACGCCAGAGCGCTGGCGATGCAAAAAGCCTGCGAAGCCAATCCTTCTACCATGGCCGCAGTGATCGGAATGGCCGACGAAAAAGTAGAAGCGATCTGTAAAGAGATCGACGAAGTGGTGGTTCCCGCCAACTACAATTGTCCGGGGCAGATCGTTATTTCAGGTAGCAACAAAGGGATCGAGACCGCTTGCCAGAAACTGACCGAAGCCGGAGCGAAACGTGTATTGCCTTTAAAAGTCGGAGGTGCCTTCCACTCTCCGTTGATGGAACCGGCACGCCAGGAACTGGAAACAGCCATTAAAAACACCCGTTTCTCAACCCCGGTCTGCCCGATCTATCAGAATGTAGATGCCCAACCTTATACCGATCCGGCTAAGATTCAGGAAAACCTGATCGCCCAATTGACCGCATCGGTCAGATGGACACAGATCATGAAAAATATGATTGCCGACGGAGCTACCTCTTTCCTGGAAATCGGACCGGGCAAAGTATTACAAGGCCTGCTTAAAAAGGTCAGCACCGAAATCGAGACCAACGGTATTCAATAAAAATTACTGAGAGAATCTGAGATTCCGTTGAGACAATTTTTCTAAACAGAGCCTCAGGTTTTCTCAACAAGCACAAATGAATCCCGGCAAACTGAATGTACTTTTTTCCTCTCAAAACAAATTTCCGAAGGTTTCCGATTTTTCTCCAATAATTTCATATCTTTAGCCCTGTATAATGGCTATTGTGTACCTCTATGTCCGACAAAAAATTAAAACGTCGTTTAAATGCCTTTTTCAGATTATTGATTATACTCTCGATTTGTGTAATCACGGTATATTTATTCCCTAAAGTCGGTAGTTTCCAGTATGAATATCAAAAAGGTATGCCCTGGAGATACGAAACCCTGACGGCTCCTTTCGATTTTCCGATCCATAAAACAGAAGACGAATTACAGGAAGAACGGGAAAAATTAGTACAGGAACAAAGTCCGATTTTTATCTTAAATACGAATACGGCCGATCTGCAAACCGGTAAATTCAGGACAGCCCTGCATGCTTTCCGCAATGAAACGACTTCCGGCTCCCTGAATAAACTGACCGACCGGCTCAAAGATATCTATACGGCCGGCATCCTGCAATTGCCCGAAGAGTTGGATGCCAGGAAAGTAAAAACCATTAAAATCGTCGAGAACAATATCGGGCATACCGTAGAATTCGATCAGGTATATACCTTGAAAAAGGCTTATTCGGCTTTAAGCCAGGCTATCGACCAACTCCATTTTCCGAAATCGGTACGGGAAAATATTCTAAGCCTGAACCTGAACAACTATTTGCAGCCAAACCTGGAATTCGACGCCTCGAAAACAACGATCGAACACCTGAACCACCTGAAAAGTATCAGTCTCACAGAAGGCATGGTGCAACAAGGCGATATTATCATCACCAAGCGTGAACTGGTTACTCCCGAAAAGGTAAAGATACTGAATTCCCTCAAAACCGAATACCAGAATAATCTGGGATCTACCGAAACTTATATGCGGACTATCGGCGGTCAATTCCTTTTGGTGCTGGTAGCCCTGCTGGTATTTTCCATTTTTTTCTACTATTCCAAAAAACGGATTTTCTACAACAACCGGGAATTTATATTCCTTTACGGTTTATTTCTAGCCACCATTATGCTCGGTAGTCTGGGATATCATCAGAGTATCAATATGTTTGCGGTACCGGTATTGTTTTTCATCATCATCGTAAACATCCTGATCGGTAGCCGTTCGGCTTTGTATCTTCTGCTGAGCAGTACGCTGCTGATTTCCTACTATGCCCCCAACAGTTACATGTTCGCTTTCATGCAGGTCACAGCCGGCATTGTAGCCATATTCAGTCTGTCGCACCTGCAACGGCGTAGTCAGCTGATCCTGTCTATATTTCTGATTTTTATCACCTATACACTCGTATATATGGCCTTTATCCTGACTCAGGAAGGCGAGATCCGCGGTACCCACTTGTTTGCGCTGATCTGGCTGGCCATCAACTGCCTGTTACTGACACTTACTTACCCGGTGATCTATATCTTTGAACGGATTTTCGGTTATACCTCCGAAATCACACTGATCGAACTCTCGAATCCGAATCATCCGGCCTTGCGCAACCTGACCAAGAAAGCTCCGGGTACCTTCCAGCATTCGCTGATGGTCGCCAATCTGGCCGAGGAAGCTATTTACCGGATCGGCGGGAATCCTTTGCTCACCCGTACCGGTG
>OOAO01002503.1_pt1 | contig 12020 bp, 18 predicted proteins | sample 1671821 | NCBI WGS metagenome assembly OOAO01 (sample SAMN06348196, study PRJEB24527) | human gut metagenome | biome: human gut; feature: ankylosing spondylitis patient; material: feces | host: Homo sapiens | place: China | collected 2015-10 | reverse complement strand
TTGGATGACTTGTGATAAGTTAAAAGAAATTACTAATAAAAACTATTTACTTTTTTATAAAGAAATTATAAATTATGAAAGAACTCAGGGTTTATATAAAGGTATAATGGATGAAAATGGAAACATTATTAATAAAAAGTAATGAATATTATTAAGGATTCAGATTTGATATGGGAAACAGATAATTTTGATGTTATTTTGGTTGGAACTACAATATATTGTTCTTTACCAGATGGTTTTCAAAGAAAAATGAGACGAAAATATCCATATATTAATGATGCTAATAACACAACTCCATATGCTGACCCAAGAAAATTAGGTAAACGATTAACAATCCAAGGAAAACCTATTATTAGTTTGTGTTATATTTCAAAATTTAAAACTAAGAATGAATTTATTGATTATGATGCATTAGAAAATTGTATTAAGACTGCAAACATTGAGTTTAATGGTCTTAATGTTGCAACAACTGTAATAGGTTCTTCTTGTTTTGATGGTAATGGTGACAGAGATAAAATTATGAAAATATTAGAGGAAAATTCAGATAAAATGAATTTAACAGTATATGATTATAATCAAATGTCACGGGCTGAGGAAAATAAAAAACAATGGAAATATATTCAATCATTTAAAAAAAGTGACCCTGAAAAATATAAGAAATTAACTGAAAGTAGAAAAAAAAATTGGGATAAATTATATTTGTAATAATATGATAGGTGAGTTAACTGAAGAGAGATTTCTTCAATTAAAAATTGAAGAACTTATGATAGAAAAAGAACATTTTCGTTTGTTAAAAGAAAGTTATGAGGATTTGTGTTGGAATAATCCAACAAATAGTTCTTATGAAATTTTGTTTAAACAAGCACAAGATAATTATGATTTAATCAGTGAAAAATTGAGTGTTTATAATAGTTTATTAATGAATATATAGAAGATGGTAAAACGTTTAAAATTAACAGAAGATATTATTTCTTTGATTTCAAATTTTCGTTTTAAGAAAATTAATGATAAGATGTCAGGATTTGATACTTATGATTTGTATGGTGGGACATATCTATATGAAGATATGGCATTAATTCTTGGTAAATTTGACCAAATGATACCAGGAACAGAAAATAGTCCAATGGGTAGACAGTTTCCAGAGGAGTTAGTAAAATATTTCAAAGAGCTAGATGAATTTATTATAGAAAATCTATCTGATTTAGAAAATATTGTACATCAATTTATTCGTAAGGGTTTAAAACCTGGAATTTACGAAACAATTGATTATGAACAAATTTGGAAGTTCAAAGAAGAGGTAATTGAAAAGAAAATTGAAAAAGTAATGTAGTTTTTTTTAATGGCTAATATTAAAAATAAAATAAATGAACCACGAATTAATGACGAAATTCGTGGTGTTGAAACAGTTAGAATTGTTGGAGACAACATTGAAAGTCGTGAAATTTCTCTTAAAGAAGCTAAGAGAATTGCAAGCAATTTGGAACTGGATTTAGTTGAAATTAACGGAAATGTCAACCCACCTATTGTTAAAGTGGTAGACTATTCAAAATATATGTTTGAACTAAAAAAAGCATTAAAGAATAAAAATAAGAAAAATTGTGTTTTGAAAGAAATACAGTTAAGTACAAACATATCATCTAATGACCTTAACACAAAGGTCAGAAAAGCAAAAGAATTTATTGAGGATGGTAATAAGGTAAAAGTTGTTTTAACAATGAAAGGGCGTGAATTAGGACGTAGAGAAGATTCTAAGAAATCGTTATTGACTTTTATTGTTGAAATGGATGAAGTAGCTGTACCTGAGTCACTACCCAGAGATGAAGGAAATAAGTGTACTGTTATTTTAAAGAAAAAATAAATTTTAATTAATATATGGCTTTAATTGTAGATTGCAAATCATCAAGTTTATATTGGAATCGTAATAATGTTACAATGTTATATTTTGATGATATTAAAAAGTATGATATACTTACACCGACAGAAGAATATGAATTATTTGAAAAAATAAAGTTTGGTACTCCATCGGAAAAGGTAAAAGCGAGAGAAAAAATAATACAATGTAATCAACGATTTATTGTATCAGCAGCAAGAAGATGGTCAACATATAACAATCTTCCTGATTTAATCAATGAAGCAAACATTGGATTGATGAAAGCCATTGATAATTTTGACCATACAATTAATAAAAGGTTTTTAACTTATGCAATATGGTGGATTCGCAAAGAGTTGAATGCATATTTAATAACAAAGGAAAATGTTGTAAAAACAAAAAATGCACATAAAATATATACTTCAGCAAATAAAGTTAGAAACGAATTTTATTCACGTGAAGGTAGATACCCAACCACTGAAGAAATAAAAGAATTAATTTATAAAAATTATAATTATGATATTCGTCATAATGAAGATTTATATGAGTTAAGAGTTTCATCAATTGATGAAACCTATTCTAATGATGGTGATGATGCAAGTTTTACAATGGAAGATAATAGTGAATATGCAATGGTTTCTTCAAGTTGTAACATTGAAGAAAATATTGAGAAAGACTATGAAAAAAGTTTTGTAGAATCATTATTGGTAACATTAAATGACAGAGAACAAGAAATAATTAAATTGTTATATGGTATTAATGAAGTTCGAGAATTAAGTATTGATGAAGTTGCAGATAAATTGAATATGTCTCGTGAGAGAGTAAGACAATTAAAGTTTGCAATTCTTGATAAATTGAAAAAAGAAATGGAAGAGCTAAGAATAGCTATATAATAATAAATGGGAACTATATAGTTCCCATTTATTATTTACCAATACCTCTAATTAATTCATATAGTTTGTTAATTTCATCAGGTGTAAAATGTCTTACAACACCATCTGCATCAGGTTTACCAGTTGCCATCTTAGAAAACAAAGAACGTAATTCATCCTCTTTCTTCTTATCTGATGGATGCCATAAATCTCTCATTAATTGTGCATGATTTAAACTATCATCTTTTAATGAGTTCATTACTGATTTATATTTGTTTTGTGTCATACCACTTTTTTCTGCTTTTTTCTTTTCCTTAGATTTAGGGATAAATTTTCGCTTTGCTGCTTTTGATGCTTCATTTAATTTAGATTTAATTACTTCTTGTAATGATTCAGATACAACTTGTTCAACTTGTTTTCTAATAACAAGTTCTTGTAATGATTCTGAAACTATATTTTTAATATTATCTTTTGATATGTTATGTGTCATATTATATAAAACATTTTATATATAAATATCTAAATTAGATTAATAACATATTTTAATAGAAAAAAATTCGATAAATATTTGGTAAGTTCAATATTAAGTTGTATATTTGCATTGTCATTAGAAATAATGATAAAGAGATAAAGAAAAATAAGCAATAATTTAAAAAGTTTTCTGTTATGACACAAAATTTATTTTTAGCAAATTTAGGTAAACATGCAGCACAAACAGCTAATGGTGCAATAAGTAATTCAACAACTGGTCGTCTGTTAGTTGACCAATTTGCAAAAGCAGGTGCAGCAAAAGGAAGAAACATTCAAGAAGTATTTGCTGACCAATCAGCTATATGGGGTGAAGATGCATTAGGTGCATTACGTTTTGCATTCTATTTGCGTATGATTACTCGCAAAACAAAGTTGTTTGGTGGAGAACAAACTGAAACTGTTCAACGAGGACAAGGTAATCAAGATGAAGCTTTAAAGCGTATGCTTTGGGTAGCTTTGTATCATCCTGAAACATTCTATAAAAACTTGTGGATTGTTCCACTTGTCGGTTCTTGGAAAGATTTGTGGATTTTACTTACAATGTCTGATGAATTGAAAAAAGAAGAGTTTTTCAAAACAATGGCTGAAGGTATCAATGATGAAAATCAAAAAGGTCTGGTATTAAAATATTTGCCTCGTATTCGCTCAAATAAGAAATGCGTTTCAGAATGGGCAATTAAGACTAATCAATTGGCTAAGGAATTTTGTAATTTTATTGGCTGGAAAGCTGAACATTACCGTAAATTTAAGTCAACAGGTATTGCACATAAGTTCCAACAACTAATGTGTGGTGGATTATATGATAACATTGATTTTAATCAAATCCCTGGTCGTGCATTGTCTATTATGTTGGCAAATGGTGGAAAATGGTTAAAAAATCACAATCTTGAAACTAAATATCAAGAATGGATTGAAAAACAACCAGTAGCCAAATTTACAGGTTTTGTTTATGAACTTGGAAAACAAGTTCCATCAGTAAACAATTACATGACGAAGCCATTGTCATATATTCAAAAAATGACAATTGACAAACAATTTGATGGATTAATCAAATTGGCAAAATCAGATAATGGTGGAATTAAAGGTAATGTGTGGTGTTGTCTTGATACTTCAGGCTCTATGAATGCTTGCATTCATGGTTTGAAAGATGTGAGATGTTGTGATATTGCTAATTCATTGGCTGTTTATTTTTCAACTTTAAATGAAGGTGCATTTCATAAGAGTGTATTAGCATTTGATAATACAAGTAAACATTACAAATTGTCAGGTACATTTACTGATATGATGTCTAATCTTCCTCGTGTTGGATGTGGTGGTACGAACTTTCAAGGTGCTATTGATGAAATTCTTCGTGTAAGAAGAAGTAATCCTAACATTCCATTGGAAGATTACCCAAAAACATTGTTGGTAATATCAGATATGCAATTTAATCCAACTAGCAATAGTGGATATTGGGGAGGTTACAGCAATCATAAATTATCAAAAACTGAAGTTTCCACAAATTATGAAGAATCCAAAAGAAAACTTCTTCAGGTATTCCCAAAAGAATTTGTTGATGAAATGAAGTTTATATGGTGGCATGTAACTTCTCAATATAAAGATTTCCCATCAAGTATTGATGACCCAGGAACATACATGTTCTCAGGTTTTGATGGGGCTGTTGTTAGTTTACTTCTTGGTGGAGATGCTACTATTGTAGATGAAAAAACAGGTGAAACTCGTCAACTTTCAATGGAAGAAATGGTTCAAAAGGCTTTGACACAAGAATTGTTATTGCAATTGAAGTTGTAGAGATTGGTCTTTAATTTTAAGAGGGAGAGAAGCAAAAATCTCCCTCTTTTTGTTAAAAAATGAAAGTTATGAATATAATCGAAAAAATAGATAAAAGATTTGCTATTAATTCAAATTATAATGAAACATTTGATAAGTTTGCAATAGCATGTTATGATTTACATGATAATGTAAATCAAAAATATGATAACAATCCTTATTCTTTACATTTGAGAATGGTAACTAATATGTTGCCAATTGTCTTTAATGATGCGTGGGAGTGTGGTTTTATCATTAATAATGTGTATGAACAAACTTTATTAAAAGACTATATAAAATGTTTTTACTCTGCATTATTGCATGATTCAATTGAAGATGCAAGACTTACATATAACGATGTAAAAAAAATGGTTTCTTTTTATAATTCATTTTGTTTTTCTTGTTATGATGATGAAGAGATGCGAACATTTCATTATATGTTAATGATTGAACCTGAAGATGTTGCTGATATTGTTTATGCTGTAACAAATGAAAAAGGTAAAAATCGTTCAGAACGAGCAAATGAAAAGTATTATCAAGGAATTAGAGAAAATAAACTTGCTGTTATTGTGAAAATTTGTGATAGGCTAGCTAATGCACTCTATTCAAAATTAATTAATAGTAGAATGCTTGACGTTTATAAAAAAGAACATGAACATTTTATAAACTCAGTTATTGAGGATGATAATAGTGAATTTTATAAAAGAATTGAAGCACATTTTACTAAAATATACAATGATGAATTAATATGAAAAAAATATTTACTCTATCAAAAAAAGCTTCATTAGAATATAGTGCAGCTATATGTAGAATTGGCGAAGTAAAGCCAATTAAAGGCTCTGAATTTTTAGGACAAACAATTGTGTTTGGTCAGTCATTAGTTGTTAGAAAAGATGAAATGAAAGAAGGCGATATTGTCATATATTGTCCTATTGAAACTATTCTTAACAAAGATTTTTTATCTGCTAATAATCTTTATGAAATGAGCGAAAGAAAGCGAAATGCTAATTTCGAAGAAGTTCAAAAGTTATATGAAGAAGGTAAAGAAGAAGAAGCTAAATCTAAAGTGGGCTTTTTTAATAAACATGGACGTATTAAATTATTAACATTAAGAAATACACCATCAGTAGGTTTTATATTTAAACCAGAAAATTTATTGAAGTGGAAACCTAATTTGGATTTATCTGATATTGAGTCTCATATTAATGAACAATTTGACACAATTGATGATGAATTATTTATTAAAGTATATGTTCCATATACCCCACCACAACAACAGCCCTCTGGTGATAGAAAGCTCAGAAAACGCAATAAAAAGATAAAGAGAATGAGTAGAATGGTTGAAGGTGAATTTTCATTTCATTTTGATGCCAATCAATTTAACAATAATGTGTGGAGATTTTCGCCAAACGATATTGTAACAATATCTCTTAAAGAACATGGTACATCTGCAATTTTTGCTAATATTTTAGTGAAACATCCAATTGTATTGACTCCTGTTCAACGGATAATTAATAAACATATTAAAAAAACAATAAGAAATACATCTATTACTTTTGGCAAAAGTAAAAATAAAAATATTTCTAATAGTTGTTATAAAAAACTTCATATGTTAGAAAAACATATAATACCATCATATACTTTAAAGTATGGAAATGTTTATTCTTCAAGAAGTGTTATTAAAAATGAGTTTATTAACCAAAACGTTACAAGCGGATTTTATAAAACAGATGTATGGGGAGAATATAATAAATTAATCTCTCCTTATATTGAAAAAGGAATGTCACTTTACGGAGAAATTGTAGGATATGTATCAGGTTCACAAAAAATGATACAAAAGTCTTATGATTATGGTTGTATGGAAGGTGAAAACTATCTTATGATTTATCGTATAACAACAAAAGATAAAGATGGGGTTAAAAAGGAATGGAATGTAACTGATGTAGAAAAGTGGACTAAAAATTTATTAAAAAAACATCCTGAACTAAAGAAAAATATTCACCCAATTAAGATTTTATATCATGGTACATTAGCGGACCTTTATCCTGAAATATCAACAACTGACCATTGGCATGAAAATATATTAGAAGCTATGAAAGCTGATAAAATGCACTTTGGAATGGAAGAAGATGAACCTTATTGTAAAAATAAAGTTCCAAGAGAAGGAATTGTTATTAGAATTGATAATGATAAAAAACCTGAAGCTTTTAAATTGAAATGTTTAAAGTTTTATCAAAGAGAACGAAAAATGATTGATAAAGGCGAAGTGGATATTGAGATGGTACAAGGCTATACAGAGGAAAACTAACCTGGCAAGGTCGTAGCGAATGGGAATAAATTGTTTATTCTGTTTGGTGAAAGTGGGTTCAACTCCCACCATTCGCTCTATTTAATCTATTATGTTGAACAAGGGTTTAAAGTAAACTATACAAACCAGAAACCCTGAACCTTTAAGCAATTATTGGTAACAGACCATTGGGTAATTCCATAGGAGTGCTGTTAGGTATAGTATATTAGATTTTAATAATTTAAATTGATAATATGGCATTTAAGTTTAGTTTTGATAAATATATGGAAGATGTATATTCTCAGTTAGAATGTAATGCATCAAATGAATATGAAAAAATGTATATTACTTTTACATATTCAAAGGAAGAAGTAGAAAACAATATAGATTACTTTAAAAGATGTTATAACAAAAATATATCAGCTTATAAAGCACTAACATTTATGAAATAATATGAACAAAATTAAAATTGTGTTTGCTTCACATAACAAACACAAAATAGATGAAATTAAGCAAATTCTTGGTGATAGATTTGAAATTACCAGTTTGACTGATTTAGGTGTAACAGAAGAAATTCCAGAAACAGGAAACAGTTATTTTGAAAACGCAAATATAAAAGCAAGTTATGTTTACAATAAATTTGGTTTAAATTGTTTTGCTGATGATAGTGGTATTGAATTTTCAGGTTTATTAGGCGAACCAGGCATATTTTCAGCTCGCTGGGCAGGCGAAAATGCCACAGGCGAGGATTTGGTTGAAAAGTCGTTAAAATTGCTTGGTGACTCTTTAAATAGGTCTGCAATACAACTTACAACGATAGTAGCTTATATTGATGGAGAAATGCATATGTTTAATGGAAGTTTAAGTGGGTTTATCACTTATCAACCATTTGGTTGTAATGGGTTTGCTTATGATAAAATATTTGTGCCTAATAACTGTGAAAAGACTTTAGCTGAAATGACAAATGAAGAAAAGAATGTTATTTCTCATAGAGGTATAGCAGTTAGAAAATTAAAAGAGTTTCTTTTGAATAAAATATGTTAAAAAAGATTAGAAAATTCATTCAAAGTGAGGATTTTGCAATTTATTTTAGTATATTTGCATTACTGATTACATTTGCACTTGTTTACATAACATATATTAAACCAACATTATGAAACGTAGAATCGAAAAAAAGAAAGACCCTAAGTATTTAGGAATTCCAAATATAAATTTTTCTTTATCAAAATCATCAGATAAAAGAGAAGGAAAATATATGAATCAAAGAAAGTTAAGAGGGTTTGATGATACAGAACTGTGGTCATTGGATTGTACAATATGTCGTTTTATTGCACCTCGTTTAAAAGTTTTTATTGAAAATACAATGAGTTCTTGCCCTGGTAAATTTATGGATAATCCTGATGAATGGGTTGAAATTTTAAATAAAATGTTATATGCATTTGAACATTATGAAGTGAATTATAAGATGGATGAAAATGCAGATAAAATAGAAGAAGGGTTAAATTTGTTTCATGAATATTTTAATATGTTATGGGATTAAAAGAGAATGAATTTATTATATGTCCTAATTGTAAAGGTAGAAAATATGTATATGACCATATGTTAGGTTGTTTTACATTAGGAATTGGATATTTGATGGGCAGAGATGATAAATGCCCTACTTGTGATGGTAAAGGATTTATAAAAGTTACAGATGGTAAAAAATAAAACAGAAGTATTATGATTAGTGATAAATTAGACAATTTGATTGCAGAAGCAATGAAAAACCATGAAACTGAAAAGTTAGAAGTTTTAAGATTAATTAAGACTAAGTTCATGGAGTATAAAACAGCTAAAGCTGGAAATGTATTGGATGAACAGACTGAAGCAAGTATATTAATTAAGATGATTTCTCAAAGAGAAGATTCAATTAAACAATATACTAATGCAAAACGTCCTGAATTAGCTGAACAAGAAGCAAAAGAAATTAACATTATCAAAGAATTTGCCCCAAAACAAGCAACAGATGAAGAAATTGAAAATTTCACAAGTTCTGCAATTACAGCTTATAAATTAACAAAAGAAGAAGGTTATATAATTTCTATGAGAGATATGAAACCAATTATGGAGCTTGTTAAAGCTGAATATCCTATGGCTAATGGGAAAGTTGTGTCTAAAGTAATGAATAACTATATTAATGGTAAGTAATGGCTAAATTTATAGTAGGTAGTATAGGAACAATACTTAGTGTATTGATTATATTGTTTGGAAGTTCTTTATTAGAAGGTATTATATTATGGGTATCATATCCATCATTAATAAAATTATTTCCAATTTTAGGATGTTATTTACCATTAAGTATATCATATTGGAATAGTGCTATGATAATGGCATTATTGAATTTAATAATTGGAACTATTAGTAAATTATGGAAGAAATAAGTAAATATCCTTATCTTGGAAAGTTTAGTTTTCCAAATAATGAGGAAATGGCATATGTTGTATTGTTCAATCGTCCTAAAACTGGTATGATTGTTTCAAGTAACATAGTTGGTAATACATTATTAGAAATTGGTAGCTATTCTGAAGAATGGGATGAAAATTCATTCACTTATTTACCAAAAGAAATTGATGTAAGATTGAATAATGATTAAATAAAAATAAAATGAATATGAATTGTTGTAGTAATGAAAGCAAAGCAACTTTGGCTTATGTAAATGATTGTGGTTCAAGTGAAATTTTAACCAAAGAAGTGGACTTGTCAAGTAAAGAAAGTGTTTTGAAAAGACATAAAGAATTAGAACAAGTACAAAGAAATTTGTATGATAAAATGGAGAATCTAGGAAAGAAATATACAGAATTGTTTAAGACAGAATTAATTAATAGAAATATTAAAGGCAAATGTTTTGTCTCTGATAAAAATATTAATAGTTGTTATGGTCCAATAAACGATGTTAAGTCCAAATATGTTGAATATTTTAGAGTGACAGAAATTAAATATGTATATTATAATTCAATTACATTAGTTTGCGATTTTTTTAATAAATATGAAGATGAAAATTCAAAGAAAGCGTATCATTTTGGTCATGGTGTAATTGAAGTACTTCATTCAGCTCTTGATGAAAAGAATGAAATTACACTTCAAGAATTTAAGCAAAAACGTGAAGAATATTTTAATGAATATAAAGAATATGTTCACGGGAAATATTATATTCTGTTTCAAGAAACAATGTATAATTAAAATTCAGGTAAGCAGCGTTCGGATCAAGATACAGCATATTCTTCCTAAATCCTTTCTTGTAATGTATTGTATTAATCCACCGATGAAACTGATATTGCATTTCGAAGGTACAAGAAGAAACAACATCAGCAACAATATCTATAGGACCTAAATATTCAGCATAACTAAAATTCTCGTCATCTTCGTATAATCGCGGCAAATTCTCATCAACAAAATCAAAAATACGTTCCCTGTTCAGTTCACTAAGACATTTTTCAAAATCCTTCCATAAATAGTCTTTAGCCCAAGTGTTCTTTGGAGCTGGCAATTTGCGTCCGTATTGTAGGCACAAAAGATAATCATTATAATCATCAAAATTATTCATCATAGATCGGGGACCGAAGAAGAGTTCGAACATCTTCACGACAAAATCATTGTGCTTTAATAGGTAATTGCGAAAATCCATATAAGTAGAATCAGCACCATGATATCTGTCAAATCCATTACCTATAATATAAAGATGATGAATGGGATCACCATTAATTGAATATCTTTTTTTTCGATAAGGTTCGAGCATTTCGGCTCTACGTTGCAGGCAATAATCTTTCATCCCACTGACCAATTCTTTCGTTGAAAGGTCAAGTGGACATTGCATCAAATAATCACGAGCACTATATTTGGCCATATAATCTCTAGCTCGTTTAAAGGTAAGCCCGTCTATTCTCATGAATCCATTGCGAGCTCTGTCAATTAGACGGGCTCTATCAAAAGAATATAGAATATCACTATCGCCAATGTTCATAATTATCAAATTTTCAGTCACAGATTACAGCATCTATTGTTCTAGACCAAACTGTATCATTACATAAGACAACAAAGATAATAATTTTCAAAGTTCGCTAGTCTCATTGCCCAAAGATAACTAACCAATTTCATACCGTTTGACCTATTGTTATGCAGTTATGAATAAAATAAAACCTCGTCAGCAAATCATATTTTCATCTATCATTCAATTGTTCAGCCTGTTACAATGTACCTTCTTATTCTTTTAATGTAAACAGACACATAGTCTGCTGATTTGAAATTGTCATTCTATAAAATAATTTATGCCTTTAAGCTAACTCACATGATGTGCGATAGCTAATCCATATCATGTGCGGTAGCTATTGCACATTATGTGAGTTAGTTGTCGCACTATATGCGCCAATCAATATCATAGATAGAAAAGCATGATTGCGACATTCAAATATATAGAGAGAGAACATAATACCCAAAAAAGAAGGTGCATTGTATTCATTTGTATAATAGAGTATTATGGAAAAAAGTGACTATGAGTTACTTACTCTATTGATGTTTCTTGAATCTACTTTCGAGTTACTGCAATCATTGCAGACGAACACAATAAACATTTTCTCTATAAAAAATAATATCTTCGAGTGCATGAATTAATTCG
>OOAO01002501.1_pt1 | contig 12028 bp, 4 predicted proteins | sample 1671821 | NCBI WGS metagenome assembly OOAO01 (sample SAMN06348196, study PRJEB24527) | human gut metagenome | biome: human gut; feature: ankylosing spondylitis patient; material: feces | host: Homo sapiens | place: China | collected 2015-10 | reverse complement strand
GTATGACCTCCGGCCCATCACCACGCCGGAGGACGATCTTGCCGCCTGTCTGGGCGGTTCGTAAGCGTCACATTAACAAAAGCCCCCGGCACGATGCGGAACGTGCCGGGGGCTTTTCGTACAAAGCGGAGGGATGCGGAAGCTCTCCGCCTTGGGAGGTTGGTTATTTAGTGGAGCAGCTCGTTGTGTGCAAAGCCGCCCACCGTCAGCTCTGCGCTCTCACCGGAGTGGGTGAGGGTAAAGAGGGTGTTATCCACGCCCAGAGACAGCATACTGTCGATGTTCAGGGCGGTCTCACGGAGCTGGGTGCGGAACACGAGGGTGTTCACGCCCTGCGCCTTCAGCTCCTTCAGGTTGCCCAGGCAGCCGGAAAGCACCGCATTCTCGGCTGGCACTGCAATGATATACCGGCCATCGGCCATGGAGGTCTCGTAGGCCCCTGCCCCGGTAACGGTCAGGGTGACAGCGGAGGAGCTGCCGTTGCTCTCGGGTACCAGCATAGGCACAACGTCCCGCTTCTCGGTCTCATCACAAGTCTCGCACTTGTAGATGGTGTAGCCCTCGGAGGTGTAGGTGGGGGCGACCACCTCTTTAACTACGGTAAAGTGGTGTTCACCGGTAGCAGATATTTCGTCACGCTTCGTTTCGCCGCAGGCGGAGCACTTATACTCGGTGTATCCGCCTGCGACACAGGTTGCGTCCTGGTGCTTACTCTGCACCCAGGTATGGTCTTTTTTGCCAATACGCTCCATTTCTTCTGCGCCACACTTGCTACACTTCTTCAGCTTGTAGCCCTCGCTGGTGCAGGTGGCCTCTTTCACAACGTCGCTATCGGTGTATTGATGCACATGGCCCGAGTCCACCTTATTTACAGTGCCGGTAACATTCTCCTCACTCCCAACGGCAGCACCATCTTTCTCTTTGCCCTTGCCGCCCTGAGCGGTCACACTGCCGCCGGTAACCTTCACTGTGCCATATTCATTAAACCCATCGCCGCCGGTTTTGCTTCCCGCACCACCAACAGCCACGACAGTGCTGCCGGAGATCGTTGCACTTTGCACACCGCTACCGCCGGTCTCTCCGGTTCCGCCCTGTGCTATCACAGTGCCGCCGCTTATGCTCATTGAAGACAAGCGGAGACCAAATCCACCTAAACTTTTGCCATTTCCGCCGGTGGCTTTTACCGTTCCGCCAGTGATTGCAGTCTTAACCCCGCTCACATTAATAAAATCATCGCCGCCGACTCCGTAGCCAGCTTCCAGAAGACCACCTAAAGTTCCGTCCCCGATGGCACTGCCTCCGGTCGCCTCAACGATGCCTCCGGAGATCTCAGTCGTCAAAATTCCCGAGCCTGCTGCAAAATAGGGCGCATTTCCGCTTGCACTGGATTCAAACACCACATCGCCGCCCTTTGCAACGATTGTACCGCCTGCGATCACGGCTCCATCAATACCTAATCCTGCTACTATAGTACCCGATGTGCCCGCATAAGAGTCATCTACCACGATTGTTCCGCCTGTGGCGATCAACGTACCATCGTTGCCATCGTCCGTAATGGTCGTTTTACCCATTTCGCTTTTGAGACCTGCTCTTGCACGGGTAGCGTAATATTCATTCTGTACCGTCCCCGTTCCACCGGTCAGCTCATTCTTACCGTCCAGCTCCAGCGTCACATTGCCGGTGCCGGAAACGGTCACAGCGCTCTTGTTTGTATCCCCTGCATCCACCTTCAGGTCACGGAGGATGACCTTCAGAGCATCGGCAGATTTATTGATGATTTTCACCACATTGCGGGCGGCTTCCTGAGCCTTTTCGGTAAGGGAGGTGGGGGCGTTGGTGTCCTCGTAGGTCTTCTCCTCAGCGGCCTTTTTCTCCTCAGCCTTCTGCTCCGCAGCAGGCTTGGCGGCAGGCTTGGCGGCCTCCTTCTGGGCCTCGGCGTCATACTGGCCGTACTCGATCACCTGATCGGAGGTCTTTTCGGTCTGCTCCGGCTCCTGAGAGTCGGCGGGCTTCTCCTGAGTCTCCTTCTCCTGGGCCTGCTTCTCCTCGTCCTCCGGGGCCAGCAGCTCCAGAGAGCCGGGCTCCTGGGCCTGCTCCTCGGTCTTGCCGGTCTTCTCAGCCTCAGCGGTGTCCTCGCCGGTCTTTTCAACCTCGGAGGTGTTTTCGCCGGACTTTTCGGCCTCGGAGGTGTTCTCTTCCTCTGCGTTCTGGCTCTCGGTGGGCTTGGTGTTGTCGCCGGTGATGGTGACATCATTACCCTCTTTTCCGTCGCTGAAATCGTTCGTCTTCTCAACGCCGCCAACCTTGATGGTCACTTTTGCGCTGCCGTTATCGTCTACCTGCGTGATCTCAACATCGCCATCCACCTTAGACATATCGATGTTGAAACCGGCCGATGCCGGTAGCGCCGCAGCTGACACCGCCATGCTGAGCGCCAGCACAGCTGCCGCCGTGCGCTTCATTGTTTTCCGTAACCGCATAATTTTTACCTCCTGTTTCGTGGTTTTTTGCTTCTTCTATTTTACCCCCCCCCCCTACCGTTTTTTCAATAGATTTTGTCAACAATCTTTCGGACGAATATTTGTCATTTCTCATAAAAAGGCCGCTGCGCCACATCTTCCGTGCAGCAGCATGAGCGATTTGTCCATCGACCCATCGGAAAGCGCGGCCTTGATAAGCCATACTTTTTCCCACCGGGCGTGTCTGTTTTGAACAAGAAAAAAGAGGGCCGGTGTACCCACATTTGGTGCAGCTGTCACTTGAATCTTTTTCAACACCTTTGTATAATATTCTTGTTATCCGGAACAAGGGCGTTCCAGATGAGTCTTTGCCGACCCATCTGGGACGCCTTTTCTTTTTACCGGCATTAAGAGGGACTCTGCGGAATGTGCCGCAGCATTGCCAGGATATTCTCCGGAAAATCGAAAAAAGGATGGGAAAGTCTATGGAAAATTTCACGGAGCAAAAAGGGCCTCTGGGCCTCTATGACCCCCAGTTCGAGCACGACGCCTGCGGCATCGGTGCCGTCGTGGACATCAAGGGCCGCAAGAGCCACCAGACCGTCAGCGACGCGCTGTCCATCGTGGAGCGCCTTGAGCACCGCGCCGGCAAGGACGCCGAGGGCAAAACCGGCGACGGCGTGGGCATCATGCTGCAGATCAGCCACCGCTTCTTTGCCAAGGTAGCCGACGAGCTGAACATCAGCCTTGGCAACGAGCGCGAATACGGCGTTGGGATGTTCTTCTTCCCTCAGAACGAACACCTGCGCGCCCAGGCCATGAAGCTTTTTGAGCTTGTCACCCGCAAAGAGGGCCTCGAGTTTCTGGCATGGCGCGAAGTGCCTGTAGACCCCGACGCCGTGGGCCAGAAAGCCCGTGACTGTATGCCCGCCATCTGGCAGTGCTTCATCAAAAAGCCCGCCAAGGTGAGCAAGGGCATCGACTTTGACCGCAAGCTCTACATCGTCCGCCGGGTCTTCGAGCAGGCCAGCAACGGCACCTATGTTCCCAGCCTGTCCAGCCGCACCATCGTGTACAAAGGTATGTTCCTCGTCCACGACCTGCGCCAGTTCTACCTCGATCTGCAGGACGAGGACTATGAATCCGCCATCGGCATGGTCCACAGCCGCTTCTCCACCAACACCAACCCCAGCTGGATGCGCGCCCACCCCAACCGCTTCATCCTCCACAACGGCGAGATCAACACCATCAAGGGCAACACCGACGCCATGCTGGCCCGTGAAGAGACCATCTCCTCCCCCATCATGAAGGAGGACATGAACAAGATCCTGCCCATCATCAACACCTCCGGCTCCGACTCCGCCATGCTGGACAACGCCCTCGAGTTCATGGTGATGAACGGCATGGACCTGCCGCTGGCCGTTATGATCACCATCCCGGAGCCCTGGGAGAACAACAAGAACATCAGCCAGAAAAAGCGGGACTTCTACCAGTATTACGCCACCATGCTGGAGCCCTGGGACGGCCCTGCCGCCATCCTCTTCTCCGATGGCGACGTGGTGGGCGCTGTGCTGGACCGCAACGGTCTGCGCCCCAGCCGCTACTACATCACCAAAGACGGCAGGATGATTCTCTCTTCCGAGGTGGGCGTGCTGCCCTGTGAGCCGGAGAACATTCTGGTCAAAGACCGTCTCCGCCCCGGCAAGATGCTGCTGGTGGATACCGTCAAGGGCGAAGTCGTGGACGACGAGAAGCTGAAGGAATACTACGCCAGCCGTGAGCCGTACGGCGAGTGGATAGACCGCAACCTCGTCCAGCTGAAGGACCTCAAGATCCCCAACATCAAGACCCCCAGCTACACCGGCGACGACCTGCTGCGCCTGCAGAAGGTGTTCGGCTACAAGTATGAGGACATCAGCACCCTCATCCTGCCCATGGCACGTCAGGGCGCAGAGCCTTCCGGCGCAATGGGTACCGATACCCCGCTTGCCGTCCTCAGCGGCCAGCACCCGCCGCTCTTCAATTATTTCAAGCAGCGTTTTGCACAGGTCACGAATCCGCCCATCGACGCCATCCGCGAGAAGGTCGTCACCTCCACCAGCGTCTATGTGGGCGCACACGGCAACCTGCTGGAAGACAAGCCCGAAAACTGCAAGGTGCTCAAGGTCAACAATCCCATCCTCACGTCCACTGACCTTCTCCGCATCAAGTACATGAACGTCCCGGGCTTCAAAGTCTCCACTGTCTCCATCAACTACTACAAGAACACCAGCCTCGAAAAGGCCATCGACCGCGTTTTCCTGGAGGTAGACCGCGCTTATAAAGAGGGTGTGAACATCATCATCCTGTCCGACCGGGACATTGACGAGTACCATGTGGCCATCCCCAGCCTGCTGGCGGTCTCTGCCGTGTCCCAGTACCTCATCCGCACCAAGAAGAGCACCGCACTGGCTCTCATCCTCGAGAGCGCAGAGCCTCATGAAGTGCATCACTTTGCCGCTCTGCTGGGCTACGGTGCCTGTGCCGTCAACCCCTATCTGGCCCATGAGACCATCGGCCAACTCATCGACGACGGCCTGCTGGACAAAGATTATTACGCCGCCGTGGACGACTACAACAAGGCTGTGCTGGGCGGCATCGTGAAGATTGCCTCCAAGATGGGCATCTCCACCATCCAGAGCTACCAGAGCAGCCAGATCTTCGAGGCCGTCGGCATCTCCAGGGACGTCATCGACAAGTATTTCACCGGCACGGTGAGCCGTGTGGGCGGCATCGGCCTCGAGGACATTCAGGCTGACGTGGAGGCCCTGCACAACGCAGCCTTCGACCCGCTGGGCCTTGACATCAACATGCAGCTGGAAGACGGCGGCGCCCACAAGTTCCGCAGCGGCAAGGAAGAGCACCTCTTCAACCCCCAGACCATCCACCTGTTCCAGAAAGCCTGCTTCACCGGTGACTACGACACCTTCAAGCAGTTCACCCACACCGTGGACAACATGGGCCAGAACGGCGTCCATCTGCGCAGTCTGCTGGACTTCAACTATGCCCCCGACGGCGGCATCCCGCTGGACGAGGTGGAGCCGGTAAGCTCCATTGTCAAGCGGTTCAAGGCCGCTGCCATGAGCTACGGCGCGCTGAGCAGCGAGGCCCACGAGACCATCGCCATCGCGCTGAACCGCCTCGGCGGCCGGAGCAACACCGGCGAGGGCGGTGAGCCCGAAGAGCGCTACCACAGCGAGAGCAATTCCAAGATAAAGCAGGTGGCTTCCGCCCGCTTCGGCGTCACCAGCAAGTATCTTGTCTCGGCAGAGGAGATCCAAATCAAACTGGCACAGGGTGCAAAGCCCGGCGAGGGCGGCAATCTGCCCGGCGCAAAAGTGTACCCGTGGATCGCCAAGACCCGTCACAGCACTACGGGTGTCGGCCTCATCTCTCCCCCGCCGCACCACGACATCTACTCCATCGAAGACCTTGCAGAGCTTATCTACGACCTCAAGAATGCCAACCGCCACGCCAACATCAACGTCAAGCTGGTCAGCGAGGCCGGCGTCGGCACCATCGCTGCCGGTGTCGCCAAGGGCGGCGCACAGGTCATCCTTGTTTCCGGCTACGACGGCGGCACGGGCGCAGCGCCCCGCAACTCCATCAAAGATGCCGGTCTGCCCTGGGAGCTTGGCATCGCCGAGACCCACCAGACCCTTATCCTCAACGGCCTGCGCACCCGTGTGCGCATCGAGAGCGATTCCAAGCTGCTCTCCGGCCGCGATGTGGCCATCAGCTGTATGCTGGGCGCTGAGGAGTTCGGCTTCGGCACCTCTCTGCTGATGACCATGGGCTGCGTCATGATGCGTGTCTGCAACCTCGACACCTGCCCCATGGGCATCTGCACCCAGAACCCCGAGCTGCGCAAGCACTTCCGCGGCAAGCCCGAGTATATCATCAACTACCTGACCTTCGTGGCGCAGGAGCTGCGCGAATACATGGCAAAGCTGGGCATCCGTACCATCGACGAGCTGGTGGGCCGCACCGACCTGCTCCATGTCAAGTCTGCCCCTGCCGACAGCCGGATGTCCAAGATGGACCTCGACTGCATCCTGCACAACCCCGCCATCGTCAACAGCAATGTCCACTTCCAGAAGGAAGACACCTACGACTTCCATCTGGAAGACACTCTGGACATGAAGGTGCTGATGAAGAAATTCAAGCTCAGCAGCAAGACCCCTCAGAGCGTGAAGCTGGATGTCTCCAACACCGACCGCGCCTTTGGTGCCATCTTCGGCAGCGAGATCACCCGCAAGTACGGCAGCGACCTGCCTGATGACGTCTACACCGTCCACTGCACCGGTGCAGGCGGCCAGAGCTTCGGCGCATTCATTCCCAAGGGTCTGACGCTGGAACTGACCGGCGACTGCAACGATTACATGGGCAAGGGCCTCTCCGGCGGCAAGCTCGTCGTCCGCCCGCCCGAGGGCATCACCTTCAAGCCCGAAGAGAACATCATCATCGGCAACGTGGCACTCTACGGTGCCACCAGCGGCAAAGCCTTTGTTTCCGGTGTGGCCGGTGAGCGCTTCTGCGTCCGCAACTCGGGCGCTGTGGCCGTCGTCGAGGGCGTGGGCGACCACGGCTGCGAGTACATGACCGGCGGTACCGTCGTCGTTCTTGGCCAGACCGGCAAGAACTTTGCAGCCGGCATGACCGGCGGCATCGCCTATGTGCTGGATGAGAACTGGGACTTCTACCAGCGAGTGAACAAGGAGACCGTCAGCCTCGAGCCGGTGGAGCACAAGTACGACGTCGCCACCCTGAAAGAGCTCATCCGTGAGCACGTCGAGCTGACCGGCTCGCCCCGCGGCAAGGAGATCCTGGACGATTTCAGCGAGTTCCTGCCCAAGTTCAAGAAAGTCCTCCCCTACGATTACGACCATATGCTGCGGGTCATCGCCTCCATGGAAGAGCGCGGGCTCGACGGCGAGCAGGCGCAGATCGAAGCATTCTACGCCGTGCAGAAGAACAAGTAAGGAGGGGAACATCATGGCAAAACTCACTGGTTTTATGGATTACACGCGCAAGACCAGCACGGATGTTCCGCCGCTGGAGCGCATTGAAAACTTTAACGAATTTCACATCTGGCTCTCCCGGGAGGAGCAGCAGACCCAGGCAGCCCGCTGCATGGACTGCGGCGTCCCCTTCTGCCAGGCGGGCATGATGATCGGCGGCATGGCCTCCGGCTGTCCGCTGAACAACCTTATCCCCGAGTGGAATGATTTGGTCTATCAGGGCAAGTGGGAGCTGGCACTCCGCCGCCTACGCACCACCAACCGTTTCCCGGAGTTCACGAGCCGGGTCTGCCCTGCCCTGTGTGAGGCCGCCTGCACCTGCGGCGACGTCACCGGCAGCAGCGTCACTGTCCGGGAGAACGAACACGCCATCGTGGAGACGGGCTACGCCAAGGGCTGGCTCCATGCCGCACCGCCTCCGGCCCGCACCGGCAAGAGCGTGGCCGTCATCGGCAGCGGCCCTTCGGGCCTGTCGGTGGCCGAATACCTCAACATCCGGGGCCATGCCGTCACCGTCTTCGAGCGTGCTGACCGTGTAGGCGGTCTGCTGATGTACGGCATCCCCAACATGAAGCTGGACAAATCCGTCATCGAGCGCCGCATCAAGATCATGCAGGCTGAGGGCGTTGAGTTCCGCACCAATATGGATGTGGGCGGGACTGTGGATGCCGCTGAGATTTTGAACAGCTATGACGCCATCGTGCTCTGCTGCGGTGCCAAGAAAGCCCGCGATTTGAACGTCCCCGGCCGCGACGCGAAGGGCGTGTACCTCGCAGTGGACTACCTCACCAGCGTGACCAGGAGTCTGCTGGACAGCAAGTTTGCCGACGGCAGGGCCATCAACGCGGCAGGCAGGAATGTCCTCGTCATCGGCGGCGGCGACACCGGCAACGACTGTCAGGGTACCGCCCTGCGGCAGGGCTGCACCGACCTCGTGGCACTGGAAATGATGCCCCAGCCCCCGAAAGAACGGGCCGCGAATAATCCCTGGCCCGAGTGGCCCAAGGTGCTGAAGGTGGACTACGGCCAGACCGAGTGCCTTGCCAAGTTCGGCAAAGACCCCCGCGTCTACCAGACCACCGTCAAAGAGTTTCTGAAGGACGACGCCGGCAACCTGACCGGCGCGGTCATCTCCTATCTCAAGCCCCAGCGTGACCCCGACACCGGCCGTACCAGCATGGTACCCACCGGCGAAGAGTTCACCTACGACTGCCAGCTGGCCTTTATCGCCGCCGGTTTCGTGGGCTGCGAGGACTATGTGGCCGAGGCGTTCGGCGTGGAGCTGAACGCCCGGGGCAATGTGGCCGACCACGGCTTCCGCACCAATGTAGACAAGGTCTTTGTCTGCGGCGATATGCGCCGGGGCCAGAGCCTCGTGGTCTGGGGCCTGCGGGAGGGCCGCGACTGCGCCGCCGAGGTGGACCGCTATCTGATGGGTTACACCAATCTGTGACCCCCCTATTTATGACATTCTCTTTCCTATCCTAAACAGAAACGGGAGCTTTCCTTCACCGGGAGGCTCCCGTTTCTGCATTTCGGGGCTTTTATTTTCACAAAGTTTTCACAATTAGCACTTCCTACCCGCTTGAAACAGATACCCCTAAGTGGTAAAATCAGAGTGTCGGGAGATTTACCCCCACAGGGTACATTTCCTCTTCACACCGATACACCCGGAAAGGAGTTATCTGCTATGACCGATGCTGAAAAAAAGCCCTGCTGCTGCGCTGCTGAGCCTGCCGAAAAGGACACTGCTCCCTCCTGCTGCCGCCACAAGGACCGTACCCCTGAGGAGTACCGCGCCCTTGCCAACCGGCTGAGCCGCATTGAGGGCCAGGTGCGCGGCATCCGCGCGATGCTGGACAAGGACGTCTACTGCGCCGATATTCTGGTGCAGGTGGCTGCGGTGAACGCTGCACTGAACGGCTTTTCCAAAGAGCTTCTGGGCCAGCACATCCGCACCTGCGTGGCCGACGATTTGAAAGCCGGCGAGACGCAGAAGCTGGACGAACTGCTGCAGCTGCTGCCCCGGCTCATGAAATGACCCCGTTCCGGGCATCCTATAAGAGGGAAAGGAATCCACAATGGAACAATACAATGTCACAGGCATGAGCTGCGCGGCCTGCTCTGCCCGGGTGGAAAAGGCCGTGAAGAAGGTGCCGGGCGTCACGAGCTGCTCGGTGAGCCTTCTGACAAACTCCATGGGCGTGGAAGGCACAGCCTCCCCTGCCGCCATCCTCTCGGCTGTGCAGGAGGCAGGCTACGGTGCAAGCCCGAAGAGCGCCTCCGCCAGTAAGGCCGCTGACACCAGCGCCGACCTCGACGCACTGGCCGACCGCGAGACGCCGAAGCTCAAGCGCCGTCTCATCGCCTCGCTGGGCTTCCTGCTGGTGCTGATGTACTTCTCCATGGGCCACATGATGTGGGGCTGGCCCCTGCCCCACTGGTTCGATGGCAACCACGTCGCCATGGGCCTTGTCCAGCTGCTGCTGGCGGGCATCGTCATGGTCATCAACCAGAAGTTCTTCATCAACGGCTTCAAGGGCCTCATCCACGGCGCACCCAACATGGATACGCTGGTGGCCCTCGGCTCCATGGCAAGCTTCGTGTGGAGCACTTACGCCCTCTTCGCCATGACCCGTGCCCAGGTGGATGGCAACGACGAGCTCGTCATGCACTATATGATGGAGTTCTACTTCGAGTCTGCCGCCATGATCCTGACCCTCATCACGGTGGGCAAGATGCTGGAAGCCCGCTCCAAGGGTAAGACCACCGACGCCCTCAAGAGCCTGATGAAGCTGGCCCCCAAGACCGCCACACTGGTACGGGACGGCGCGGAAGTGACCGTGGCCATCGCCGACGTGCAGAAGGGCGACGTCTTTGTGGTCCGCCCCGGCGAGAATATCCCGGTGGATGGCGTAGTGCTGGAAGGCACCAGTGCAGTCAACGAGAGCGCCCTGACCGGCGAGAGCATCCCGGTGGACAAGGCCGTCGGCGACAAAGTCAGCGCCGCCACCACCAATCAGTCGGGCTTCCTCCGCTGTGAGGCTACCCGCGTGGGCGAGGATACCACGCTGGCTCAGATCATCAAGATGGTCAGCGACGCCGCCGCCACCAAAGCTCCTATCGCAAAAATCGCTGACACCGTGTCGGGCTTCTTCGTCCCGGCGGTCATCTCCATCGCCGTCGTCACCACCATCGTCTGGCTGCTGCTGGGCCATGAGCTGGGCTATGCGCTGGCACGCGGCATCTCCGTTCTGGTCATCAGCTGCCCCTGCGCACTGGGCCTTGCAACACCTGTGGCTATTATGGTCGGCAATGGTCTCGGCGCAAAAAACGGCATCCTCTTCAAGACTGCCTCTTCGCTGGAAGCTGCAGGCCGCACCCAGATCGTAGCGCTGGACAAGACCGGCACCATCACCGAGGGCGCACCCCGCGTCACCGACCTGCTGCCCGCTGAGGGCGTCACCGAGACGGAGCTGCTGACGCTGGCCGCCGCGCTGGAAAGCCGCAGCGAGCACCCTCTGGCAAAGGCTGTTCTGGCCGACGCCGAGGCAAAGGCCATCACTCCCCCGGAAGTCACTGACTTCGCAGCCCTGCCGGGCAACGGTCTGGCGGCCAAGCTGGACGGCATGGACATCTATGCCGGCAATGCCGCCTTCATCCAGACCAAGCTCACCCTGCCCGCCGCACTGGCACAGCAGGCTGAAAAGCTGGCCTCTGAGGGCAAGACTCCTCTCTTCTTCGGCGGCGCAGCCCGTCTGCTGGGCGTTATCGCCGTGGCCGACACCATCAAAGAGGACAGCCCCGAAGCCATCCGTCAGCTGCAGAACATGGGCATCCGGGTCGTGATGCTCACCGGCGACAACCAGCGCACCGCCGACGCCATCGGCAGACAGGCGGGCGTGGACGAGGTCATCGCGGGCGTCCTGCCCGACGGCAAGGAGGCCGTCATCCGCCAGCTGCAGGCCAGCGGCAAGGTGGCCATGGTGGGTGACGGCATCAACGACGCTCCCGCCCTCACCCGTGCCGACACCGGCATTGCCATCGGCGCAGGCACCGACGTGGCCATTGACGCCGCCGACGTCGTGCTGATGAACTCGAAGCTCTCGGACGTGCCTGCGGCCATCCGCCTCAGCCGCGCCACCCTGCGGAACATCCACGAGAACCTGTTCTGGGCGTTCATCTACAATATCATCGGCATCCCGCTGGCGGCTGGTCTGTTCATCCCCTTCGGCCTGACGCTGAATCCCATGTTCGGTGCTGCTGCCATGAGCCTGTCCAGCTTCTGCGTCGTGAGCAACGCCCTGCGGCTGAACCTGTTCGATTTGCACAGCACCAGGCACGACCACAAAACCGCTTCTCCCGCTGCTGCCCCGGTGCAGTCTGCGGCTGAAAATAACAAAAAATCGGACGCCGAAGCGCCCGAAGTCAAAACGGAGGATCATACCATGAAGAAGACCCTGAAAGTGGAAGGCATGATGTGCGGCCACTGCGAAGCCCGCGTGAAGA
>OOAO01002497.1_pt1 | contig 12078 bp, 10 predicted proteins | sample 1671821 | NCBI WGS metagenome assembly OOAO01 (sample SAMN06348196, study PRJEB24527) | human gut metagenome | biome: human gut; feature: ankylosing spondylitis patient; material: feces | host: Homo sapiens | place: China | collected 2015-10 | reverse complement strand
CGGCGTAGATGAGCCGTCCGCCGGGGCGCAGGACGCGGAGAAACTCCTCCTGCGCAAAAGGCGAGAAGCAGTTGAGTAGCACATCCGCCCAGCCTGTGCGCACCGGCTGATGGAAACTGGACGCCACGGCGTACCGGGCCGAGGGCAGGGCCTTCGCAGCCAGACGCACGGCAGGCTTTGCGATGTCAAAACCGGCCAGTTCCAGCGGACGGCCCGCCTCTTCGAACTGCTTTGCGATGCACCGGTCATACCAGCCCTCGCCGCAGCCTGCGTCCAACAGGCGGAGCAGCTTTCCGGCTTTCGGCTGACCGTACTCGAGGCAGAGTTCTCCCAGCGCCTGCCCGAAGATGCCGTAGTAGCCCGCGCTCAGGAACGCGCGGCGGGCAGCGACCATTTCCCTGCTGTCGCCGGGGGCCTTGGTACGGGTGTTCTGCACCGGCAGCAGATGCCAGTAGCCCTCTTTGGCCCGGTCGAAGCTGTGGCCAGAGGGACATTTCAGTGCGTTATCCCCGGCAAGCGGTGCGCCGCACAGCGGGCAGCACCACGGGGCGAATCCCTCTGCCATCACACTTCCTCGCTGTGGTCCTCGATGGGAGCCGTCTCGCCGCCGTGGGCGTTCATATACTCCTCAAAGCTGGTGAACTTCTGCTGCGGCGGGCGGCGGCTGATGAGCACGAGGCCCGGGTCTTCGTCCTTCGTCGGGACATTATTGCTGCGGCTGCGGTTATTGCGGCCGGACTGCTCTGCCTTGGGGGCGCGGGGCGCACGGCCTGCGCCGCTCTGCTCATTGCGATTGTTGCTGCGGCCACTGCGGTTCTCATTGCGCTGGCTGTTCTGCTGGGCAGGCTGAGCCGGGCGGGCGCTGCGGTCGTTCCGCTCATTGCGGGGGCTGCGGCCTGCACCATTGCGGCCATTGTTCTCGCTGCGCTGGGCAGGCTGGCGGTTCTGCATCGCGGTAGGAATGGTCTGGGCCGGAACGGCGGGGATGGCAGCGTTCTTCTTGGCAGAACGGAGCGGGGTGGCCTCCGGGGCGCTCACAAAGTGGGGGTCGAACTTCGGCTGGGCATTGCTGCCGCGGCCTGCGCCCTGTGCAGGGGCATTGCCTTCGCGGCGGGGGCGGTTGTTATTGTTACGGCGGCTGTTGTCGCGTCCGCCGGGGGTGCGCTTGTTATCATCCATGAGTTGTTCCTCTTTTGCTTCGATTTTGGGAGCCTTCTGTTTTTTTGCCGCAGAGGGCTTGGCCGCACTCTTTTTTTCGGGCGCAGCGGGTTTGGCGGCTTTTTCCGCCTTGGGAGTTTCGGCCTTTTCGGGGGCAGGCTGTTCGGCCTTGGGCTTGCGGCCCCGCACCGGCGGGGCTGCTTTTACGGGGGCGGGTACGCCGTCCCACGGGTGGCCGGACACCACCGGTATCTTCCGGCGGTTGAGCTTTTCGATGCCGGCCAGATATTCCATCTCCTCGGGTGCGCAGAAGCTCACTGCCGTGCCGTCTGCGCCCGCGCGGGCGGTGCGGCCGATGCGGTGGACGTAGGTCTCCGGCACCTCGGGCAGGTCGTAGTTGAACACATGGGAGAGCTCGCTGATGTCGATGCCGCGGGCGGCGATGTCCGTGGCCACCAGCACCCTGGTCTTGCCCTCCTTGAAGCCTTCCAGCGCCGCCACACGGGCGGTCTGGCTCTTGTTGCCGTGGATCGCAGCGGCGGTGATGCCCTGCTTGGTCAGATCGCGGGCGATCTTATCCGCGCCGTGCTTGGTGCGGCTGAACACCAGCGCATTCTGCACCGGCGGGGTCAGGTTCTTGATGAGCCAAGGCAGCAGGAACTTCTTGTTGCCCTTCTCGACGAAATACAGGCTCTGGTCGATGCGCTCCACCGTGCTGGACACGGGGTCCACCTTCACGAAGGCAGGGTCATGCAGGATGCCTGCGGCCAGCTGCTCGATCTCTTTGGGCATGGTGGCGCTGAACATCAGGTTCTGGCGCTTTGCGGGCAGCTTTGCGATGACCTTCTTCACGTCATGCACAAAACCCATGTCCAGCATCCGGTCGGTCTCGTCCAGCACGAAGACCTCGAGGTTCGACAGGTCGATATGGCCCTGTCCGATGAGGTCGTTCAGACGGCCCGGGCAGGCAATGAGGATGTCCACGCCCTTTCGGATGGCCTCCACCTGCGGGGCCTGACCCACGCCGCCGAAGATGACGGTGCTGCGCAGTTTAAGGTACTTGCCGTAGGCGTCGAAGCTCTCGCCGATCTGGAGGGCCAGCTCACGGGTGGGGGTGAGGATGAGGGCGCGGACAGCGCCCTTCTTGCGGGGGGCGGCGGCGCTCAGCCGGTCGAGCATGGGCAGCGCAAAGGCAGCAGTCTTGCCGGTGCCGGTCTGGGCGCAGCCCATCAGATCGCGCCCTTCCAGCACCGGCGGGATGGCCGAAGCCTGAATGGGCGAGGGGGTCTCATAGCCTGCCTCGCTTACAGCCTTGAGCAGGGGGGCGGACAGTTTCAAATCGTTAAAAGTCATGGTTCTCCTTGGTCATTCTTTGATTCTGCGGCACTCGATGTAATACCGCTTTTCCTCCGCATGGCCCATGCTGAAGGTCTTGCGGGGCAGCACGCCGCCCATCACGATGCCTTTGAACAGATCGCTCTTCTCGAAGGGCGGCAGCAGGAAGGCCACGCCGCCCTGCCTGGTCAGGGCGCGGACGGCGGGCTCGTCGTGGACGTAATCCACCCGGGCCTCGCTGTGGCGGGCCATAAAGTATTCGATAAATTCGTCCACCGTGCCGACGGTCAGCGGGGCGACGGGGTCCTCGAAGCTGAGGACGTTGGACACATGGGGGCCGGCCAGCGTGAAGGCCTGCTGCTTCGAGTCGCCGAAGCAGATGCCGGCCATGTTGGAGTCGCTCCACGCGATGAGGGCCAGCAGCACCGCGCCGCAGTCCACATTGAAGAGGACGCGGTGGATGGGCTCGATCTCGATCGCAGGCGAATGGACGTTGCACACCTCAGCCAGGCACCAGCGGGCGGGATGGCTTTCCCTCTCCTCAGGGGTCAGGGTGGCTTTCAGCTCCTCCCAGCAGGCTTTGGCTGCGGCCAGCGAATGGTTGCCGTCGCCCACAGCCAGTGTCAGGGGCTTTGCGCCCCTGGCCTGGGGATACTTGGCGTCGAAAGCCTCCTGACTGCCAAGTGCAGCCAGTGCAGCATCGATCTGCGCCAGCATCGCAGGATCTTCCACGGCCCAGCCTGCAATGTGGCCGCCGCCCTGCATCAGCTCGCCCTCGTACAGCTTTTTCAGCTCGCTCTTGTGCGCGCCGATGGGCTCGACGAGGGTGCAGCCGGGGTCGTCGGCCAGCATCATGACATGGGGCGTTTCCAGCGCCGCACCCCGGCGCACGGCCATGCGGGGCGGGATGCGCTCGGTGACGGTGCGCTCACTGGGCCGAATGGCCGGGCGGGCGCCCTTCTCGTAGCTGTAAGCCTCGAGGTCTATCTTGCCCACGAGGCCCTGACGCACCCGGCCGCTCTGCTCGGTGCGCTCGACGTAGACAAAGCCGTCCACGGCGCGGGTCAGCACGTCGCGGCTGTACTCGTCCATTGCGGCGTGGATGTTCTCCACCCGCCGGGCCGCGTCTTTATCCTCGAGGTAGACTTCCGGCAGGATGAGCCGCAGGGTGCTGGGGCAGTCGCCCACAGCGGCGTCTGCCTGCTCCCAGTAGGCGCGGTCGCTGGTAAACTGGTCACAGGCCACGCAGCCCCACTTTTCCAGAGGGATATTCTCCCCGGGCAGCAGGATGTGGGCCGGACCAAAGCAGGATGCAGTTTTCATAACACATTCCTCACTCTCACATAAATCACCAACAGCAAATGGAGCGCTCTCACTGGAAAATGCCCGCTGCATCGTCCCAGAACACGGCATGCTCCACGCCGGAAGCCGACAGGGTGTCCCGCAGCTCGTTGCGGGCGGTGTCGTCCATGGTCTGCTTTGCGGAGACTTCGACCACGAGGTTCCTGACGCCCAGCGCCGTCGCGGAGCCGCCCACGGTGGAAGCGCCATCCGTCACCTGACCCAGCGAGTAGCCGTACCACAGGGTCACGCTGCCCTCAAAGCGGGCATCCCATGCGGCGATGTCCGCAGCCAGCTGGGCGCTGCGGTCGCGCCCGCCGGTGGAGCCGAAGTCCTGCTTGCCGTTCTGGGCAGAGGGGAACTGGACGTTCTCCAGCAGCACATGGTCAAAGCCCATGCTCTGCACCTCGCCGATGAGGTCGCCGATGAACTGGACGGCCTCGTCGGAATAGGGGTTGAGCCAGGGGCTGCCGCCGGCAGACGCCTTATTATCCAGCCAGAGGTAAGCCTGCCCGGTGTAGCCGATGGCCATATTGCGGTCGGTGCGGGCCGCGATGGGATCGCGGAAGGCCGCCAGCTTTGCCACCGGCACAAGGCTGTTCTCCTTGAGCACCGAGGCGATGAGGGCCGGGTCAAGGGACGCCCCCTCGATGCTGCCTGCCGCAGCAGCCACCTGAGAGGGATACAGGATGTTTCCGGCACTGTCCTTCAGGGTGACGACGGCGTAGACCGCGCCCTGCTGGGCCAGCTGCTGGGCGGCGGCACGCAGGGAAGCTTCATCCTTTGCCGCAGCCGTGTCCAGAACGCCCCAGCTGCCCTCGATGATGACGCCTGCGGGTGCAGCCGGCTCCGAGTCCGCCCGCGCCTCCGAGGAAGCGGCAGGCTCTGCCGTCACTTCCGACGAAGTGGCCGCACTGGAGGCAGTCGTCTCAGACGAAGCCGAGAGGTCACGGTTGCGCACCACGGTGTACCAGGTGTGGGTGGCCCAGTCCAGCACATGGGGCGCGGCCAGCCAGCCCACGACCAGCACCACGGCCACCAGCACGATGATGCCGACGGCCTTCTTCACCCACATGCCGGGGCTGTAAAAACTGCGGTGATACCGCTTGACCTTTTTATACTTTGCCATGATCGTCCCTTTCTCCTGCACTCCTCACAGGATCACCGAGTGGCCCGTAAAACCATAGATGGCCAGCGCCAGCACGCCGATGTAGATGAGCGTGATGGGCAGGCCCCGGAACGCCTCCGGGATGGCCTCGCTGCGCAGACGGCGGTCAGCCTCCGTCACCAGCATGACGGCCAGCAGATAGCCCAGGCCGCTGCCGAGGCCGAAGCCCATGCTCTGCTCCAGCGTAAAGCTCTGGGTGCGCTCCACCAGCACCGTACCCAGCACGCCGCTGTTGACCGCCGCCAGCGGCAGGATGCGGAGCAGCTGGCCGCCGTGGCGCTTGCCCCGTGCGGCCCAGAGCACGATAAATTCAAACAGGCTCACCACCGCCACGCAGGCCAGATAGACCAGCGGACGGAGCTGGGCGGGGTTGGACTGGGCGGCGATGAAGCCGCCCGCATAGAACGCCAGCGGAGCCACCAGCACCTGCGTAACACAGAGCAGCAGGGCGAACCACCCGCTGCTGGTGCGCTCGTCGCCCACCAGCTGGACGAGGCGGGACACGCCGAGGCCCCGGGTGAACACCGCGTTCTGTGCAAAGACGGCCAGCACGGCGTAGCTGAAAAATACGCCGACGGCCTGCATCACATCATTCATCCTCAGGCTCCCCCTCTTTCTGGCGGTAGACCGCCATGAGGCCGCGGGCCTCCGATGTCAGATAGTTTTTGTACTTCCTGGCCAGCGTGCGCCAGACGGCACACAGCACGCCCAGCACGATGAAGCCGCCTGCCGGCATACTGGCCATGGGCAGGACGGGACGGCTCAGCACATGGCCGAACACCGTACCGGCGCTCAGCCACTCGCGCACACAGCCCAGCAAAAGCAGCAGCAGGCCGTAGCCGATGGTGATGCGGATGCCCTTGGAGACGGCCTTTTTCATCGTCTCCTGCACGCGGCCGAAGCGGTAGGTCAGCAGCGGCTCCACCACCAGCATGGGCAGATAGATGCCCAGCACCAGCAGGCTCACGCCGAACAGCCGATTCAGGATGGGGTACGCCGCCAGATAGACCACCGCCGCGCTGCCCGAATAGAGGATGCTGCGGGGCAGCAGCTTCTTTTCTAGTTCTGCGTTGGCCGGATGCTCCTCCCGCAGGGGGAACAGGCGGCTCAGCAGGCAGGCCAGCATCCGGGAGGGCGCCAGCAGCAGCGCCACGGCCACGGCCAGCATCAGGGCGTTCTGGCCGCTCGTCGCAAGGACGACCAGCGGCGCAAGGCCCATGCCCTGCATGACCACGGGGTTATTCAGAAAGACGCGGTCATGGTGGAAGAATCTTTCCGGGTCCCGGGTGATGAGTTCTGCCGCATGACGTTTCATTCCGCATCCCCCTTTCCGATCTTCTTCTCTTTGAAGCGTCTGCCGCTCTTTATCAGCTCATGGAGGCGGACTTCGGTGCGGTCGAGCCAGCCGGAGATGCTGTTGACCGCCAGAATGGCGAAGCAGACGCCCGTCTCGTAGACACCGAAGTAGCGGAAGCCCATCGTAAAGGCTCCCACCATGACGCCGTAGAGGATGCGGCCCCGCCGGTGGTGGGCGCAGGTGTAGGGCTCATTGAGCAGGAACACAGCGCTGAAGAGCATCGCGCCCGTCAGCATCTCGTCGCGCACACAGCGCAGGCGGAACACAAGGCCCGCCGTAAAGGCGGTCCCCTCCGTCAGACCCAGCTGACGCGGGAAGAAGAAGACGATGAGGCCCGCCGTGATGAGGAAGCTCAGGGAGGCGCTCAGCCGCACATCCTTCTGCATCCAGAGGAAGAGGCCGCAGGCCACCAGCACGATGGCTGCACCGGTCCCCATCGGGGCGGCGTACTCGCCCAGCACCAGCGACAGGGCGCTGATGTTGATGAGGCCGCCACTGCGCAGGGTGTCCGAGATGGTGCTGGATGTTGCCACGCCGGAGGCGTCCCAGAGCGGGATATTGGCGTATGGGGCCGGATAGCGGAAGACCTGCTCCGGCCAGGACACTGCCGCCACCGCGTAGCCCACGGCGGCGGGGTGGAAGGGGTAGCTGCCATAGCCGCCGAAGACTTCTTTGCCGATGAGAGCACCGGCCAGAATGGCGGCGGCGAGGACATACCAGTCCACCGTCGCGGGCATCAGCAGGGTGATGACGAGGGCAAAGCTCTCGTTGGAATAATCCCCGGCCTGATAGACGCGGCGGCGCAGCAGAGAGATGAGCCGGTCGCACAGGTTGCCCATCAGCACCGCAAAGCCGCAGAGCAGCAGCGGGCGCAGGCCGTAGAGGTAGCAGGAGACGCAGAGCAGCGGCACACAGAGAAAGCAGATGTGCTTATAGTATCTGCCGGTGCGCTGGAGTTCTTCCTCCTGCAGCCGGATCAATGCTTCATCCATGGGCAGTCCCCTCTCAGAGAGCTGCCATCGCACGGACGGCCGCGGCGGGGTCGGCGGCGCCAAAGATGGCGCTGCCCGCCACCAGCACGTCCGCACCGGCGGCAACGCACTGCGGAGCGGTGGCGGCATCCACGCCGCCGTCCACTTCCAGCAGGAATTTCAGGCCACGGCGGTCTTTTTCCGCCTTGAGCCAGCGGAGCTTGTCGAGGGCCGAGGGCATGAACTTCTGGCCGCCGAAGCCAGGCTCCACGCTCATGACCAGCACGAGGTCCAGCTGGTCGAGGTAGTAGCCCAGCTCTTCCACCGGGGTGCCGGGCTTGATGGTCATGCCCACCTTGCAGCCCTGGGCCTTGATGGCGTCGATGGTCTCCTGGATGTCGTCGTCGCACTCGAGGTGGAAGTTGAGCAGGCTGGCACCGGCTTTGGCAAAAGCCTCGGCATACTGCTGGGGGTGGGTGATCATCAGGTGGACGTCATAGAAAGCGTCCGGCAGGGCCTTGTGCAGGCTCTTGAGCACCGGGACGCCAAAGCTGATGTTCGGCACGAAGTGGCCGTCCATCACGTCATAATGCAGCATCTGCGCACCGGCATCCAGCACCATGCTGCAGTCTGCGCCGAGATGGCTGAAGTCAGCCGAAAGGATCGAAGGACTGATCGTCGTCATTTTATTTTACTCCCCGTTATTTTTTAGAGAATTTTTGTAATTTTGCTCTGCCGCCGTCCCTGCGGCATCTCCCACAGGAGCAGTCGGCATAGTCGATTATAGTTTACATGAAAACAGCGAAAAAATCAAACCCGCCGCCGTGTTTTTCACGGAAAAGACGTAAAGTTCTGCGTATCTCCCCTCTTCCACAATGCAAAAAGCAGCCAGACCGCTCCTTTGAGGGGCAGTCTGACCGCTGTGAAGTTAGTCTACCGGCTTCATACTGGCCGGGTCTTCCACCGCACCGGGGCGGCCGCTCTCGTCGGGCAGACGCTTCATGCCGCCGGGGTTGGGGGGCTGGACGGGCAGAGTGAAGACGAACCTGCACCACTCGCCCTGCTTGCTCTCCACCCGTATCTGGCCGCCGGAGAGGTTGACCAGCACCTTGCAGATGTTCAGGCCGAGACCTGCGCCCCGGGCGTGGAGACCCCGGGACTGGTCTTCTTTGTAGAAGCGCTGGAAGACGTAGGGCAGCGCCTCGGGGCTGATGCCCTGGCCGGAGTTCCAGATAGAGACTTCCACCTCCGGGCCCAGCCTCTCCACCCCGAAGCGGATGGTGCCGCCTGCCGGGGTGAACTTGATGGCGTTGTCCAGCAGATTGTAGGCCACCTGATGGATGAGGTCAGGGTCGGCATAGACCAGCACTTTCTCATCCATGGTCAGGCCGTCAATGTCTATCATGCCGTCGTTGATGCGCTGCTCTGCCGAGAGGGCCACGCCGGTCAGCGTCTCCCAGATGTTGAACATCCGGGCGTTCACCTGATATTCGCCGCTCTCCAGCTTCGAGAGGTCCAGCATATTCTGGATGAGGCGCGCCAGACGGCCCGTCTCCTCGCTGACCAGCTGTAAGTAGTGGTTCTGCATATCGGGCGGGATGGTGCCGTCCAGAATGCCGTCGATGAAGCCCTTGATGGTGGTCATGGGGGTGCGCAGCTCGTGGGCAATATTGCCCATGAACTGGCCCCGGGAGTTGTCGTTGGACTGGATATTGTCCGCCATCTGGTTGAAGGTGCGGGCCAGGTCGGCCACTTCGCCTTCGCCGTCCACGCCCTCGACCCGGACGGACAGGTCGCCGCCGCCGAAGCGCTGGGCCGCGTCCGTCACCTTCTGGATGGGGTCGGTGAGCTTATGCATCATCACCTTGGTGAGGACGCTGGCCACCAGCAGCATCAGACAGGCCGAGAGGAAGAAGTTCGAGAAGAACTCCTTGCGGAACTCCACCAGCCGGTCGCCCGACGAGCAGAGGAAAAGGTAGCCGGTACACTCGCCGCTCTCGCTGCGCATCTCATGCACCGAGATGTAGCTCTTCTCGGTCAGTACGCCGTCCAGCGTACCGAAGATGTGATAATTTTCCTTGGCCTTGGCCGACTTTTCCAGCACGGACGCCTCTACCACATCCCCGGCCAGATCGTCCGGGTCTGAGGCCAGCACCACGTTGCCGTCGCAGTCGGTGAAGAACAGGTACACTTCCGCGCTCTCGCCGATGAGCTCGAGCTTGGTGTTCAGGGCTTCCAGTTCTTCGCCTTCCGGCAGAGCAGCTTCCTGCACCAGATGGGACGCCGTGCGCTGGGCCACATTGACCACTTCGTCCAGCACGTCGTACCGCTCCTGGGCGAAGTAGTTGCTGAACAGCACCAGCTCCGAGCCGCCCATGATCACCGTACCGAAGATGAGCAGGGTGCTCATGAGCGAGAAGAACGCAACAGAAACACTTTTGCGCATTACTGACGCACCTCGAATTTATAGCCCACGCCCCAGACGGTCTTCAGTTCCCATTTATCGGAAGCACCGGCCAGCTTCTCGCGCAGGCGCTTGACATGGACGTCGATGGTGCGGCTGTCGCCGTAGTATTCGAAGCCCCACACCTCGTCCAGCAGCTGGTCGCGGGTATAGACCCGGTTGGGGTGAGAGGCGAGGCAGTTCAGCAGTTCCAGCTCCTTCGGGGGAGCTTCCACCACCTTTCCCTTGACCCGCAGTTCGTAGCTGTTCATGTCGAGACGGAGGTTGTCGAACTCGATGACGCCCTCGGAGCTCTCGGTCTGGGACGTGGTGACGGTGCAGCGGCGCAGCACCGCCTTGATGCGGGCTACGACCTCTTTGGTGTCGAAGGGCTTGACCATGTAGTCATCTGCGCCCAGCTCGAGGCCCAGCACCTTGTCAAAGGTCTCGCCCTTGGCCGTCAGCATCATGACCGGGGTGTTGCCCAGCTTGCGGATGCGGCGGCAGACCTCGAGGCCGTCCATCCTGGGCATCATGACGTCCAGCAGCACCATATCGGGCTTGAGCTGGTTGAACTTTTCAAGGCCCTCTTCGCCGTCGTTGGCCGTCGTGACCTGATAGCCCTCCTTGGTCAGGTAGAGCCGCAGCAGCTCGCAGATGTTGGTATCGTCGTCCACGACGAGTATCTTTTCGTTTGCCATGTGAGTGTTCCTCCTCTATCCAGTCCAAAGCCAGCCCCCGCCGGGCGCTGGCCGCAATTTTGATGTTGACCTATATTCTATTATACGGGACAGTTATGACAAAATAAAGAAGGTTTTGTATGATTTTTGAATCTTTGGCAAGCAAAAGGCCGCAGGAAGCGGCACTTTTCCTGCGGCCTTATCTTATTTCTGTGCTCGGTCTGCCTGTTGCAAAGCCGCACCTTTGGTCATCCCTCGTGTGCAAAGATTATATCATACCACACATAGTCACCCTGTTCCTGCACACTGATTCCTACATATACATCTTCCCGAATCGTCGTCTTACCGGGTGTATTCAGTTCCGTCTGAAAATTGTTTCGGAAGTATTCTGTCAGCTGATTTTTCGTGAAGTGGTCTCGCGGAAGTCCTGTTACTGTCCAATTTTCCCTTCCACCATACTTGTAGCCTTTTCCGCCGTCTTTGAACTCCTGCGGAACTGGTGAAAGCTCGTCGTGCTTTTTTCCGTTCATCATTTCCAGCGCACGCTGTGCTGAAAGCTGGCTTATTTTATCCACTTCTTGAACTGTGCCGTCCAATCCAACTTCTTTGCGTGCAGCATTGATCGAATCCAGGATAATTTGCGCTATTCTCTCTTCTTCAGGAGAGGGCGGTGTAGGTGCGCTGCTACCGCCACCACTACATCCGCCCAGTGCTCCCGCAACAGATGTCGCCAGCACCACGGTGCCAGTGAGCTTCAGGAATTTACGACGATTCATATTACTCAACATTTCTTCACCTTCCTAAAGTTTTTAATGGTAGCCCTTAACTCGTATCGTTTGTGCGCCATCTGCGGTGTGCCAGAATGTGATTGATTCTTGACTTTCTTTTCCATCGATTACCTGTCGGACCTCCATATTGTCGGCATCAATATTCTCAATCTTCAAGATAATCGTTTCTCCATAAAAATCCGAAAGGATCAGCTGATTATCGTTTACTAGAGACCATTTTCCAAGACCATAGGAACCAGGAACATTAACCGTTCCGTCATCATAAATTGAAAAAGTCAAGCTATCCGACCACTGCTGATACCAATCTCCGATTATGAGTTTTTCTGTAGTCTTCTTTCCGCGAAGTGTCAAACTTCCGATACCACAAACGATAGCTATCGCACAAACCGTCAGCAAAATATCGCTCATTTTTATTTTTTTCATCACGATTCACCTCTTAATCTTAGCATTTCAACAGCGGTCAATGTTTTTCTGCCTCTTCTGCCGTGTGGTAGAATGTATCTGTTGTTTCGCTTTCCTTTCCATCCCAAATCAGTCTAAGCGTCATTGACTTTTTACTGATTTTTTCAATTTTGTAAATCAGTGTCTGCCCATAAAAATCTGAAATTCTAAGTTTGTCGTCATCTACGACCGACCATTTTCCAAGGCCATACCCACTCCGAACCTGACAGCTTCCATCATCATATATTGCGTACTCCAGTCGGCTATAGCCTTCCATGTACCAGTCACCCAGTACAAGTTTTTTAATATTTTTCTTCCCGCATCCCGTCAGCGGAGCTGTTGCACACACCAGAGCCGTCGCCGCCGTAAGCTGTAGGAATCCACGTCGCGTGATAT
>OOAO01002496.1_pt1 | contig 12079 bp, 12 predicted proteins | sample 1671821 | NCBI WGS metagenome assembly OOAO01 (sample SAMN06348196, study PRJEB24527) | human gut metagenome | biome: human gut; feature: ankylosing spondylitis patient; material: feces | host: Homo sapiens | place: China | collected 2015-10 | reverse complement strand
CGCTGAAACCCGCATAAACACTGGCTTTTTTAAGCAACTCGATTTATTCAAACTCGATCGTTGCCGGTGGTTTTCCGGTGCAATCGTACATGACGCGGTTGATGTGTTTGACTTCGTTTACGATTCGACTGGTTGTTCTTCCGATGACATCCCACGGGATTTCGGCGCTTTCGGCGGTCATGAAATCGGTGGTGGTGACGGCGCGGAGGGCGATGGCGTAATCGTAGGTTCTTTCATCTCCCATGACTCCGACGGAGCGCATGTTGGTCAGGGCTGCGAAGTACTGGCCGATTTCGTGGGCGATTCCGGCTTTGTCGATTTCTTCGCGCCAGATCGCGTCGGCGTCCTGTACCATTTTGACTTTCTCGGCGGTTACTTCGCCGATGATACGGATGCCAAGTCCCGGGCCCGGGAATGGCTGACGGAATACAAGGTATTCCGGGATGCCGAGCTCAAGGCCGGCTTTTCTTACTTCGTCTTTGAAGAGGTTGCGCAGCGGCTCGATGATTTCTTTGAAATCGACATAATCCGGAAGACCTCCGACATTGTGGTGGGACTTGATCACTGCGGATTCTCCGCCAAGTCCGGACTCTACCACATCCGGGTAGATGGTTCCCTGTGCCAGGAAATCCACGGCTCCGATCTTCTTTGCCTCTTCCTCGAAGACACGGATAAATTCCTCTCCGATAATTTTACGTTTTTTCTCCGGTTCTGTCACACCGGCAAGTTTTCCATAATAACGCTCCTGCGCGTTGACACGGATAAAGTTCAGGTCAAACTGTCCGTTTGATCCGAAAACTTCCTCAACCTCGTCTCCTTCGTTCTTTCGGAGCAGACCGTGATCGACGAATACACAGGTAAGCTGTTTTCCAATTGCGCGGGAAAGGAGTCCTGCGGCAACAGAAGAATCCACACCTCCGGATAATGCAAGGAGAACCTTTCCATCACCGACTTTTTCACGGATCTCTTTGATTGTATGCTCCACGAAAGAATCCATGCGCCAGGTGCCGGCACATCCACAGATATTTCTTACAAAGTTATGAAGCATCCTGCTTCCCTCTACGGTATGCAGTACTTCCGGATGGAACTGGATTGCATAAAGCTTTTTCTCCGGATTTTCATCTGCCGCTACAGGACAGTCAGCGGTATGTGCTACCACCTGAAATCCCGGTGCCGGTTTGGAAATATAATCAAAATGACTCATCCAGCAGATGGTAGACCCTTCTGCCGAATCCGTTGCCACTCCCTCAAAAAGCGGAGAAGACTTGTCCACGAACACTTCCGTTTTTCCGTACTCACGTACCGGTGCCTTTTCTACTTTTCCACCAAGGATATGATTCATCAGCTGCGCACCATAGCACAGACCGAGAACCGGGATGCCAAGTTCAAATAATTCTTTCGTGTATGTCGGGGAATCTGCCTCATAGCAGCTGTTCGGGCCGCCGGTGAGGATAATTCCCTTTGGATTCATTGCCTTGATCTGTTCGATGTCGGTACGGTAAGAATAAATCTCACAGTACACATTGCACTCGCGGACGCGGCGTGCAACCAGCTGATTGTACTGACCACCGAAGTCAATGACGATGACTTTCTCCTGATCCATATTGTGTTTCCTCCTGTTTTCTAAAATGCATTTTTGCATTTATGTGGTGCATTTTTCAAAAGTACACCATTTTTCTACCATTATAATAAAGCCCCTGTGATTTTACAAGTCACAACCTCACGTTTTCTCGTAAAATGCAATCACATCCGCGTAAACTTTTTCATTTTCTTTCTCATTCAGTATTTCATGGCGCATATGCGGATAGGTAATTGTGGAAATATTGGAAAAACCTGCCTGTTTCAGCGTGTCCACACTGTCTTTGGCACCTTTTTCATACCCGGTGCACGGATCTTCGCTGCCGCGGATCATCAGAATCGGTAATGCCTCATTTACGTCCCGGTAATTTGACACCTGATGCATAGCAGTTGTCAGCATATACAGATCGTGAAAAGCGGAGACGCTAAATCCATGCCCGCAATACGGATCCTGCAGATATGCCTGTACCACCTGCTCATCGGAACAGATCCAGTCCGCTTCGGTTTTTGCATGTTTTACCTGCTTATTGAAATTTCCCACCGACAGTTGCTGCACCAGCTTGGAATGATACATCGGTCCACGCGCCCTTGTGAGCAGATTCGTCAGGAAAAATCCTATGCGGATAATCTGTGTTCCCGGATAATTCGGGAATCCGCTCAGTACCACCTTTGCGTAACTGTGTGACTGGGTACAAAGCAGATTCCTTGCAATGATGGTTCCCATGGAATGTGCAAAAATCATCACCTTTTCCGTTTGAAACCGCTCCCTGATATATGCTGTGATCTGTACCTGATCCGACAACAGATAACGGTCACCGTCTTTTTCTTTAAAGAACCCCAGCTTTGGAGCATGTTCCCCATGCCCCCGCATGTCCGATGTCACCACCGTAAATCCCACCTGCCGCAGCTGTTCAGCGAAAGCCTCATAACGCTCCTTATGTTCCTCCATCCCATGAATGATCTGAATGTATCCCCGCGGATGCTCACTTTCAAATACCGCCAGACTCAGCGCGTAACCGTCGGACGCTTTCAATACTATATTTTCCATTTATATCCTCTTCTGCGTTCGTACTTTTAAAACCAGTCCACATTTGTTCCATGTTCCAACTGTTCCGGTGTCATCAAAGACACGGCATCGATAAACCAGTTGCGAAATGTCATCGTCCCTCTCTTTTGTGCGGTCGTTTCTTTTGCGGCAAGTTCTCCTGCAATGCCAGTAAACGCACAGCATGCCACTGCACTCTCCACCGAATTTTCCGCACTTAAAAAAGCGCCAAGCATCACGGTGGACATACAGCCGCTTCCCGTAATCCTTGCCATCATCGGGCTTCCATTATGACACCGGTAGACGCAGCTTCCATCCGTGATCAGATCAGCTTCTCCGGATGCGACAAGAATCATCTGATTTTCCTTTGCATATTGCTTCATCAACTCCGGCAAATCCGTTTCTTCTGCTTCCGCCAGCGCATCCTCGGCTGCATCCACCCCGGTAACCGTTCCACAGTTGTGCAGCAATGCCTGTATTTCCGAATAATTTCCCCGGATACAGGTCGGATGGATTATTTTCATCAACTCCAGACATTTTTCACGCCGATAGGAAGACCCCGACACCCCGACCGGATCAATCACGATCGGATGTCCCAGCACATGCGCCCGCTTTCCGGCAGTCTCCATCGCCTCATAATCCGAGATGGCCCCGAAATTACAGATCAGTGCCGCTGTACCTGCCGTGATCTCCTCCACCTCACAAGGATGGTGTGCCATCGTTGGTGACGCGCCTGCCGCCAGAAGGATATTCGCACAATCGTTGACCGTCACGGCATTTGTGATACAGTGGATAATCGGACGTTTCTGTTGTATTTTCTCATAAATTTCCACCACTTTTTCCCCGGAAAATTTCATCACAGTTTCTCCCGTCTTTGTATTTCACCGTCCAGAATTCCTGCCTTTTTCATTGGAATGGTCACGATAATTGCAATGATCGTACCACCACAGGTACTGATCAAAAACGGCACTACAAATGTAAACAATGCCGCTGCTTTATTCCCCATAATCAGATACGCAATCGGATAAGAAAGCATTCCGCCGATGATACCGGTTCCAAACACTTCTCCTACATATGCAAACGGAAGCTTTTTCCCATACTGGTAAAGTAGTCCTGCAAGCAGTGCACCACACATACTTCCCGGAAATGCCAGTGGGCTGCCAAGCCCTGTCAGATTACGGATCAATGCCGCCATAAAAGCCTGTGCCAGCCCCCACCATGGTCCGACCGTTACCGCGCACAGTACATTCACCAGATGCTGTACCGGCGCACATTTTGAGCCCAATACCGGGAAAGAAAACATACTCCCGACCACAGCCACCGCCGTGAAAAGTGCCGTCAATGTCAATTTTTTTATCTGCAGATGATTCTTCATTTTGCTTTTTACTCCTCTTTTGTTCCCTTTATATGATCTGTTTTACAAGTTCTCCAAGATGCCGGGTGCCTGTCTCAATATCCTCGCAGGCAAAAATGCCGCTGACAACTGCGACACCCGCGATGCCTCTGCCTTTTAACTGCAAAACATTCTCTGCCGTGATTCCCCCGATTGCCACAACCGGAATTTTCACGCTGTGGCAGATTTCTTCCAGCAGCTCGTGCTTCATCGGAATGGCATCCTTTTTGGTTGTAGAGCCAAACACAGCACCACTTCCCAGATAATCAGCGCCTCCCGCTTCTGCGGCTTTCGCCTGTTCCACGGTTTTTGCCGTCACACCAATGATTTTATCCGGCCCGAGAATCTCACGCGCGTGCGCCAGTTCCATATCGGACTGTCCGATATGAACCCCGTCCGCGCCGACTTTTGCCGCCAGTTCCACATCATCATCCAGAATGAGTTTCACCCCGTAACGATGGCAAAGTTCCAGCAATTCTTCTGCCTCCTTCTGCACATCCGCTTCTGGAAGTTCCTTCTCCCGCAGCTGTACCAGAGTGGCGCCACCTTCCAGTGCTTTCTCTACCTGTTGATATAATGTTTCATTGCCCAGCCATGTACGGTCGGTCACCGCATAAAGGCGGAGCTGTTCTTTTTTCATATTATTCACTGTTTTTTCCTCCTGCATGTTATCCCATTATAACACGCACGACAGGAGAAAATCTATACTGCATGCAAATGTGCATATTTTTCCTTTGTTGCCATTCCTCCGCGGATATGACGTTCGGATTTATTCACATCAATAATCTTGCGGGTTTCTGCCGCAAGTGCCGGATTCACCTGGCACAGCCGGTCTGTGATATCCTTGTGAACTGTGGATTTTGAAATTCCGTAATGCTTGGCAGCCTGCCGTACAGTTGCCTTATGTTCAATGATATAGTTTGCGATTTCCACGGCTCTTTCTTCAATATAAGCTTTCAAAAAAATACCCCTGCATTCCTGTGTTTGTACAGTTTATGCAAGGATATGTTTGCTTATTACTTACTTTCTGACTTACTTCCCACAAAGACTCTTCTGTCACAACCTGTCCCACAACAGTTCCATTGGGTTTGACTCCAAAATAAAGTTTCCTTTTCAATACCAAGATTCAAATCAACACCTGCCTTCAACGCATATAATTAAATTATATACTGCTTACAATGATATGAGGTCATATAAAGCAAATATTCTTGTCTATGTCCCATGACGAACTGAATAGAGGACATATGCCAAAAAAATAGCCGTCCATGTCCCATGACGAACTAAATAGAGGACATATGATAAAAAAGTGCTCATTTATGTCCCATTAAACAGGTCCTGTGGGACTTTTTCATGCGCTTTTTATACATATGTCCTTTTGCCAACTTCTCCCGGGATTTTTCAATGCACTTTTTCTACATATGTCCCTCCGGCAACTTTCACCGCGACTTTCAAGCTTACTTTTTCTCTATATGTCCCCAAAACACAAAGAAACGCACAAGAAAAAGGAATGTTCCCACACAGAAACATTCCCTCTTTCATTATGTATTTATTTTTCCAGTTTTGTCAGTTCATTGCTGTCCACATCCGCTGCATGACCGCCCTCATTATGGCTTGCTGATCCGTTCTCGAACCACCATGCCACACCTGCGGCCAACACAACAACTGCTACTACAACTACGATAATGACTGTTTCTAACATGAAATTTTCCTCCTGAACTCTTTGAAAATGGTCGCTTATTTCAAAGAGTCAGAAGCTTTTTCCCCATCCTGCCAGTGTATGTATGCCATAATCCACGCATGGCTGCGCACAAATATGTTTTCGATACGGCAGGATGCCAGATAAATTCGGGTAGCATTCCCGGCAAATCCGCTTGCAAGTCCTGCCCACAAAATGACGTTGCGTTCTGCATTCAGCCGCGTGATCCGTGCACTGACGGTCAGACGCGCCTGTTCTAACTGTGTGAGCTCTGAGCGTCCAAGAATATCAAGAAAGGAACCCTGCTGCCGCTCCATCGTATGTACCGCAAGATGGTCCGGCTCCGCCTGCGTGATATCGTGCATGTTTTGTACACCATAGCCCTGCTGCAAAGCGAAAAAACATATCACTATCGCCAAAAAGATGCCTATCCACTGGTCAACTCCTTGGGCAATTTCTGATCTGCCCCATCGCATCCGGCGCTTTCGTATCCGCATGATTCCCTCCTTTCCCGGTGCCTGCCCGTGTTATGTAATCGCTGCTACTTTGTCAGGCCGGCTTTTTTCCGAAGCATGGAATACAGCCATTTGCCCTCATCACTCAAATCGCTTTTCTTAAAACCGCTGACTTTTGAACAACTGCTTTTAATAATCGAAGAAGATTCCTGTTTGTTTGACAGATTCCATGCAATGTAGCTGACGCCATATTCATCCATCGTCTGTACCCAGCGGTTTGCTTCTTCTTTGTCAATCGCTCCATTTCCGGAAGCGTCACAGATTCCATACTCTGTAACAAATACCGGAAGCCCTTTGTTGATGGCTGCGGTCATTTTATTGCGCAGGTCTGCCTTGTGGGTAGCCGCATAAAAATGCAGTGCATACATAAGATTCTCCCCTTTAATTGGGTCTGCCGCTGCCTGATCCACATCCTGTGACCAGGTTGGCGTTCCCACAACGATCACCGCTTTTTTATCATTTTCACGGATGGTAGAAATCACGCTTTTCGCATAAGACTTGATCTCTTTCCAGCTTGTTCCGTTGTTCGGCTCGTTGCAGATCTCATAAATCACATTGTTGTAACCTTTTAATTCCTTTGACATCTCCTTGAAAAAGGCTTTTGCTTCTTTTTTATGGGAATTTGGATTGCCATCACTTAAGATGTGCCAGTCCACAATCACATACATCTTGTGTTTCTTTGCCAGCTTTACACCTTTTTTTATGAGTTTCTTTAAATCACTGCGGTTCTTTGCATCTCCGCTGCAGTAGCCGTTATATTCTTCGGTATACATCGCCAGTCGCACGACATTTGCCCCCCATTTGTCATGCAGCTGGGCAAAACACTTGTCGTTGACATACTGCGGATACCAGCTCAGTCCATGTGTACTGACTCCGCGAAGCTGTACTTCATGCCCCTTTTTGTCCACAAGTTTTGTTCCTTTGACGTGCAGTCTGCCTGCCGATGCATCATAATACGTTGTTTTTGCTTCTGTCATTTGAAATCCCCCTGTCATACACAATCCAAGTGCAAACGCACACAGCAGTGCGAGTACACGCAGAACTTTTGTTTTTTTATGAAATAAATACATGTTTCATACCACCCTTCTCCAACGGGAACAGGCGGCTCCACTTCCCATTGAGCCGCCGTAACTTTCTTAATCGATTGCCGTAACCTTGTAATCTTTCTCTTCTACCGTTTTCTTTAATACATCATCTGCCACTTCCGAGGACAAGGTCACAACGGCAGTGCCAGCCTCATGGCTGACTTCTGCGGATGTTACTTCCGGAAGTGCCTCAAGTGCTTTCTTTACGGTTGCCTCACAGTGTCCACACATCATTCCTTCAATATGCATTGTCTTTGTCATTACTTTTTCCTCACTTTCGCTTGTTTTTATTTCTACCGGTTCTGCTGCCGGTGCAGCATCTTTATTTGCTTTTCCGTGTACGGAAAACAGGTTCAGCCGTAATGCGTTGGTCACGACACAAAAGCTGGATAAGCTCATGGCTGCCGCGCCAAACATTGGATTTAATTTCCACCCAAATACAGGATACCACACTCCGGCTGCAAGTGGAATCCCTATTACATTATAAAAGAATGCCCAGAACAGATTTTCATGGATGTTCCGCAGCGTTGCCCGGCTTAGGCGGATGGCCGCCGGAACATCCCTCAGACGGCTTTTTACCAGGACAACGGATGCCGCATCGATTGCCACATCGGTTCCGGCACCGATGGCGATTCCGGTATCTGCTCGTGTCAGTGCCGGGGCATCGTTGATTCCGTCTCCGACCATGGCTACTTTACCCTGTTCCTTCAGCTTACGGATCTCTGCCTCTTTGCCTTCCGGCAGTACACCGGCTATGACTTCGTCCACTCCTGCCTGTGCACCGATGGCTTTTGCTGTGCGCTCGTTATCTCCGGTCAGCATAATGACACGGATTCCCATGTCACGCAATTCGGCCACCGCCTGGGGGCTGTCCTCTTTGAGCGTGTCTGCTACGGCAATCAGGCCGGCACAGATATGATTTTTGGCAAAAAGCAACGGTGTTTTTCCCTCTTCTGCCAGCTTTTGGGCCTGATCGAGCAGGATGGAATCTACAGTTACGTTCTCTTTCATGTAAGAAACGCTTCCACCGAGCAGCAGATCTTCCCCACGCACCGCGGAAAGACCATTTCCCGGAAGTGCCTGAAAATCATGTACCGCCGTCTGGGAAATCCCCGTCGCTTTGGCATGCTCCATAACTGCTTTGGCCAGCGGATGTTCACTCGAACTCTCCAGATCTGCGGCAAGCTGCATGAGATCACGCTTCGTATAGCCTTCTGCCGGTAAAATATCGGTCACGCGTGGCTCTCCTGTTGTGATCGTTCCCGTCTTATCCAGTGCTACAATCTGTGTTTTTCCAGCATTTTCGAGTGCCACCGCATTTTTGAACAGGATTCCGTTTTTTGCTCCCATGCCGTTTCCGACCATGATCGCTACAGGTGTTGCAAGTCCCAGTGCACACGGACAGCTGATAACGAGCACGGAAATACCGCGCGCTAATGCAAATCCGATATCTTTTCCGGCAAGCAGCCATACCATAATGGTGATTACTGCAATGGTGATAACGGTCGGCACAAAAACACCGGATACTTTATCGGCGATTTTTGCGATCGGCGCTTTCGTTGCTGCCGCATCCGACACCATTTTGATAATCTGGGAAAGCGTGGTGTCTTCGCCCACGCGGGTTGCCTCACAGCGCAAAAATCCGGACTGGTTCGTGGTTGCCGCACTGACAGAGGAACCTTTCTGTTTGTCTACCGGGATACTCTCTCCGGTAAGCGCTGCTTCGTTGACCGCGCTGCTGCCCTCCAGGACAATTCCATCGACCGGAATATTTTCGCCCGGACGCACGACGAAAATATCCCCCTGCCGCACTTCGGCGATCGACACGGTGACTTCCTGTCCGTCCCGCACCACGGTCGCGGTCTTTGGTGCCAGCCGCATCAGGCTCTTTAAGGCATCGGTTGTCTTTCCTTTGGCGTGGGATTCAAGCATTTTTCCGACGGTGATGAGTGTCAGGATCATGGCAGCGGACTCAAAATAAAATTCATGCATATATCCCATGACCGCGTCCATATCGCCGCGCACCTGTGCTCCGGTCATGGCAAAAAGAGCATACGTACTGTATCCAAACGATGCTCCGGCGCCGAGTGCCACCAGTGTATCCATATTTGGTGCGCCGTGGAGCAGGCTGGTAAAACCACTCACAAAGAACTTCTGGTTGATCACCATGATTATGATGGTTAAAAGCATCTGCAACAGTCCCATTGCCACATGATTGTCTTTCATGGCAGCCGGTACCGGCCAGCCCCACATCATATGTCCCATGGAAAAATACATCAGTACGACAAGAAAGATGACCGATGCGATCAGACGCTTGCGCAGTTTCGGTGTCTCGTGGTCTTTTAATGCTTCTTCCTCTTCTGCCGCGGTCTGTTCTTTTTTTGCGCCTTTGGGTGCTGCGCCGTATCCGGCCGCAACGACTGCATTTACGATTTCCTGATCACTCGCCGTGCCTTCCACTCCCATGGAGTTGGTCAGCAGGCTGACGGAGCAGGAAATCACCCCCGGCACTTTGGAGACGGCTTTTTCCACGCGGGCGGAGCATGCCGCACAGCTCATGCCGGTCACTTCATATTGCTTCATAGTTGTCTCCTTATTTCATTAATTTTTGTAACATCGTTACTAATTCGTCTACTTTATCGTCCTCGCCGTTTCGGATGCCATCTGCGACGCAGGTACGGATATGTTGTGCCAGCAGGACTTTATTAAAACTATTGAGTGCCGCATTGGCAGCCGCTACCTGTGTGATGATATCCGGGCAGTAACAGTCTTTTTCTACCATGCCTTTGATGCCGCGGATCTGTCCTTCAATGCGGCTCAGGCGATTGATCATATCTTTCCGTTCCTTCTCGGAACGCTCTTTTTTCTTACAGCATTCACAAGTATGTTCTTTTTCCATTCGGATTATGTCTCCTCTCTCTCCGATACCCTGTATGGGTATCCTTCTGCATCGCATTATATACCCCCTGTGGGTATTATGCAAGAATTATTTTTCTCAATAAAAATGAGTGTCTTCCGGTTTTTGGAAAACACTCATGTATTATTTATTATTCCTCTATGGATACAAAAGGAAATTCTTTTGTGAGATTTCGATCCATCTCCATCATATGCAGAAGACGGCTTGCTGCACCTGACGGATGATTGATTCCAGATTCCCATGCCTCCACAGTCTTACAGGAAACACCAAGATAACTTGCAAATGTCTTTTGCGACATTCCGGTTTCGTTACGAATCTTCTTTACTTCGCTGGCATTGTATTCCTTAACAGGAACAACTGTCACGACACGGCGCGGAAGTTTTTTTTCTTTACTTTTTGCATCCTCAATGGCTTCCTGTAATCCAGCCACAATACTTTCATATACATCGCTCATATTATTTCTTCTCCTATAACTTCAATTTCAATTGTTCAATTAAACTTTTGATACCATTACGTTCAGCTTGCGACAGATTTTCTTTTTCATTTTTAGAATACACGGTAATCAAATAAATAACCTCTTGAACCACAAAATCCACATAGCAAACACGGACACTGCCACTTTTCCCTTCATTTGCAAAAGGAATTCTGATCTTTCGAAGTCCTCCTGTTCCCTTTATTACCGGATGTAAATCAGAATTTTCCAGCAATTCTAATTCCAGCTTTCTTAAATCTTCATCCTTAAACCCAAGTTTATCCCAATTCCTGGAAAATTCGCGTGTCTGTATAAATGTTCTGACCATCTTTTCTCCTTTACATTACCCTATTCAATAGTAGTATGTCAAGTTATCATGTAACCCTTCATTCTGTTTTTTAAATTTCATGGAGTCGTGGGAGAATCCCCCGTGATTTGTTCCTGTTGACATTTACTAATATAATATTCAGAAACAATATAACTTTATGAAATAACATTATCAAACACGTTTTTACCTGTCAAGAACAATTTCTATTATTTTCTCCAAAAGTGTGGTATGCTCTGTCATAGATTATATTTAAATGAGGAAGAAAACATTGAAAAAATTAGTACAAAGATTATTATTCGGAATCGGCATCCTATCCCTTGGCATCACGTTCACCGGTTGTCATGCCAGCCATTCACAGACGGATTCACAAAAAACTATTTCCAGACAGACAGAACCGCAGGCCGGACCAACAGAAACGGAAACTTCTTCCACGCTTTCTCTGATTGACGCTTCCGGCATGACATTAGAAAGCCGCATCCACACACCGGACGGTTACACAAGAACCAAAGAAGCCGACGGAAGTCTTGCAGAGTTTTTGCGAAACTATGCCATGGAGCCTGATCAAAGTCCCGTTCTATTATATGACGGCAGTAAAAAACGCAATCAAAAGGCTCATGTTGCCGTATTTGATCTCCCACTTGAACATGAGGATCTCCAGCAATGCGCGGATTCCGCCATCCGGGTATATGCAGAATATTTTTGGAGTACAAAGCAATACGATCGCATTGCTTTTCATTTTACGAATGGATTTGACGCCCAGTATACGAAGTGGGCAGACGGTTACCGTATCCGTGTAAACGGAAATAATGTAAGCTGGATCAAAAGTGCACAGCCGGACACTTCCTACGACAGTTTGAAAGACTATCTGCGTATCGTTTTTTCTTATGCCGGTACCGCCTCCATGGATACCGAAGCACAGCCGATCCCGCTATCTGATCTGCAGGTGGGAGATGTGTTTTTAAAAGGCGGAAATCCGGGGCATGTTGTGATGGTCGTTGATCTGTGCGAAAATGCAGACGGCAAAAAAGCCTTCCTGCTTGCACAGGGATA
>OOAO01002475.1_pt1 | contig 12187 bp, 6 predicted proteins | sample 1671821 | NCBI WGS metagenome assembly OOAO01 (sample SAMN06348196, study PRJEB24527) | human gut metagenome | biome: human gut; feature: ankylosing spondylitis patient; material: feces | host: Homo sapiens | place: China | collected 2015-10 | reverse complement strand
ATTTTTAAGCTCGATTTTCGGCAATAAATCCACACGCGACATGAAAGAAATTCAGCCGTGGGTGGACAAAATCAAAGCCGCTTACCCGGAAGTTGCCAAACTCGATAATGACGCCCTTCGCGCCAAGACGGAAGAACTGAAAACCTACATCTACAACTCGGCTACCGAGCAACGCGCTAAAGTAGAAGAACTGAAAGCAGGTATCGAAGCTATTGAACTGGAAAACCGTGAAGAGGTTTTCGCACAGATAGACAAACTGGAGAAAGAAATACTGGAATGCTACGAAAAAGCACTCGATGAGGTACTGCCCGTAGCTTTCTCTATCGTAAAAGAAACAGCAAAACGTTTCTCTGAAAACGAAGAAATTGTAGTGACTGCTACTGAATTCGACCGTCAGCTGGCTGCTACGAAAGATTTCGTACGTATTGAAGATGACAAGGCTATCTATCAGAATCACTGGTTGGCTGGTGGTGCAGAAGTTACCTGGAACATGGTACACTACGATGTACAGTTATTCGGTGGTGTGGTATTGCACAAAGGTAAGATCGCCGAAATGGCAACGGGTGAAGGTAAGACGTTGGTGGCTACCCTCCCGGTATTCCTGAATGCATTGACCGGAAACGGCGTGCATGTGGTAACTGTGAATGACTACCTGTCTAAACGTGACTCCGAGTGGATGGGGCCTCTTTACATGTTCCACGGTTTAAGTGTGGACTGTATCGACAAGCACCAGCCTAACTCTGACGCACGTCGCAAAGCTTATATGGCAGATATCACATTCGGTACGAACAACGAATTCGGTTTCGACTACCTGCGTGACAACATGGCTATCAGCCCGAAAGACCTTGTACAACGTCAGCACAATTATGCCATCGTCGATGAGGTCGACTCGGTATTGATTGACGACGCACGTACTCCGTTGATTATCTCCGGTCCTGTACCCAAAGGCGATGACCAGTTGTTCGAGCAACTCCGTCCGCTAGTGGAACGTCTGGTAGAGGCACAAAAGGTACTGGCTACCAAATATCTTTCCGAAGCAAAAAAACTGATCGCATCCAACGATAAGAAAGAGGTGGAAGAAGGATTCCTCGCTTTATACCGCAGCCACAAGGCATTGCCGAAAAACAAGGCTTTGATTAAGTTCCTTAGTGAACAGGGTATCAAGGCAGGTATGCTCAAGACGGAAGAGATCTACATGGAACAGAACAACAAGCGTATGCATGAAGTGACTGATCCGCTGTACTTCGTAATCGACGAAAAACTGAATAGCGTAGACCTGACAGATAAGGGTGTAGACCTGATTACCGGTAACTCTGAAGACCCGACATTATTCGTGCTTCCGGACATCGCCGGACAACTTTCGGAATTGGAAAACCTGAATCTAACCAACGAACAACTGCTTGAAAAGAAAGATGAACTTCTGACAAACTATGCCATCAAATCGGAACGTGTACACACCATCAACCAGCTGTTGAAGGCTTACACCATGTTCGAGAAAGATGATGAATATGTAGTGATCGACGGACAGGTGAAGATCGTAGACGAGCAGACAGGCCGTATCATGGAAGGTCGCCGCTACTCTGACGGATTGCACCAGGCTATCGAAGCCAAGGAACGTGTGAAAGTGGAAGCTGCTACGCAGACCTTTGCAACAATTACTTTGCAAAACTACTTCCGTATGTATCACAAACTGTCCGGTATGACCGGTACTGCTGAAACGGAAGCAGGCGAACTTTGGGATATCTACAAATTGGACGTAGTCGTGATCCCGACCAACCGTCCGATTGCAAGAAAGGATATGAACGACCGCGTTTACAAGACGAAACGCGAAAAGTATAAAGCTGTTATCGAGGAAATCGAAAAATTGGTTCAAGCAGGACGTCCGGTATTGGTGGGTACTACTTCGGTAGAAATCTCCGAAATGTTGAGCAAGATGCTTACCATGCGTAAGATTGAGCACAAGGTATTGAACGCCAAACTGCACCAGAAAGAAGCGGACATCGTTGCTACCGCCGGTTTAAGCGGAACAGTAACCATTGCTACCAATATGGCTGGTCGTGGTACCGACATCAAGTTAAGTCCGGAAGTGAAGGCTGCGGGCGGTTTGGCAATTATCGGTACGGAACGTCACGAATCCCGTCGTGTAGACCGCCAGTTGCGTGGTCGTGCAGGACGTCAGGGTGACCCGGGTTCTTCTGTATTCTTCGTATCACTGGAAGACGATTTGATGCGTCTGTTCTCTTCTGACCGTATTGCCAGTGTAATGGACAAACTTGGTTTCCAGGAAGGCGAAATGATCGAGCACAAGATGATTTCCAATTCTATCGAACGTGCACAGAAGAAAGTGGAAGAAAACAACTTCGGTATTCGTAAACGTCTGTTGGAATATGACGACGTAATGAACAAGCAACGTACAGTGGTTTACACCAAACGTCGCCACGCTTTGATGGGTGAACGTATCGGTATGGACATCGTGAACATGATCTGGGACCGTTGTGCCAATGCTATCGAAAACAATGATTATGAAGGCTGCCAAATGGAACTGCTTCAGACATTAGCAATGGAAACTCCGTTCACTGAAGAAGAATTCCGTAACGAGAAAAAAGAAAAGTTGGCCGAAAAGACTTTCAACATTGCGATGGATAACTTCAAACGCAAAACTGAACGTCTGGCACAGATCGCTAACCCGGTTATCAAACAGGTATATGAAAACCAGGGACACATGTACGAAAACATCCTGATTCCTATTACAGACGGTAAACGAATGTATAATATCTCTTGTAACCTGAAAGCGGCTTACGAATCGGAATCTAAAGAAGTGGTGAAGTCGTTCGAGAAATCAATCTTGCTCCACGTAATCGACGAAGCATGGAAAGAAAACTTGCGCGAACTGGACGAACTGAAACATTCCGTACAGAATGCAAGCTACGAGCAGAAAGACCCGCTATTGATTTATAAACTGGAATCTGTGACTTTGTTTGACGCTATGGTGAACAAGATCAATAACCAGACTATATCTATTTTGATGCGTGGACAAATTCCTGTACAGGAAGCTCCGGATGAATCAGCTGCACGCCGTGTAGAAGTGCGTCAGGCTGCTCCTGAACAACGCCAGGATATGAGCAAGTATCGCGAAAACAAAGAAAATTTGAGTGATCCGAACCAGCAGGCTGCTGCAAGTCAGGATACTCGTGAACAGCAGAAACGTGAACCGATTCGTGCAGAGAAGACAGTAGGTCGTAACGATCCTTGTCCATGCGGAAGCGGGAAAAAGTATAAAAACTGCCACGGAAAGAACCTTTGATTAATTAATAATTAAAAATTAAAGGTTGGAAATTGTAGGGTAATGTGCTTTATGGCATAGTCTCTCTATATTCAACTTATAAAAGAAAGTCTCAAACGGTTAAAAACTGTTTGAGACTTTCTTTTATTCTTCCAAAGTTGTACTTTTGTTCAAATTACTAAATAGAACAAAACTATGGCAAAATCTTATTCACTGGTTTTCATCGTTTTATTCCTGCTGACTCTGGGTAGCTGTCAGAGTCTGGAACAGATCCCCATTGATTATCTGCAACCTGCCGACTTGAGCTTTCCTCCGCAACTCCGGAAAGTAGCTATTGTGAATAACACCAGCGACGCCCCGGATAATAAACTGATAACAGAGACTGAAAAAATTAAAGAAGGTACACCATTGATAAGTCGTGCAACAGCTTATGCCAATGGAGATCCTAAGACAGCCACTGAATCACTGGCAGAAGAAATAGCACAGCAGAACTACTTCGATGAGGTGGTTATCTGTGATTCTGCCTTACGCGCCAATGATAAACTGGCCCGCGAAAGTACATTGAGCCAGGAGGAAGTGCGTCAACTGGCTTCTAACTTGGGAGTGGACTTTATTATTGCGCTGGAAAACCTGCAACTCAAAGCAACAAAGACTGTCCGCTATCTGGATGAGTTCAACTGCTTTCAAGGAGCGGTAGACGTGAAAGTTTATCCCACGGTGAAAGTTTATCTTCCCGAACGTAGCAGACCGATGACTACACTCCATCCTAATGATAGCATTTTTTGGGAGGAGTTTGGAGGTACAGCCATAGAAGCCGCCACTCGCATGATTCCCGACAAGCAGATGCTGGAAGAAGCGGCAGCATTCGCAGGAACGGTTCCGGTGAAAAATATTGTCCCTATTTGGAAAAAAGGAACACGGTATCTTTATACTGGTGGTTCGGTTCCTATGCGTGACGCTGCCATTTATGTACGCGAAAATTCATGGGACGACGCATACGAACTTTGGCGTCAGGCTTTCGAAGGTACCAAGAACCAAAAGAAAAAAATGCGGGCAGCTCTCAACATTGCTGTTTACTACGAAATGAAAGATAGTTTGGCTAAAGCAGAAGAATGGGCAGAAAAGGCCCAACAACTAGCTAAAAAAATAGATAAAAAGAACATCACAGATAGCCCTCAAGCTACCATTGATGATGTGCCGAATTATTATCTTACTACTTTGTATTTAGCTGAACTAAAGGAGAGAAATGCTCAATTACCCAAGTTAAAATTGCAAATGAGCCGATTTAATGATGATTTTTAAGGAAATTGTGTATCAAATCTTATTTTTTTTATACCTTTGAACTTATAAAAAGAAGGAACCCATGAAATTGAGCCAACAATCATTATCTATTATCGAATCGGCTATCCAAAAGGCAGTCGCTAAATATGTATGTAGCTGTGAACAAACAGTTGTAACCGATATCCATCTCCAACCGGATCAGGCATCGGGACAACTTAATATTTACAACGATGATGATGAAGAACTGGCAAACATCATGATCGAAGAATGGGCTACTTATGAAGGGGATGATTTCCTTGAAAACGTGGAACCTTCTCTTCGCAACATTCTTTGCAGAATGAAGGATGCCGGAGATTTCGACAAAGTGACTATTCTGAAACCTTATTCTTTCGTTTTGGTAGATGAAGAGAAAGAAACCGTAGCAGAATTGCTGTTGATTGACGACGATACCATACTGGTGAATGATGAATTGCTGAAAGGGTTGGATAAGGAGTTGGACGACTTCTTAAAGGATTTGTTGGAAAAATAAAGAAGAATTGTTGGAGAAATAAGATATCGTTCTTTTTGAATAGAGATCGTTCAAGATCCACATATAAAAAGATAATCGGAAGCAATCAGGATATGTCCTTTATTGCTTCCGATTATTTTATATATATTCCCTATTGATTATTTGTTGTATTTGATTGAGATATTAGCAAGTCTAAGCGGCATGAAGCTGGATACCCCTGCCGGAAGTCTGACCGGTCGCAATCTGATGCAAATATTATCACGGTTCAATAAGGCATCCGGCAACTTAAAGTCATAGACTTTATAACCAGGAATGTTCTTCTCCGTCTGTCCACCTGCAGCCGTTCTATCAAACTGTCCCAGAATGGTAAACTCTGAATTATCTACTTTAATCCATTCACCATTCATCGAATAAGCATATTCAACCACTGCAACAGGGCCACCTCCCCAACTTGCATTCATTTCAACCTGAAGAGACAAGGATGTAGAAATACCTACTGTCGATATTTTGTCTACGTAGAAATATGAACTTGTAGACCACGGTTTACTATTAAAAGCACCGCCTCGCATACGACCATAGTATCCATCGGTCGTGTTAAGGTTAACATCTCCTCTGAAATCATCCTGGAATCCCAGAATGTAGTCTGCATAGGTTTGCTGGAAATATTTATTTCCGTCTTTGCTAAGAAGAGCATTCGCCTGCGATGCCTCGCCACCCGTAGGATGGTAATCCGTAAAAGTAGAAGAGCCTATTTCTTTCCAATCGGGTACATTACAATCCCATTCTACAAGCACATCAGTGATCTCGTTTATATCACTGATGTTAATATCTTCTCTGTTAAGCGGAAGAATACATAACCGACTTTCAGAGATGTCGAAATTTGTAAGTTTCACTTTCGCCACCATTCCTGTTATGCTTCCCGAACCTTTAGGAAGTGTTTCGTGAGCATAAGGAGCTTCAAACGCAGTAAGCATATATGTATTAGAACCGTTTTTATCTCTTATACAGGTCGGATAGTATCTGTAATATGCAGGGAACTTTTCTACCCAATAGTTTTTATTAATCTTACGATCGGCAGCTCCCGGGTCAGTAGTCTTGAAATTAGTGAATGCACCTACCGGAGATGCAATCTCGACATCTTTCAGGGTCACAAGACTAAATACCATATTATCCGTAAGTTCAGCAATCGTTCTTTCAGGAATTGTGAAGGTAGAAAGTTCCGAGCTGATTACGTGGGCAGCAGTGATACCGCTAATCAGTCTATAAGTAAAGCTACCCTCTGATTCTTCTCTTATCATTCCATCTTTCAGACACAATGACACTTTGGCAAATTGTGCAAACGTAATTAAAGATTCGGACTCAAACACAACTGTCTCTCCTGCCTCATTCTGAATGACATAGCGATTGCTCGGGAAGTTCTTCGAAGTGCCATTGGCTACGATGGTTCCTTCAACATATACATTGTTAGTAATTCCACCGACAGCATAACCATGTACGGTTGGATAACTGACAAGTTCCGCATTCGCATATTCAGAATATGCTTGCGAGAGATTAATGGTAGCCGTGACCTTACGCTGGTACTGATCGTCATAACTCAACACAATACTTCCTGTACGGGGTGATTGCGAATTTGTTTCCGTATTAAAATAAAGCTTTCCATCACTTATCCTATACTCCTGCACCCAGTTCACCGTTGGCGTAATAACGATATCCGTTTCGGGCACATTGGTAGAGATTTCCATTTCATATTCACCTCCTTTAGTAAACAGCTCCATCTTATCACTGGCAGGAACAATAAATGGATAACGGGATAATTGTTTTATCTTGATTACATCCGCAGTCTTACCATCTTTCGTAAACACACGAATATCACAGAAACGTTCGGAATCACTGATATTCTCATCATAAGTCACAGTGAAATAAGTTCTTGATGACTGGGCTCCACGTATATCCGTAGAGAACCAGGTTGATTCTACAAAATCAATTCGCCACTCGGTATTGGACTTCACCTCCACCTGAACCGGATCACCTTCCGCCTGAAGAATAATCTCATTATTTGTTATTTCCAATATACCGGCTTCATGTTCGTCAGAGCATGACGGAAACATTATGATTGCCATCACAGCCAGAAAAGCTGTCCAGACTATTGAATCTTTAATTTTCATGTTCATCAATTATTAGATTTAATCTCACCTGTTTTATATAGTATCTCATAAGCTTCATTCCGATCATTTAATACAAAGATCTGAAACTTCTCTCCACCCGGATAAACACGCGTAACAACATGTCCGGCAGGCTTTATCTTCAAGCCGTCTTCACCCAGTCTGCTCCTGTTACTGTCTACCATACCGGCAGCAAAAACCGACCGTTCACCAGGATAAAGAGTTTGAGACAGCATCCGGCTCAACGTTGCCGGTTGAGGGTGATAGTAATCCCATACGGGAATTACATAGACTTGTGGTTTCACTTGGGAAATGTAGGTATCGCACATAGCATCAGAATAAGCGTGATGATTGGCAACAACCACATCCGTCTCACCGAGCAATTTGGCTACCGGCGTTTCTATATCAAACCATTCCGGTGCTTTTTCTACGCCCAGAATATCTCCTGCCGAAAAATAATCGAAATTACCGTATGTGATACGGATTCCACAACTGCAACGGTTTTCGTTCAACTGTTCACTTGAAGAGGCTGTAGAAGGCACAAGCTCTTTGGCTGTTGTTCCGCTACCTGTCCAAATTTTACCATTACCCACGATATTACGTACTTCGAATGTAGGATAAGAGCCCGGATCTTTCAAGAGTTTGATCTGACTATTGCTTCCTATTACAAATCCCTCATTCTTTTTACCTTCCCTGTCACGAGCGGCAACATATAATTTATAGTTTGAGATATGAGCACCAGAGACTTTAGCTGCTGTCGGATAATCATAAGTAGGATAACCACGATCTATCAAAGTGGAAATATTGAGAAGATTACCAACATGAGTGATTCCGGTAAGTTTGTAATCCAGTCCTACTTTTTCGATTGCCAGTTTTCCATTCTGTCCGATATGGTCCGTATCAAAGTGAGTGAGCAAGGCATAATCAAGTGCTCCGTTATTTTTTAATGGCAATGAGAAATGTTTTATATATTGAGCAATCCATTCGGCAGGCCGCTTAGAATCATTAGGCACTGCTTTCATAATTTCCTGTGTGCCTGAATGTACTCCTAAATCTCCTGCATCCAATAACATGGTAGTCCCATCCGGAAAAATAAGATAGGCTGCATTACCTCTTCCGGTACTAATCTGATGAATATCCAAATAACCTGCCTGCCACTCCGGAAGGTATTCATACACTTTATCTACTGCATCATCAGGAAAAGGCTTTTCTTGTTGGCAACTTGCGAATGTAGGCAGCAACATGATGGCTCCTAAAAATATCTTGCTATTCATTATATTATTCTTTAATAGTTGATTAATCGATTTGTTTCACACTATAGATACCGGCTTCTTCTTTAGTCATTTCATTGCCGCCTCCGTATCCCGGATTTTGCTTCAAGACATTGCTGACAGAAATTGACTTTTCCGGAATAGGAAAAAGCTCATAATGATCGTCGTTAGTAGGTTTATGATCCCACCAAGAACCTGTTGTATACAACCCCCAACGACGAAGATCGGTACGACGACGCTGTTCACCCAGAAACTCGACCATCCACTCATCAAGAATCCGGTACTTGTCGATATTCGTTTCGGTCACCGGATCAGGATCGGCTTTATTCTCGAAATTGCGTTTACGCACTTCATTGAAAAGATTGGCTGCTTCTTTTTTATAGCCGCTTCTATATTTACATTCAGCAAGCATATAATAGATTTCAGCAAAACGAATAACCGGATAATCCGGATTAAAAGCAATGGTTTTGTCGATATTGTCGGGAACCGGTAGTTTGCACAAACGTATTCCGGAATTCTCTTCCCCGGTACTTATATTGGAGGGAAGCTCATTCACTGAAGAATATTCTCCATCTTTCACTTTCTTGAATTGTGCCACCTGATCGACAAATTCAAGAACCTCACCCGGATATTCGTACAGTCCCGTACACTTCACCTCTGTACCACTTCTTGATGTACGCTGTAATTTTCCATAAAGGAACATTCCTTCGTATTTTCCATTCCCTTTATACAAGTACAATTTTTTACGAAGATCTTTATTGTTGAATTTGGCAAAAGGTCGCCCAAGCTTATCCGTATAGGGATCGCCATTGGGTTTAAGAGACGGCTGAAGATGCATACCATTAGTAGAAGAATAGCCGCTTAGATCAAAATAGTTCTTTGCATTATAATGATTATAGCGTTCGAACTGCCATTGAAACAAAGTGCCTTTTGCATATTGCGACTGAACAGACCACATTACTTCCTTAGATTTATTATTGTCGAAAGTGAAAGGACCGAACCAGTCTTCCTCCAATTCGTAATAACCGTATTTGCCATCTAATAGATCCTGGCAGACCTGCGCACATTCAGCAAAACGGTTCTCTCCCATGTAGACTTCCGCATTAAAATATAATTGAGCAAGAAGGGCGGCGGCAGTTCCTTGACGTAAATAGCCTTCTTCCAGCATATCTGCTCTTTTTTTCTCTAATTTGGGAATAGCGGCAAGCAACAGTTCTTCCACATAATTAAAGGTTTCGCGTGCAGTGGAACGTGGAACTTCCTCGGTAGTAGAGCGCCGGTAAATAGGCATACCCCCATAGAAATCAAGTCCCCGCAGATAAAAATAGGCAACCAATGTCTGAAGTTGCATCTGATGATCTGCTTTCAATTCTTCCGTCATGCCCAGTGATACATAATCCACACCGGATAAGTCTTCCTTACAAGCTAAAGCCATTGCCACTCCCATGCCTACCCCACGCCAGGTTTCTTCGTTGTTGGGGTGAAGAGGTGTCCAGTCGTGATGCTGCAGTTGGGAATATCTGACATCATTGTAATGTATTCCTTTTTGTGTGACACACATCTCATCTGTTGTACATTCTTGAAGAATGGCACGGTCGAATCCGTGAAACCAACGCCAATGTGTGAAAGAGCGTACCAAGAAAGAATAAACAGTTTCCTTAGACGTGAAATAAGTGTCCGGAGTGACTTCGGAATACCACTTCTCATCCAGATTTGTACAACCGGATGACACCAGAAGGGTGAGGAAGGAGATAATGATTAAAATATTTCGTCTCATATCATTTTATTAGTTTATAGGTACTTTAATATTAGAATTGGATTTTCATACCAACGGTATATCTACGAGTTTCAGGATAAATATTATTAAACCATTCATAACCAGGGTCCAGTCCGTTGACATTCACTTCCGGATTAAGTCCTGAATATTTCGTGAAACATGCCACATTCCGGACGGTCAGGTAAAGATCAATCTTATCTATATATTTCTGCCACTTTTTCATGTTAAGAGAATATCCCAGACTAATGGCGTCTATCTTTAAGAAAGTGCCGTCCTCAAGCCAGTAATCGCAAAGCTGCTTTACTTCTTTGATGTGCCGGTTGTCAATGTACGCATTGCGAAGAACGTTCTGGCCTGCTACTTCAGAAAGTCCATAGTACATATTTATGGTATTAAACACGTCGAAATCGATCCAGCTACGCAGGTTGATACCTAAAGAGAGGTTCTTGTAAGTGAAGGTATGATCCCATGATACCATCAATGCAGGAATAGCATTACCGATGTACCGCTTGTCATCATAGGTCTTCTTATCGCTAAGAATCACATTGTCGTTCTTATCATACAGAAGCCATCTTCCATTATCCGTGATACCGGCATATTTCCAGATATAATAGCTTCCGATCTTTGTTCCTGCTTCAATTCTTCCGGCTGATCCGTTCGTTCCCGGTGACGGGAATCCTACACGATCCTGGTAAGTATTATTCCCCCACAAAGAGGTAATTTTGGAAGAAGAATGGGATAGACGCATGGTAGTTGTCCAGTTAAAGTCTTTCGTTTTAACAGGCACTCCGCCAATCTCAAACTCCCATCCGGTATTCTCAAGATTACCATAATTCATGGTCGTTTTCTCGTAAACGGCGGGAGGATTGGGTACACTGATATTGTATAACATTCCGGAAACTCTTCTTTTATATATATCGAACTTTCCAAAAAGCCGGTTATTCAGAAACGCATAATCCAAACCGATGTTAAGCTCTGCTTTCTTTTCCCAATGCAAGTCATTATTGACATTACGAGCCGGTCCATAAGAAGTAATCCATGTACCGTTATAAGGCCACATTGAATTGGAGGAGTACATGGCCGTGGATGCGCCTGCAGAGAAATTGTTATTTCCCGTCACACCATAACCGACACGTACTTTGAGGTCATCAAGAAAACTGACATCACGCAGAAAGGCTTCATTGGATATGCGCCATCCACCTGATACAGCCCAGAATGTTCCCCAGCGATGATTCTTTCCAAATTTGGAAGATCCCTCATGACGGACACTTCCAGTAACCATATAACGATCTTTATAGCTATAATTCGCCCGACCAAAGAAGGAGATAAGACGTTCACGAGGATATTTGTGGGACGACATAGCCGCCTTTCCGTCAGAAAGCCAGCTACCGGTTCCCATATCCCAAGCTCCTACTCCATCCACAGGGAAATCGTAGTTAGACATATCAAAATTTTCAGAATTGTTTTCCCAATAGCTATATCCGGCCACCGCACTGACTGTATGGTCATCTGCAAAAACACGCATGAAATTAATGGTAGGTTCAAAAGAAACATTGACTGTTTTACTATATCCGTGAAATCCCTTTCCTTTATAACTTCCATTCAAAGACGTTCTGTGTAATGCGGATACATAATGCGTCTGTTGATACTGGCGATCTTCCCATCCGAGAGTGGCTTGTGCCGAAAATCCGGCAGGCAGATTGAGCTTTACCGTAGCATCCGCCTTGAGCCATTTATCAACATTATCCGTCTGCTTGAGCATAACTTCCGCTAATGGATTGTAATATTCACTACCACCAACCAATACATTATAGCCTGTTTCACTAGTACTATCATAAACATGTTCCGTTGGATTCATCTTCAATGCCATGTCGAAACAGGAACTACTGCTCCGCTGATCCCGAT
>OOAO01002473.1_pt1 | contig 12198 bp, 10 predicted proteins | sample 1671821 | NCBI WGS metagenome assembly OOAO01 (sample SAMN06348196, study PRJEB24527) | human gut metagenome | biome: human gut; feature: ankylosing spondylitis patient; material: feces | host: Homo sapiens | place: China | collected 2015-10 | reverse complement strand
CCGGTGGTCCGATCATTTTATGGGGAATGTACCCTCATCGTGGAAATGAAATAGCACATATGTGGGATTGTCTGATGGAGACAGTCAATGATCAGGATTTTCTTTTCTGTGCATTTCAGGTAAAAGATTGGAATGGTGATTTTTCTCCATGGAAGTCACCTGCTGCCTTCGGAGATGATGATTTCAAAGGAAATGGTCCAAAGACTTTACAATGGTTAATGAATGATTTGATTCCGAAATTAAAAGCAGATTACGGGGTAGACAGAGAAATTTATCTGATCGGATATTCCCTTGCAGGATTGTTTGCTTTATGGACAGCATATGAAACGGATATCTTCTCAGCAATTGCAAGCTGCTCCGGTTCTTTATGGTTCGAACAATGGGATGAATATGTGTTGCATCATCAAATAAAGCATGAAAGCAATATCTACTTAAGCCTTGGAGGAAAAGAAGAAAAAACAAAGAATCCGGTCATGGCAAGAGTTGGAGATCGAACTAGAACACAGGAACAAATTTTGCGCAATGATCCTAAGGTAAAGCATACAACATTAGAATTTAACAGCGGCGGACATTTTGCTGATGCCCAAAAGAGATTAGCGAAAGCTGTCAAATGGTTATTAGAATGTACTTAAGCGAGGATTCCAATGAACAACAAAACCATAAATTATTATAACAAATACACTAAATCATTCATACAAACAACAAGATCCGTAGATTTTACAAACATACAAAATAAATTTTTATCTTATCTTCCATCGGGCGCATCCATCTTAGATTTTGGGTGTGGTTCCGGACGCGATACAAAATATTTTCTAAAGCGAAACTATAACGTAACGGCGATTGACGGATCCGAAGAGATTTGTAAGGAAGCCTCAAAATATACAGGAATCAAAGTAAAACAAATGTTGTTTGAAGAATTAAATGACCAGAATATTTATGATGGAATCTGGGCATGTGCATCAATCCTTCATTTATCAAAAAGTGATCTTTTTCTTGTATTTCATAAGATGAACAAAGCATTAAAAGAAAATGGAATCATTTATACATCGTTTAAATACGGCGAATTCGAAGGGGAGAGAAATGGGCGTTATTTTACGGATTTTACAGAAGATTCATTGAAAGAATTTATCTTGCAGATCCCTCAATTACAGATCAAAGAAATATGGACAACAGGAGATGTCAGAGAAGGACGAGGTGATGAACGATGGTTGAATATCCTGATTTGCAAGGGAAAAACATCCTAGAAATTGAGCCAAAATATTATAACAATCTAAATATCGATGGATTTTCTAAAATGATGAAAAGTCCCTCCTATTGCTATAAATTTTACTGGCTGGAAGCGATCATACAGTTAATATTTTGGGGTGGATTCAATGCGAAAAAGTAAAATGGCTACAGAACAATAATCCAGAAGTTCTCGGTCTGGTATATAAATTGACCCCAACAGAAGAAAAGGTGCGAAAGCTTAAAAAAGTAAGAGATCTCTGGCAAGATATCATGGAAGTTCAAGAAATCAGAGACGTCTTTACTGGACAACCTGTGAAGAAGAAAAAATACGATATTGATCATTTTATTCCATGGTCATTTGTTATGAATGATGAACTTTGGAATCTGATGCCGATGGATGCATCACTAAATTCATCAAAGAGTAATCGATTACCAAAATGGAATCCGTTTTTTCAAAATTTTGCACAAAATCAATATCTGATGTATCAAATAATTTATGATGATATGGGAATCTATAAAAGCTAAGCAGAGTACCACGTCCATAGGAGCAACTGCACCGCATGGGCGTGGGTAAATGCGTCCTGACGGAGCCAGACTTTATTTTATTCCTTGATTTTTGATATATTGTTGGATAACTTTCAGACTGTTTTCACTCACGGATGAGATAAAATAACTGTCTGACCAGAAGCAAGGCTTCCAGTAATACTTCTTTAAAGTCGTATCTCCATACAGCTTTCTTGCTCTTCTGGCAGTTTGTGTCTTTAGGACATTGGCAAGTTCTGCCGGAGATGTCATGGTATCTGCTTCCAGAAGTAAAAAACAACTGTACCTGTGGATATAATAATCTGTATTATCTTTCTTTCGCATGGTGTATCTCCTTTACAGTAGAACATATGTTTGGTATAATCATATTATAAAAATACAATGTTTTCAAGACATTAGAAAGGATATGATCATATGGCATTTTCCGTAACACAACGGGTGATCTCATCCGAAGATATAATCTACAGTTATTGTGATGACTTCTGCAGAAAAGCGAAGTTATTATATAATGCTGCTCTTTTTCGTATCCGTAACATCTTTACTGGATATGAAAAAGAACATCGGACAGACAATGAGGAAGATGTCTTTTGTGAGGTTCATGCATTACAAGATGTTCATCCTCAGATCCATGTCCGAAAAGTGATCTCTTACAACCATCTGGAGAAGCTGATGCGTGTCACGGAAAATCCGGATTTCTTTATCGGACTGCCGATGCAGACAGCACAGGCGATGGTAAAGCAGGCTGTCACAGATTTCAAAAACTGGCTGGCTTCTTTAAGAGAATATATAAAACATCCGGAAAAATTTTTAGGCAGACCAAAGATGCCCCACTATAAAAAACAAGACCTTGCAACAGTGATCATCACCAATCAGGATGCTGTTTTATATCCGTCAGAAACTGGAGTATCCTTAAAACTGCCGATCATAAAGAAACGTCTGAGTTTTTCTAATATTTCTGAACATGCTTTCTTAAAAGAAGTTCGGATCAAACCTTATCATGGAAGATTTCTGTTCTGTCTGACATTTGAAGAACCAGAGCCGGTGATCAAAACTTCCATGCCTTATACCTGTGCCATTGACTTCGGGACCGACAACTTCGCAGCTATCGTATGTGATGATGGTTCATCTGCAATCTACAAGGGCGGAGCTGTCTTATCCGATACTCAGTGGTTCCATAAACAAAAGGCAAAGTACGTTTCCATCCTGACAAAAGGATATAAAAACCAATATGCAGCATCAAAGAGATCATCTGATCTCTCTTATCGTCATGCAAACTTTGTAAAGGATCAGTGTCATAAGATCAGCCGGAGTATCATTGATTTCTGCGTAGATCATTATGCAGGAACTTTGATCTTTGGTGTGAATCCGTTATGGAAACAGAATTCCAGGATTGGAAAAATCAACAATCAGAAGTTCGTCTCCATGCCGATCGCTTTTCTACGAGCTATGATCACATATAAAGCATTGAATGCAGGGATCAAGATCATTGAACAGGAAGAAAGTTATACTTCCAAAGCAGATATCACAACAAAAGATCATATTCCTACTTATCGTGTGGATGATGAGAACGCACAGTTTTCCGGGATTCGTATCAAACGAGGTCTGTATCGTTGTGCAGATGGAACGATCCTGAATGCTGACTGTCATGCAGCAGCGAACATCATGAGAAAAGCAGTTCCGGATATTTGGGATCGAACAACAGACTTTTCTTTTCTGGCAAGTCCAAAAGTGTATGGATTCCACGAACTGAACCCTAAAAGTATTCCCGTCAAAGGGATAGCGGCATAAGTGAATATGCCCTGATCGGTACGAACAGCCAGAATCTTCTGGTCAGAGATGAGTAATTGTTACGACTGTCAGAAGCCTCTTCCATAGGAACTACTGTACCGCATGGGAGCGGTAATTCACCCTCTTGTCTTACCACCCGCAACGTTGACCGTCACACCATGTACGTAAGCAGATCTCTTGCTTGCAAGATATACACACAGATCTGCAACTTCAGAAAGCTTTCCAGAACGTCCTAGTGGAATTGTGGATGTTTTGGAATATCCTGCTCTTAACTGTTCCACTGTGATCCCTCTTGTATAAGCCAGAGCTGTTTCATACCCGATCGTACGAAGTCCTGTAGCTTCCATGATCCCAGGTGCTACTCCAACAACGCGGACTCCCTGTTTTCCTAATTCTTTTGCCCATGATCTTGTTAAAGAGTTTACTGCATTCTTTGTAGCTGCGTAAACACTCTGTCCTTCGGATCCTTCCAGACCACTTTCAGAAGACATGTTGATAATGACACCTTCACCTTTTTCAACCAAGATCCTTCCAACTGCCTGTGCGCAGAAGAAAACACCTTTTAGATTTACATTGCATACTTTATCCCATACTGCCTCATCTAATTCGTATTGTCCTTTTGGATCAACTAACAGACGTGGAATATTGATTCCTGCATTATTCACCAGTACATCAATTGTTCCGAATGTTTCTATTGTTTTTGCTACCATAGCTTCAACATCAGAAACTTTTGTTACATCTGTTCTTACATATAATAACTGACCTTCTTTTGCATCCATCTCTGGTGCATTCTCTGCCATATCAGAAATAACTACATTCGCCCCTATATTCAAAAACTCCTGTGCAACTGCCTTCCCGATTCCGGATGCTGCTCCTGTGACGATGACTGTCTTCCCTTCTAATTCTAACCAATCGTTATTCATTGTATAATCTCCTTTTTATATTTATTGATATAATTACAAATTTCAAAAAAGGAACACCTGAATGATGCTCCTTCTTATTATAATATTTCAGTTTCCACTGATTTCTTATAATTTCTCTTCCGCAACAGATTGTTCGTGTTCTGCCACATTCTCAAATGAATCCCATTTTGTTGAGAATAGTAACAAGAACAGGGTATCGATCACTGACATCGCTGCCATTCTTGTGAAACTAACCTGGTCATGGAAAATGTGTTCTCTTGTTGCTGTCAGCAACACATGATCACACAACTCTGCAAGTGGCGATTTGGATTGATTGGTAATCGCAATCGTTGTTACACCATTATCTTTCACGATCTCTACCATCTTCACAAGCCTTTTGGATGCCCCAGAGGCGGAAATCGCAAAAAATACATCACCTTTTTTTAAAGTTCTGGAAAATGCTTCCTGACTCTCCCAGATTGTTGAACTGACTGCTTTCAATCCTAACTGATTGAACTTGTAAGATCCATCCAGTGCGATCGGGATCGTATCTCCCATCGCAGCGAATTCGATCAGATTGGCATGTATGATCAGATCCACGATCTCTCTTAATTCTTCTGGATTAAAATTATGAAACGTTGCTTTGATCTCTTCTACTTTACTGATCATGATATTATTGAGTGATTTGTCCATCTGATCGATATCGATCTCGTTCGATATCACCTGTTCTTCCTGCTGCCGTTGTTCTCCGGCCAGCTTGATCTTCAACTGATGAAATCCCTTACATCCGATCTTCTTACAAAAACGGATGATCGTTGCCTGGCTTGCATCACAGTGAGATGCAAGTTCTGATACAGACATCTCGATCGCTTCGGATGGATGACTGATCAGATAATCGGCTACTTTCTTCTCTGCATCATATAAACTATCATATGTTGAAAAAATCTGGTCTCTAACTAAGATATCACTACTCATACTACTCCCTTCTAAATCTCAGGAGCATTCTGTATGAAATACCTTTCTGCCTCACCGCTCCATAAATTACCATTGCATTCTACGATTGATTTTAATTCTCTGATATACTTATCATCACTGTTTTCATCGAATTTGTCAACCTCTGTTAATGGAAATTTTTTGTGCGTATAGACAATTTTTTTACTTCCTTCAAGTTCTGGTAACGCCTTTGTTGTTTCAACTGCATGGCAACATTGACTGTCTTGTTCTCGATCAGTTCAATGGATTGTTTCATATCTTCTGTATTTCCACCACTTGTCCCCACAAAATGCGTAGAATTATAATGAATATTATAGAAGTTTACTCTAGATGAAAATTCTTGATCGGCAGGCCCTGAGAAGAAATTCAAACATCCATCGAATGCTAACATTTTAACTCCATATGTTACCATTTCTTCATTTGGCGCAAAGATAAAGACATCATCAAATCCTTTTTCTGAATATTTACGTAGCTCTTTATTGACATCTGCTATATCTCTTGTATTGATATATACAAGATCTACACCATTCTTCTTTGCTTCTTCTGCTGTGTATAATCTTGCTGCCATATCAATCTTCTTCTGCGTTCTTCCTGTGACAACCAATGTCTTTGGTTTCTTTGGTCCATGGATCGCAAAATCGATCGCTAAAAATCCCATTGGTCCTGTTGCACCGAGAAGTGCGATCGCTCCACCTTCTTTAATTCCCATCACATGTTCATATGAATACATTTTCTTCATATGATACTGTGCATTAAATGCACCTACGACACATGACAGTGGTTCAACGAGAGATCCTTCAAAGAAGGAATCTCCGTTGTATTTTAATAGTGAACCATTTTCCATAACCTGATCAGAAAAGATGATCGTTGTGGCATCTCCTCCCATATGATGGAAAGAATATCCTGGAGCATAGCCTCTGATATCTCCAATGTTAGGCTGAATGACAAATTTGTCACCTTCCTGATACTGATCTTTCCATTTTTTACCGACCTTTTTGATCGTTCCACAAAATTCGTGTCCTAAAATGACCGGATTTTCACTGATATCATCTGGTACTTTTTTGTGTTTTTGTGCCTGGGTAATTGCTTTGTAACTGGACATACATAAGCTGTCTGTTACAACCTCTGCCATAATTTCATCGTCTTGCATCTCTGGCAGTTCAAATTCATCCAGTCTTAAATCCATTTCTCCGTAAAGTCTTACTGCCTTTGTTTTCATAACTCCCCCCCCACTAAAAAAATTATTTTTTCATTCTTATCTTATGTGAAATTTTATTTTGTATCTTGATTATAGTCATAAACCTAAATTTCGTCAACTTATTTTTCACAAAATTTTATTTTTTGTATAAAGTCATGATTTTTAATTTCTATTTTTGTGTATTTTGCACAATTTTTAATTGATTTTTTCTGTTTCTGCACAAAAAAGAAGGACTTTCGTCCTTCCTAACTCTTATCATGAAATTGTCACGAAATTATCGTGTCTCCAAAAATGTCAGCTCTTTCTTGCCATTTGCATCCTTTGGATAGGCTTTTACATAAGCTTTTGCATAACGATATGCTGTATCAAAATCAAACATGGATTCATACGCACTGATCCTAGCGAATAAAACTTCCTTCTTATTCTCAAGTTCCTTCTGTTTTAATGCTCTCTCGATCACTTTTAGCCCTTGTGTATACTTCTCCTGCTTTGCTAACACCGCATATTTTGTACAATAGATCTCTCCATCGTCTGGATGCTCTTTTATTCCCTGATCACATACATCTATTGCTTTGTTTAGCTTCTTCTGCTGGGCAAGGCAATATGCTTTCAAAGAATATGCCCGGCTTTCTCCATGATCGATCAGCTCATCATAGATCTCTATGGCTTTCCCATACTCTCCCATCTGATAAAGAGCCTCTCCTTCGTAGAATAAAACATCTTTCTTTTGCTTTGTGAAAATGAGAGTGAATTTCCCTGCTGCATGGTCAAATTGTTCGTATGCTTTCTGATATTCTTTCTTATCAAGATATGTAATTCCTTCGCTTGCTGTCATTCTTTGGCTGATATATCCAAATCCGCAAAAAGCAGCCAGCGCGATCAGGACAACTATAACTGCTGTAATGATTCCTTTTCCTTTACTGTTCATAATCTTTCTCCTGCTTTGCATTTTTAATTCTTCTGCCTCTTAGTATAACAAATTCTCTTTTCGCATACAAGCTAAGCCTTCTTATATCTTTCTTCCCTTATTTTGTAATATAGAATCCAGAACTCTTTCGCTGTGTGATATTTCCACATTTATCGATAAATCTTGCGTAGATACTCACTTTTTTGTTCTTCTTTTTGTAGGTTATCTTATTCGCCGTTTTCCATCGATATTTGGATGCTTTTTTGCCTTTTGGCACGATCTTATATTGTGTCTTTGATTTCCCGCTGATTCCATAGGATGCTGAAAATACAAATTTGGCTGACTTTTTGATTTTTTTATTGTAAGACGTTTTTGTTGACGTTTTTAACGTCTTGATCCCTGATCTGTTAACCTTGATCTTCGTCTTTGTTGGTGCTTTTTTATCTACCGCAATTCCTGGAAGCTGCATCTCATCTATCCCTGCATCTGTGACAAACCTCACATAGACTCTGCCTATCATACCATCTTTAATCGTTAATGTTGTACCGTTTTTGTATGGCACGCTTCCTTTGGAAGCTCCTTTTTTCACAAATTTGTACTGAATCTGTTTTAGATTTGTGAAGCTTTTTGCCTGTGCTGAAATCCTGATCTTGATGTTTTTTCTCTCATAATGCTGATATGCTGCAGAGGCTTCCGAACGAAGTGGTGTCATTTTCTTCTTTGTATTTGCCTGCACTGTAACTTTCTGCATCAATGGGGTACGCTTCTGTTTCACTACATAGCCCGCATGACTTGGTACATTGCCGCCTTTTTGTGCTGACACACTTAGATTCTTACCATCAGACGATACTACGATCGTTCCTTTATCTGATGTCTGATAAACATCCATTCCTGACAGATCACGAAGTACATTGCTCTCTGGTGTCTGGTTTACATTTTTATATCCATTACTGATGATCGCAATACTTGCACCTGTTCGATCGATCAGATACTTATGATCCGAATCGTATACATAACGACCTTTCGGTTTATCCTGCAAACGAACATCCTGATATCCATGATGTGGCTGCTTTAATACCTGTGCACTTAAATCGTAACCTCTGGCTGCAATCTTTTTGATCGTTTCCTGCTGTGCATCGCCTGTCATTAAAAATGAATTACTGCCATAAACGATCCTCGTCACTATCGAATATTTATTTACCTGTCTTGTATTTAAATTTGGTGCATCCTGTGCTCTTCCATACCTGTAGGTATTGTCTAACGGACCATAAAAGGTCATTATCGCTTCGCCTAATTTTACGGATGTTCCGGCCTGTGGCACAACATACTGGATATGCAATGATGCATCTCTGTATGAATTCCTCTTCTCTAGTTTCTTCTTGAATGTCTGATAAGTCTGTGTATCAAATGCTGTCCATCGGGCTGTTTCCTCTGTTTGCTTTTCTTTATCTTCGCTGCTTTCAAGATATTCAAACTCCAATGGATTTCCATAAATCGTATCGATCGTAATATTCTTATCTTCTAGTATCTTTTTCATTCCACCGATATGATCTCCGTGTGGATGAGTAAGAACAACAAATTCCAGATGTTTTACTCCATGATCCAGCAAATACTGGTGCACACGGTCTGATACATCGATCGTATCGTGATCTGTTGTCTCATAAGAATAAGCCCCAGAATCGATCAGGGCATACTTCGCGTTTTCTCCTTCTCCATATTGAAGTAAAGCTCCATCGGCGGCTCCTACATCGATAAAATGAACCTTAAATGTCTGTGCTGCATTAACTTTGATCGTTTGACCTCTCGATACGTGCAAAACAGTGATGCCTGTAAGCATCACTGTCAGCAGTACCGCTATGATCTTCTTTGTAAAATATTTCATACTTCCATCCTAGCGTTTTCTTTGTTATTTCTTAGTTACGTAAAATCCGTTTGTCTTCTTTGTTGTGATATTTCCAGATTTATCAATATATCTTACATATAAACGAACTTTTTTATTTCTTTTCTTATAAGTTACACTATTTGCTGTTTTCCATTTGTACTTGGAAGCTTTTTTTCCTCTTGGTACAAACTTATACTGTGTCATGAATTTTCCACTGGTTCCATAATTTGCACTAAATGTAAATTTGACAGACTTCTTGATTCGTTTACTGTAAGTATTCTTTGCAGATGTTGACCGTGTTTTGATCCCTGACTTATTCGCTTTGATCTTCACACTGGTTGGTGCTTTCGTATCAACTGTAAATCCAGGAAGTTTGATCTCTGTTGATCCTAATGGTGTATTATATCTTACATAAAATCTTCCACAATTTCCATTTTTGACTGTATAGGAACTTCCTGTCTTATATGCTATGGTTTTATTATTCACACCTTTTGGCACAAACTTATATTCAATGCTTGTCAACTTTGTAAATCCTTGAGCTGCTCCTGAAAATCTTACAGTAATATTCTTCTTTTCATAACGATCATAAGTATTTGCAGCATCCACACTCGTTGCTGTCAATGGCTTTGTTGTGTTTGCTGTGATATTCATGGATTTCATCACTGGAGATGATGTTTCATCATCACTTTCTTTTCCTTTGACACTTGGCTGGTTATTTCCTTTCTCTGTCTGGATAGATAACTGTGAGCCATCGGATGTTACAATGATCGTTCCACGGTCTCCTGTCTCATAGACGTCTAGTTTTGATAAATCTCTTAAGACTTTTGTATATGGAACACCACCTGTATTCATATATCCATTACTAATGATCGCAATACTAGCCTGTGATGCATCGATCACTGTTTTATGATCAGAATACTGGTAGCCATTGGCTAACTCTTCTTCTGTGACATCCTGAAATCCATGATGTGGCTCCTTGAGCACCTGTGCTGTCAGATCATATCCCTTCGCGATGATCTTCTCGATCGTTTCTTTCTGGGCATCTCCGGTCATTAAGAAAGAGTTGCTTCCGTAAACGATCTTTGTAACGATAGAATATTTATTTTCCTGTCTTGTATTCAAATCAACCGTTCTACCATATTGATAATCATTCTCTAATGGACCATAGAATGTCATTTTTGCTTCTCCAAGACTAATTGTTTCTCCTGCAGTTGGCACTACATAATCTACTTTTAGATTTTCTTTCTCTGTTTTGTCTTCTGCTTCTTCGGCAAGTTTATTTCTTGCTTCTAAAGCTGCTTTAAAATTCTTGTATATTTTGGTATCAAATTCTGTCCATTTTGTTTCATCTGAAGACTGCTTGCTCTTATCCTCGCTGCTTTTCAAGTACTGAATATTCAGATCATTCCCATAAATCTTATCGATCTTGATCGTTGTATCAGAAAGAATCTTCTCCATACCTCCAATATGATCCTGATGAGGATGTGTCAGAAGTATAAATTCCAGATGTTTTACTCCCATCTTATTTAAATATTCATAGACTGGTGTCTTTGTTGTATCAATCGTCGTATCCTTTGTATTATGATACTGGTTTGCTCCTGTATCGATCAATGCATACTTTGCTTCTGTTCCTTCTCCATACTGTAATAATGCAGCATCTGCACATCCGACATCAATAAAATGAATCTTAAATGTCTGTGCCGCTTTTGCTGTATGCATTCCACGCCCGGTTACAACTGTTGTGCAGACCAATATCCATGCCAGAAAGCACACTGCAAGTTTCCTTATAATGTTCCTCATTTGTTACTCCCTTTCTTTGTTTTTCATCTTTATTCTTGATATTTCTTTTTTACATTCGAATTTTAACACATTCTTAATATTTTTGCAATTTTTTTGAAATATTTTATCATCTGTTTTTACATGAATAAAGGAAGAGTCCCTCCTTTGGGAACTCTTCCTCTTAACTTATCATATTCAATACTATATTTCAAGACCCTATATAAGACTATCTGATCTTATCTAAGTGCCAGATATCATCAACATATTCCTGAATTGTACGGTCAGATGAGAACTTGCCACATCCTGCTGTGTTGGTCATCGCCATCTTAGCCCATCCTTTTGTATCTCTATATGCTTCTTCTACTTTCTTCTGAGCTTCTGCATATGAACGGAAGTCTTTTAAGATGAAGTACATATCTGCCTGGCTTCCTGTATCACCAAATAACAGACTCTGGTACAGATCTTTGTAAAGTTCTGGATCACCATTTGCATATGTTCCATCTACTAACTGATCTAAGACTTCATGGATGTCTTTATCATTCTGGTAAATCTCATATGGATGATATCCACCGTTATTCTCATAATTGATAACTTCTTCTGAGCTCATACCGAAGATAAATGCATTCTCAGCTCCAACTTCATCAACGATCTCTACATTCGCTCCATCCATTGTTCCAAGTGTTGGTGCACCATTTAACATGAATTTCATGTTACCTGTTCCTGATGCTTCTTTGGATGCTGTTGAAATCTGTTCGCTGACATCTGCTGCCGCAAAGATCCATTCTGCATTGGATACACGATAATCTTCAATAAATACAACTTTTAACTTACCTTTGATGGATGCGTCATTATTTACTTTATCAGCTACAGAGTTGATCAGTTTGATCGTCTGTTTTGCACGAAGGTATCCAGCTGCTGCCTTGGCACCAAAGATAAATGTTCTTGGGTAGAACTTCATATTTGGATTCTTCTTTAACTG
>OOAO01002467.1_pt1 | contig 12234 bp, 11 predicted proteins | sample 1671821 | NCBI WGS metagenome assembly OOAO01 (sample SAMN06348196, study PRJEB24527) | human gut metagenome | biome: human gut; feature: ankylosing spondylitis patient; material: feces | host: Homo sapiens | place: China | collected 2015-10 | reverse complement strand
ATTGGGTAATGAGTTGGCAACCGTCCTAATTGCTGCAATCTGTATCGCTTTGCTTGTTCGGGTAACTCTTTAGGCGCAAAGATATGACTTTATTTCGTATAAAGCAAAAATATCTTAGAATATCGGTTTTTATTATTGTCAAAATCATTATCTTTGCATTCAAAGAAATAACAATGAAAAATTAATGGAAGATTTGAATCAACTCAAAATAGTTTTGGTTAAGAAAAAGCGTACCAGTAAATGGTTAGCAGAACAACTTGGAGTGAACCAAACAACAGTATCCAAATGGTGTACAAATACAACGCAACCAGATTTACAAACGTTGAAACGTATAACAGAACTGTTAGAAGTGAACATTCAAGACTTAATAAACTTCTCGTGAAATAAAACATAGTGCAATGAATGAAATAACAATATCATCTATGCTGCCTGCTGTCAGGAATACAGCACTCATGCGTGGTAAAACGTACATCGGAATCGATTTTGGTACATCAACAACGGTGGTATCTATCGCTTCCTATGATGAGTACGACCATAAAATTCATACGAAGTCTTTACGATTGCCGCAAATGCTTCCTGACGGGACTTTATACAGGTCAGAGATAGTGCCTACGGTAATAGCGTGGCTGAATGGACGTATTTTGGTTGGAGAAGGAGCATCTCAGATGAAATACCAACTGAAAAAGGGAAAGAATATCTGGTACTCGTTCAAAATGGAGTTAGGCGAGGATTTAGGAGCAAAGTATTACGATAGTGAACTGCGTGAGGTAGACCCTTTTCGGATAAAGAATCCTGTGGATGCTGCACGGGTATTCTTTGCCTATCTGAAATATCTCATCATTAAATACTGTACCGAAAATAATATCAGTACAGATATTTTGTATGCAGTAAGCATCCCTGCATCATTTGAAGCCAATCAGCGTAAAGATTTACTTGACGCACTAATGGCGAATGATATGAAAGTGTCAAAGCAAGCTCTTATAGACGAGCCGAATGCGGCTTTTATCAGCTATGCTGTATCACGGGCAGCAGAAGACCGCCCCATGTTCATAAGCCCAGATTATAATTCGAAAGTATTAGTCTTTGATTTCGGAGGAGGTACATGCGATATATCTATACTCGAAATAGGACAGAGTGCTAATGGTTTTTTTTCTAAGAACATTGCCATTTCAAAATTTACGAAGTTAGGTGGTGACGACATAGACAGGTACATAACGTACCATTATCTCATGCCACGCTTTTTGGAAGCTAATGGAAAGAAAAAAGAACAGTTTCGGACGAATGAACGTAAACAAATAGCATCTGCACTTTATAAAGTCGCAGAACGACTGAAAATATTAGTGAACAAAACATTAGCAACGCTTGCCTCTGATTTTGTAATACCTGATGTGAAATCGAGCGATTCAAAGACTGAAATAGAGTCTGAGGTTGAAATCATCACCAATAAAGGTACGCTCAAACAGAACAAGTTCTACCTGACGAATAAGGAGCTTACAGAAACAATGGCTGTGTTCTTAAAACAAGGATTCGGTAAGACTACCCGCATAAAAGGAGAAGATGAATACAACAGTATATTCTCTCCTATAGAAAGTGCCATTAAGAAATCTAAAACCCCTAAAGAAGAGATTGATTATGTTTTGCTTATTGGAGGAAGCAGCAAAAGTCCATACATCCAAGAAGCCTTGCATTCCTATTTTGAGGATTCGGAGATATTGGTTCCGATGGACCTGCAAACCCACGTTTCACAAGGAGCAGCCATTCACAGCTTATTGTTCAATGGTATGAATAAATGCCTGATACAACCTATCACGAGTGAACCGATTTTAATCATTACCAAGGACGACCGACCTAAAATCATTCTCCCTGCAGGAACAGAGATACCCTGTAACACTATAGAGATTGATGATTTGGTAACAAGCCGGAATGGGCAAAAAATTGTCGAGTTACCTATTTGTGTTGGTAATACAACAAAAATGCTTTTCAATTTGAAGATAGAATCTTCCATGCCCAATGGTTTTCCTATCAATACTCCAATCCAATTGATAATCGAAGTCAATGCGGATAAGATGCTGATTATCCATGCTACTTGCATGGGAACAATATGCCATGTGGAACCACTTAGTCCATTTGCAAATAAAGAATTGACAACCGAAGAAAGGGCTGCCCTAAAAGCAGAAAGACAAGCTAACCTTGAAGCCGAACAAAATGGCGGTGTACCTTCGAAAGAAACCCTGATTACACTCAAACAGGCTTATCTGAAGATTGGAAATGATTTCAAGGCAGCAGAAACGTTTGAACTGCAAAATGAATTATATCCAGTTTCTACCAATTATAATAGCATAGGTGTCCTTTACAGCAATGCTGGGGCTACAGATAAAGCGATTGAATTTTATGAAAAAGCAATCGAAGAAAATCCTCATGACAAACATGCTTATGCGAACTTAGGTTCCACTTTGCTTTACAAAAAACCGAAACAAGCCAAAGAATATCTACAAAAGGCATTAAATATAGACCCAGAACATGATATAGCTTTGATTGAATTAGGAAAAATAGATAAAAGTGAAGGGAACACGGTTGCCGCACAAGTAAAATTCAGAAAAGCATATGACTTGTATTTGAAACAATGGAAGACAAATTCTTTGCCAAAATATGCTTATGGATGGTTTGCTACTGTAGCGGAAGAATTAGAGGAAAATAATTTTGCCAAAGAAATTAGGGCATCTGCTCCCAAAACAGAAAGTGAAGCTTATTACAATAAAGAAAATTTGTCAATGACAAAGACTAAAGCATTAACGAACAACAACTAAATAGTAATACTATGGCATGGATAATAGAAGAGAATAAACTTGATGCTCAGCAACGTGATTTTCTTGATAATGTGGACATAAACCGCAAGAATGTTTGGATTAAAGGATTTGCAGGTTCTGGAAAATCTATTTTACTTGCATATACAGCAAAAAAAGTCCGTGCAAAATCACCCTCTGCAAGCATTTTACTGATTGTATTCACACAATCATTGGTTGAAATGTTTAAATCCGCATTTAAGGAAATCGGATTGAATGTTACCATAGAAACTTACTATAGGTTTATGAGAGGAAATAGCCATTATGACTATATTTTGTGCGATGAGGTTCAAGATTTAACACCACGTATTCTTCAAGAGATGAATAACCGTGGTACGCACGTTGTTGTAGCAGGTGACTCCAATCAATCGATATATAACCATGACCCTCAATGGCAAGAAGCAACCGTAACTCCGTCAGAAATAGGACGACTAATCAATGGAGACGCTTTTGAATTAGGAATCATTCATCGCCTATCACGGTCTATCATTGATGCCGTGCAACGCTTCCTACCACGAATGAACATATTTTCTGCAAAAAGAGATATGACAAAAAGTGATACACAAATACGTTTGTGCGAAGCTCCTTCCGAAGAAAAGGAAGTAGCTTACGTAATAGAACAGGCAACGAAAGCTGTGAATGTAGGTGATACAGCCGCTATCTTAATTCCATCTGCTCAAAAAATTATCCATTTCGTAAATTTAGCCCTTAGCCATGCCGGAAGACCAGCATGGGGAGGAGCAACCAACCAGTATGGAAAAACTGATTTTGGCGTAATGAATACATTTCTCAAAGCGAATGGTATAAAAATGCAATATGTGGGTAATGGTTACGGTAACTTTTCTGAAAATGACCGTCGTATTATCCTCATGACATATCACAGCGCAAAGGGATTGGATTTTGATAATGTTTTCATCCCATTTGCTAATAACAATTTGTATATCAGCCCAGATGAAAGTATGGCTAAGACCTTGTTTATGGTAGCAATGACCAGAGCAAGAAAGAATTTGTATATTTCCCATTATGGCTATCCGAGTGATTATCTGGATGCTTTCAAGTCAAACTGTTCGCACATAGATATTTCCACATCGGTGGCAAGCCAATCAACAACTAATAACAATAAAAACAACCCTTGGGGATTTTAAATTATAGATACAATGGATTATTTAGCAATTATACGTAAGGCGGATTTCGTAGATTTATTCAAGTATGGTAAATTGAATGTTTATTCGGCAATCGATTTTGACGGAAATATCAAGGCTCATGCAAATGATGATGATTTGTTTGAGAAGTTAACAAAGTGCATGAACTTATTCGAATACTCTTTTGAATATATGGTAATACACTTTGTTAGCGATAATGGGAATGAGTATCCCTATCCCATAAACATTGAAGATGTAAGGGGGCTTTATACTTTTGATGAAGAAGCCAAAAAGGAAATGAACGTATCGTTTGATTCTCGAATTAGGCTTCACGTGTCACCTTGGGGTGAGAAATTTAAAGCTTTACACAATAATCAGTTAATATCGCAATCAAAACGAGGTATTGATAATTTATGGGCGATATTTGATTTGTCGGAAACTGACAGAAAGATGTGTGAATCTATTATTACCGATGATATCGTTTCCGAAGTATTTGATGAATTGTTTTCATATAAACGCCCGACAGGAGAACAATCTATATGGACGTATCTGCTACGATATGAACGCCATAGCTTTTATCCTAAAAACACGAAAGGATATTTTTGTGATTATATCCATGTAGCTTGCAATAGGTTGAAAAAAATAGAACTGCAAGAAGATGTTGCTGAAACAACAGGGCTTTATTCACAGATAATAAATTGTTCCAAAGACGACTTCGCATCACTTTCGAATATAGCTGTTAGCTCCAATTTGTCTTCTTTGACTGATGAAGAAGCGAGGTGCAAATTTGCTATAGCAGCTCCATTGTTTTTACTTATGAAAGATAAGTTTAGCGATGGATTTCGCATTGATTCGAAATTTATCAATTATGCAAAAAAATTTGAGCTTGAATGTTCTGTTGCTGTATATCTTTTGGGACTAACTCTTGGGTATGACAAAACTTATGATGCGTATTACGACTTTGTAAAATTACCTATATTTGAATTGCGAACTAAGAATCAAGAAGCTAATAAGTTAGATATGCAAAAATCTAACGAAAAAGAAATCTATTCGGAAAATAGAAACGAAAATGTAGCGGTAGATTTATCTTCTGAAGATACGATAAACGGTAAAGATATATCCACCACGGACACAAATTTCCTAACAATAGAACAAAAATCTCCACTCGTTCAGCAAGGACAATTATTCGTTGTGGAAAGTGTCAATAAAAAGCAACCAATAGCTTGGCTTAGACTAAAAAATAAAAACGATAATGATTTTAAGCCAGCATTTAACGATAAGGAAGTTTCGACTTTGAGAAGTAGGGGCTATAAAATCGCTAAAAGATTCAGCAAAGAAGAAAAGTCGTATATCATTTCACAAGGTTACGAAGTTTCATAATTCATTTATCTTTAAAATATCAACAGAAGGGCGGCAGGCGGTTTTGGTCTGCCCAAAACACAAACTTGCTACCCTCCCCTTGCCATTGTTTATAACCCCATGCCCTTGCCTCTCCTAAGCGGCTCAACCGTCCTTTTAACGGATGAGAACAGCCTGCCAAACTGTTCCTTGAACCATTCGCCAATCAGTTGCCCATTGATGGCAAGTGCAAGTTTAGACCTGTCTTTTGGGTCTTTCACCACTTGGAAGCCAGCCCTTTCGGTCGTGAACTTCCGCTTGTGCTCTTCCGAATAGAGTTCGCCCTCGTAGAACAATGGTTTGCCACTAATGAGCGTGGCGGTCTGCCGCTCGTTAAAGCCGACTTTAAGGCAGAACTTCTCCATGTACACCAATTCTTGGAACAGCGGAAACCACTTCTTGGCTTTTTGGATGATGGATTTCAGAAATGACACTTCCTTTTGGTGTTCCGCTTCCTTGTCCGACAATTCCCTGCGGTGCTTGGCTTGCAGTTCCATAAGCTGCCGTTGGTGTTCCTCCTGCTGTCGCTGCATCTGCCGTTGCAACAGTTCGATGCTTTCATCACGGGCAGCAACCTCGCCTTGCAGGGTACGGTTGTCGGCTTCCAGTCCTTTCAGCTTGCCGCTGCCCAAAAGAGAACCGACCTTTGCCATGAGTGCCGCTTTCGCCTCGGTCTTGGCAGCTTCCAGCTTCTCCGACTTGATTTCTTTCCTGACTTCGTTAAGCTGCCGTTCCGCCTGCCGCTGTTCGGTCTGCAACTTCTGCACGTTGGCTTCAAGCTCTCCCGTCTGCCGTTTCAGGTCACGGTAGTATTGGGCGGTGGTGGTATGCCGTGCTTCCGAACCCCGTATGCCACGCTGCAAGCCGTACTTCGCCATTGCTTTTGCGTAACTGTCATGGTAGGCTACCAGCCTTTCACGGCTCATGAGGTCATCGGCGCACAGACGCACGGCGTTGGTTTTCTTGCGGTAGGTGCGTCTGCCCTCCGCCTGCTTCTTCCTCGCTTTCCTGCGCTCGCCCGTCACTATCGGCACGACCGTTGCGTGGATGTGCGGCGTGTGCTCGTCCATGTGCAGCACTGCCGATACGGTATTCTCCTTTCCGAACGTGCGGTGCAGCCATTGCAGGTTGTCATCGCACCATTCGTTTAGTCTGCCCTCGTCCTGCACTCTTATCATGTCCTCGTGCGTGCCCGAAAGCACGATGCGGATTGCCCGTACTTGGTCGGGCGTTATCTTCCGCTTGATGTCTGCCGTGCGGATGCGGTGGCTTATCGCTTCGGTGCGGTCTGCCACGCCGTCGGGGAACTCCACCAGCTCACGGTTGAGGTGGGTGCGTGTCGGGTCGGCGTTCTTGGGCATGGTCTTGCGCTCAATGTGGTCGGATGCGCCCGTGTCAGCCGACCCTTTCGCCTTGTTGATTTGGATGCTTATGTATCCCATGTTCGTTTCTTGTTTTTTAGGTTCTACAAACTTGTTTGTCGGTATCCGTCCGCCTGCGGTCGTGCCGCACGGGGCAAACAGGGGTGTCCAGAGGGGTGTAACCCCATTGGCTCATTAGGGTGTTTTTAGCATGAGCGAAGCGGTGCGTGAAGAAAACGCCCTAATGAGCTATGGCTTTTTGTTCCCCAAAAGCCTGCGGTGGTGTCGGCGGTGATGTTGGCTGTTATCGGTTGCCTTTTTCTTTTCGCCAGCTATAAGGGTTTTCCCTTGTCGGTCGGCAGACCGGAAGTCCGTCCAACCGACCTGCGGATGACGGTGTTTCCCATTGTTACTTTCCCAGCGGACTTGTTGAGGGGTAAAAAAGCGTTGAGCTGTTGAAATTGATATATAAAATATTGATATATTGCAAAATATACTCTAAACAATCTCTCAACAAAAGTGTGCCGCCCAACAAACGGATGCAAAAAGAAAAGGCAAGGCTGATGGTGTGTACCGTTGCTTCTTCTTTTCATCAGCCGTTGTGTGTTGTTGGCGGTCTGTTGAGGTTGCATATTCTTATATACCAATACTTTATTACCCTTATTCAACAATTCAACAGAATATCAAAGCTTTTCCAACAGTCCTTTCGTGACGGTGTAATACCTGCCCACGCTTCTTCGTGTCTGGTAACGGTCATTGCCGCCGTATTGGTAGGCGGTATAGGTAAGACCGTTGGGTGCAGGTGTCAGCTTCCAGCACTCCTGCACCACTTTCCGTACCTGCGACTTCTCCACTTTGACTTGCGAGCAGACGAGCAACGGGACAATATCATTCAGGCAGAACGAGACAGACTCCACATTCATCTTTGCCATGATGTCAAGCAGCAGTTCCGCCATTTCTATCTCCAACCGGTTGCGGTTGCTTCGGATTATCTTCCGCAGTGCATCCGTCTCCAGCAGCTTCGGGTTGAACCACATGCGGCTTTCCTTTTCGGTGGACAGCCGTCTGTGTTGCAGGAAATGAAGAAATGCGGGTATCTCCGCTTTCAGCTTTTGCAGGAAGTCGGTATCGTCATTCTGTAACGGCACAATCTTCCGCACCCAATAGCGTGTCTCCCCTGCGTCGATGATAACTGGCAGATGCTCGTTGTTGGAGCACAGCACGAACTTGGCGAAGAAGCCTATCTCGTCACGGTCTTTGCCTTTCGCCTCCACCTTGTAGGAAAGCGTGGTGCTGAGGTTCTTCAATCGTTCACTGTCCTCACGGCGGTTGAGCAGCACCTCGTCCACCATGATGAGCAGCTTGCCTGCCCAGTCGGAGTTGAACTGGCTGCGGAAGTCCTCGTTGGTGTTGAACGTCACGTTGTTTTGGAAGATTGCTTTCAGGAAGTTCAGGAACGTGCTTTTCCCCGTGTTCCTCTCTTCGGACACGAGCAACAGGATGGGCAGCTTCTGAATGGGATAGAGGTAGAGCAGTTGCAGGTAGTCCATGCCCAGCCCGTACTGTTCGCCGAAGATGTGTTCCACCAACGAGCGGATGCAGGGGAAATCCCCCTCCTGCGGTCGGTGGCTTATCGGTTCGTAGAGGTTGAGGAACTTGCCGACTACGGGTTGGTAGCCCACATGGTCGGGTACGGTGCAGAAGCCGTCATACTTTGGGATGCCCGCCATGTAGTCCTTGCCGTAGTCCTGCCGCAGGGTCTCGGAGTTCCATGCGATGCGTTTCCTCACATAGCCGCCGTCAATTCGGGGCTGGTCCACAATCTTGTAGAGCGTTGTACCTACTCTAATGAATTCTTCTTTCTTTTCCATGTCTTTAATACAGATTTTAGTGCCGCCGACACCTTGTCGGCAAGCGGATTAAACATGGTTGCAAAGCTACGGCAGGAAGGCTAAAACCCTGATACGTAAAACTATGCAGAACGGCGCAAAAGAACCTGACGGATAAGAAAATGCAGCAGGATGGGCAATATCAGTCATCAAAAGGTGAAAAGAAAAAGCCCGAAAAAGTAAAATTGCACTTCTTCGGGCTAATGGTATTGTGTGAACGCACGAACGTATTGACACGCAACCGCATTCGCTAACACTTACACGATTGCTTGCTGTCTAATGAGAGCCAAAGCATTTGCCTTTCTTTTCGCAAGCACAACTTTTCCAACAGAACATCACGCACCCTTGCGGCATTGGGCGTGTTGATGCGGAAAGCGAGTGCAATAACCATCGGCAGGGCATACACATCCGAATAATAACCGTTGAGCAGTCCGATGCGCCTTTCCACCTCGCAAGGCATCAACACTCCGCTTTTGTACACGGCTCGTATGGCGGCACGGAGTGTCGGAACGATTACATCGAAAAGTTCCACCAATTCCATTTCACTCATCCATACGCTGGCGGTATCGGACGGTACGGCAACCCTGCCGTACTCGTCCATTGTGATTGTTGTCCGTTTCATATTCCTGCCATTTTGATGTTACCGAAAGTCCGGTTCAGCTGGTTACCGAAAGCCGTTAAATCGTTACCCAACTTCTGCGTGGTTATCTTTGCGTAAATCTGTGTGGTCTTGATATTTGTGTGTCCTAAAACACGGCTCACGCTTTCAATCGGCATACCTTTGCTGAGGGCTAATGTGCCGAACGTGTGGCGGCTGCAATGAAAGCTGATTTGCTTGTTTATGCCACACTCGCTGATGACTTTTTTCAGCTTCTTACAGATGTTCCAATAGTTGATTTCGCCGAAAACCGAATTGTCCTTTTGAAACGGTCTGTACTTTCCGATTATCTGCAAGGGGATATCCAGTAGCTTCACTTGGAACGGAACGCCCGTCTTGTGCCGCTTGGAGATAATCCACTTCTCGCCGTTCACGTCCATAATCTCGTCTGTGGTCAGTTCCCTGATGTCTGCGAAACTGAGTGCGGTGAAGCAGGCAAAGACAAACAGGTCACGGGTGAAAGCAAGCGTGGCATCGGAAAACTCATGCTCGATAAGCTGCCGGATTTCTCCCTCCGTAAGATACTCCCTTTCCTTCACGTTGGGCGTGATACGGAACTGCGCAAACGGGTTTCTCGGTATCAGACCATTGTAATGCGCCCGTGAAACAACCGTCTTGACCCACATGCAAGCCAGCCACACGGAAGCATTCTTCAACCCTTGCTCCGTTGTGAGGAATACGGAGAACTCCTTGATGAAGTCGGGAGTGAGTTCCAACATGGACATGTCGTTGCGCTTGTAGAACGACTTGATGAACGCCGCCACATAGTTCCGTGAGCGTACCATCACACGGTAAGACCCTATACAGCGGTCTTTGCCGACACGTTTCAGGAACTTGGCGTTCTCCTTGTCGAATGCACCGAGTATCGTTTCATACTCACAACCGATGCCTTGATAGGCGTTGCGCACCATTTCCGCCGTGACATACGCCTCGCGGTCGGAAATGCGCTGGTAGTGCTTGATGATTTGCGCCTTGATGTTGTCGAGCGCAAGGTTCGTTTCCCTCGCTTCCACGCTCTTGCCCTTGGCGCGGTTGCCCTTTGCGTCCCAAAGTGCCTTTGAGATGCTCCGCTTGCAACTGAACTGTGCCACCGTTCCGTTGATTGTAACCCGTCCCATGATGGGGACAATTCCGTTCTTCTCCTTGCTGCCGTTCGCATAGAACAGCACGCGAAATGTGCTTCTTGCCATACTCGTCTTTTTTGGTTGCAAAACTATAAATCAACGAGTTAAACCTTGACAAGCAAACCTACGCAGACCGGCGCAAATAAAACGGAGACTGTTAAATCTGCATTTCCAACGGGTAACGAATAGGAAACCGTTTTCCTGCTGCAATCCGCTTTGAAACTGTTTTCAGCCATTTCCCAAACTTCCGTGAATTTCTCCTAACTGCTTAAATCTCAATTCTTATTGCGTTAATTTGCTGGTTTTATTCGATTTTTCCAGCGATATTTAGTATGTTTGCCAAATCAAAGAAAAAGGAGTGGGAGTTTTTGTGCGAGATATCAAAGGGTTGCTTGAATCTGTGTCGGTAGATAACAGGGGAGCTTTCGAACGTTTTTATAATTTATATTATGATCAGGTTTTTCGCTTCGCTTATTATTGTTTAGGCGAGAAGGAGGCATGCCGTGAAGTTGTGACAGATGTTTTTTTCTCGGTCTGGCAATCCCGGAAACGATTAAAGGATATTGATAATATAGATACCTATTTATATATTTCCGTACGTAACGAGTCTTTTCGTTTTCAAGCAAGGAATAAAGACTTGAATAGGGCTTCTTTAAATGAGTTGTTGCCATTAATGGAAGAGGAAGATGAGGGTTCTCCGGAGGAGCATTTGGAGTTAAAAGAGATGAGAGAGATGCTTGATAAAGCGATTGACGAACTTCCTGAGAAATGCCGTCTTGTGTTTTTGATGTCTCGTGAGGAGGGATTGAAAACGAAGGAGATCGCGGAAATATTATCGGTTCAAGAGAGTACGGTTCGTGTACAGATGAAGATCGCTATAGAAAAATTGGTAGCCCGGTTGAAGCCGAGTTTTCCAAATATTTCATTCTCTTTATTGCTGATGTTTATTTTTAATGTGATTTATAGATCTGCTTAAGCTTTCTATATGGGGATATTCCCTGTTAGAAGGAAAGATGATAGTTCTTTTATATCAGTAACGATTTTGTTTGCTCCGGCATTTGCTAATTCTTCTTCATCCCCGTAGCCGTAAAGGACTCCTATTGAATCTATGTTATTCGCTTTGGCCCCTTCTATATCATATTTACGATCACCGATCATGACTACGTCAGACCGTGTTTTTATATCGGTGCTGTCTAATACATATTGTATTACATCCGCTTTTTCGGAACGGCTTCCGTCGAATGTGCTTCCTCCAACAAATGCAAAATAAGATTCTAAGTGGAAATATTCTAGAATTTGTTGAGCGAAGGGTTGCGGCTTTGAGGTGGCTAAGTAGATTTTCATTTCGTTTTCGGTAAGCAAACGGAGTAATTCTTCAATACCTTGATACAGGGTATTCTCGAAAATACCTTGTTTTGAAAAATATTCCCGGTATTTAGCAATGGCTACATCTGCTTGCTCATCCGTAAACTGATAGAAGTCCTTAAAGGATGTTTTTAATGGTGGCCCGATGAAAGGGCATAAAGATCGTAAATCTTCTACTTCTATATTGAAATAGGAGAGGGCGTACTTTACAGAACTGGTAATGCCAATCATAGGATCGGTTAATGTACCGTCCAGATCGAACAATATATGTTGATACCTTTTGTTATTCATTAGATATTAATAGGATTGAAAAAAGAAAGGCAAGATCTCTTTCAAGATTCTTGCCTTTTTGATGAGTCGGGATGAGAAGACTCGAACTTCCGACCTCCACGTCCCGAACGTGGCGCGCTAGCCAACTGTGCTACATCCCGTTTTTGATTACGGCTGCAAAGGT
>OOAO01002465.1_pt1 | contig 12265 bp, 7 predicted proteins | sample 1671821 | NCBI WGS metagenome assembly OOAO01 (sample SAMN06348196, study PRJEB24527) | human gut metagenome | biome: human gut; feature: ankylosing spondylitis patient; material: feces | host: Homo sapiens | place: China | collected 2015-10 | reverse complement strand
CTTTATATCGGTTCGGAAGGTTTCATCAATTTCGACTGCGTTATTCTGGACGGAGCCCCCGTCCGGATCGGAAACCACGTGCTGATCGGCCCTGCCGTACAGATCTATACGTTCACCCATCCGATGGACTACCGCGAGCGGCGGCAGGGAATCGAGCAGTGCAAAGAGATCGCCATCGGGGACGACTGCTGGATCGGAGGCGGGGCGGTTATCTGTCCCGGAGTAATTCTCGGACAACGGGTGGTCGTCGGGGCGGGCAGCGTCGTCACCAAATCGTTTCCGGACGACGTCGTCGTCGCCGGCAACCCGGCGCGGGTGATCCGCCGGCTCGACTTCTGAGTTACCGCCGGCAGATTTCGCGGAAATCGCAGAAAGCGCAGGTCTCCTGCCTACTGCACTGCACGAACGGCTTCGAGAGATCGAACAGTTCGATCAATACGCGCCGAAGCAGACCTTCGAACTCCGCGCGGTACTCCGAAAAACGGACGACCGGCGTATTCCCCTCCAGCAGCAGCGGCGAAAAATCCGGTTCCTGCATATTTCTGACATAGTAAAGCGCCGGCTGCACGTCGCACTTCTCCGAACGGGTCAGCATCAGCGAATAAAGCAGCGTTTGCAACACGGCCGCGCTCCGTTCGCGGATATCGCCGAAAAACAGCGATTCGAGATCTTTGAACCGGATATGCCGTTTGCCCGTTTTGTAATCGACCACGCGCAGCAGGCCGTCGGCGAGCAGGTCGATCCGGTCGGACTTTCCTGCGAAAACGACCGTATGCTCCCCGTTCCCTTCCCCGAATCCGAACGGACAGCTTACCGGCACTTCCAGCCCCCGCATCACGAAACCGGTCTGCGAAGCGTCGTACGGCAGAATGCAACTGTTGACGTACTTGGCGACCACATCCCGCACCAGAATCAGGTTCCCTCCGTACTCCTCTTCCCCCGCCCCTTCGTCGCGCAGGTACTCTTCGTTGATCGCCCGCTGGACGGCGGCCTTCACCGCCGCAGATCCGACAAGGGCTCCGATCTTCGGCCCGGCGGCAGGATCGCCCAGCAACGGCGCGTACAGCAGCTCCATCGTCCGGTGTAGGATGGTGCCGAACATCGGCAAATCGACCTCTTCGGCAATCTCCTGCTGCGGCGACAATCCGGCGACGCTGCGGAAATAGAATTTCAGCGGACATTCGACGTAATGGTAGAACGACGTCGGCGAAAGACGCTTCTGTCCGCCGTCCAAGTAAGCGCGCAGCGCATCGGCCACCCGCCCGGTCTTATCGACCGAAAGCGGCTGCCGGGCCGAAAGATTGACCCCCAGCCGGATCGGACGGTAAACGGGCTTGTGAGGCGACTCGTATTCGAGCTGGTAAATGTAGCGACTGGGCTCGCCGGTGCGTTTGTCGTCGCTGCGCGAACAATAGACCAGATGCACCCGCTCGGCGCGCTGGATCAGCCGATAGAAATAGTAGGCATAAACCCCTTCGTGGTGCTGCGGCGTCGGCAAGCCGTAAGCGTAGCGCAGGTTGTAAGGAATGAAGGAGGACGAGACGGCCCGGTTGCCGGGAAACGTATCGTCGTTGACCGACAGGATCAGCACGTTTTTGAAATCGAGGTTCCGGGTCTCCAGGATTCCCATGATCTGGACGCCTGCCAACGGCTCGCCTTCGTACGGAACGCGCAACGTTTGCAGCGTCCGCCGCAGCAGCGAAGCGAACACGGGCATCGGAATTTCCAACCCGGAATCGGCCAGTGAATTGACGATCCGCACCAGGTGTTCGTCGATCACCGTGAAAAACTCGCGCCGTTGCGCGGCATCCTCCTGTCCCTCCCCGGCCGGTTGCGCGACGACATGCGCCAGGCAGCCGCGTATATAGTCCGACAGCGACTGCCATGAACCGGTCGTCCGGAACACCTGTCCGATCGTCCCCCCGACCTCGAAAAGCCCGGAACGGACGTACACCGACCGGCTGCGCCGGATACCGTCCGCCAACGCGGAAGCGATTTCGGGCTGGCTCTGCCGGATGTACGGATGCTCCAGCAGGCCGAGCGCGTCGTTGTGATAAAACCAGGTATTTCCGCTCCGCACCCGCTTGCGCCCCTGCAGCCCGATCAGACGCTCGACGAACGAATAAGCCGTCGTCTGCCGCAGCGGATACCCCATCGTAATGTTCAACTGATCGACCGCGCCGGGAACGGCGTACAGCACCGGCAGCAACAGCGATTCGTCGGTCAGCACGATGGCCGTCTCCTTATCCGGCGTTTCGCCGCGGTCGATCAGTTCCTGCAAAAAAGTATGGACGTACTTGCACTGCAAAGCGTCGGAAGGCGCGGGAACGACGACCGTTTCTTTGGGAGCTCCGAAATGGTCGTGCCCGATCCGCGCCTCCGGCGGCGGCGGATAATCTCGGATATTGTCCCGCAGGAACATCCCCGCCTCGTAATCTTTATGATCGACGTAATACGAATCGTAGTCCCAGTAGAACTCGGCGCGGCCGCTTTTTTTCAGTCGGTTGAACAATCGTTTCTCACAGGCCGACAGCGCATTGAATCCGACCACGACATAACGGCCGTCCGCATCGCCGGGCAAGGCGACCGCTTCGTCGTCGAGCAGTCTCTCGGCAGCCGCCCGGTAAACCATGCCTTCATAGGCCAATCCCTGCGCCGAAAGCGACTCGCGGAACCGGTGGTAAATATCGGCCAGCGACTCCCAGATTGTTAGGAAGTGCCGTTGTTCGTCGGAACAGGAACTCCCGGAGCCGAAACTTTGCCAAAACTGCCGAATCACCCGGATCTGATCGTCCGTCAGATACGAATGATCGCCTTCGAGCGCTTTCAAATCGCCGATGTTCGAGAACAGCATATCCGCATCGATCAGGTATTTGTCGATCTGGTCGAAATCGGCCAACAGCATATCCCCCCAGAAATAGAAGGTATCGAAACTCTCGTCGTGAACACGGGAATAAACCTTGTAAAGTTCGGTAATCAGCTTGACCCGGTCGCTGCCGCGCAGGCCCGACAACCGTTCCATCAGTTCGCCGATGCTAACGAAAGCGGGCTGCCACAGCGGCCTGTGAATCAACGAACTCAACGCATCGCAAAAGAAAAGTTGCGCCCGGCGGTTCGGGAATACCAACCGTAGGGACGATATGTCGTCCCCGTAGCGCCGGTACAGCGCATCGGCCACTTCCGTTATGAATCCCCGCATCGGATCGTATTGTTAAAAAATGCCGCCCGCAAACCGGACGGCACCGTAAATTCCATTCGGCAACCGGAAATATCCTTATTGCCCGATATTGTTGATCGTTCCCAGCATTTTCGACGAAGACCGGAGGATCTCCGGAGAACCCTTGTAGAAAATCGCGGCCCCGGTATCGGCAGTCATCTGAAGACGTTCGGTCACGTTCACATAAACTTCGGCAGCCGATCCGGCTTCGACGCGCACATCTTCGGCCGTCAGCGACCGGCAATCCACCTTCGACTTGGCCCCGGTCACGAGCGTAAAATATTTCGTCGTTCCGGTCACGTTGGCGACCGAATTGCCGGCTACTTTCATATAAGTGTCTTTCGTCGCAAGCTCGGCGCCGAAAGTCGCTCCGGCCGACAGGTCTATGTCCAGCATAACGGCCGACAATACCCCCGCAACCGATACGTTGGCTCCGGAAACTTTCACCGACGACAGGCTGTCGTAATAGAGCGTCACGTCGGCGCTACCCTTGCCGTTCATCCCGGGTTTCAGCCGAACGGTCAGCAGACCGTCCTTAACGCCCCAATTCAACCGATTGATCTCCGCATCCTGCAGTTTGATCGCAATCCGCGCCGTGTCGGATCGAATCATCTTCACGGTCAGGTTCCCGCTCAGATCCGCTTTCGAAAAATCCAGCGATCCCTCGCTTCTAATCTCCTGTTGTGCAAAAGCCGGCAACACTGCAATTCCCATCAGCACGGCCAGCGCCAAAAACTTTTTCATGGCATCCGGTTTTTATGATACAAAAATACTATTTTATGCGAGATTATCAATCTTTTCTATACCTTTAACGCATACAAGCGTTTTTTTGTTACATGGGAAATGTCAAAATCCTGAAAGCTTCGGCCGGTTCCGGTAAAACCTACCAGTTGGCCTACGCCTATATCCGCAACGTGATTCGCGATCCCGGACGCTACCGGCATATCCTCGCCGTCACCTTTACCAACAAGGCTACCGAGGAGATGAAACAACGGATCATCAGCGAGATCAACCGCCTGGCCTGCGGCGCGCCGGACGGATACCTGCCCGAACTGGTGCGCGACCTGGAACTGCCCCCCGACACGATCCGTCGGCGGGCCCGGGAAGCGCGCACCCGAATACTGCACGATTACAGCCATTTCACCATCGTCACGATCGATAAATTTTTCCAGCGCATCATCCGTTCGTTCATCAAAGAGCTGGGCATCGACATCAACTTCAACCTCGAACTGCAAACCGATCCGCTGCTCGATACGGCCGCCGACCGTCTGATCGAAGCGATCGCCACGGACGACAAACTGCGGAAATGGATCGTCCGTTTCGCCGAGGAGCAGATCGACCGGAACGGCAAATGGGACGTTCGCAGCGAAATCGTCGCCTTAGGCAGGGAACTTTTCAGGGAACAGTACAAAACACTGCAAAGCGAACCGGTCACGCCGGAAAAGCTGACGGCCGTCGTAGGCGAGGCGATCGCCCGAAGCCGGGCCGTCAAAGACGAAATGCGGCGAACCGCCTCCGAAGCGCTGGCGGTGATCGCCGACGCGGGATTGCGTCCGGAAGATTTCGCCTACGGCCGCCAAGGCTGCACCGGCTACCTGACGCGGATAAACAACGGGGAGATCGTCCCTTACGGTAAACGCGTGCAGGACGCCCTCGGTTCGGACGACAAATGGGTCAGCGCCAAATCGCCGCACCGAGCGAAGATATTGAGCCTCGTTCCGCAACTGCGCGGACTGTTCGGGCGGCTTTGCGAAACGTTCGACCGCAATTTCCGTTTTCTGAACACGACCCGGCTGCTGCAAACCAACTATCGCAGCTTCGCGCTGCTGAACAACCTGAACGAAAAGATCGCGGAAGTCTGCGCCGAACAGCACCTGATCCCGATCTCCGAAACCAACTCGATCATCAACAAGCTGATCGCCGGCAACGATACGCCGTTTATTTACGAAAAAACGGGCAATACGTTCTCGCACTTCATGATCGACGAATTCCAGGACACCTCGTCGCAGCAGTGGCAGAATTTCGTCCCGCTGCTCGAAAACGCCGTGGCGCAACAGGACGAATTTCCCGTCCTGCTGGTAGGCGACGTCAAACAGTCGATCTACCGGTGGCGGGGCGGCGACTGGCAGATTCTGGGACGGAAGGTCCGCGAAGCGTTCGGGCAGATCGCCGAGCAAACCCTGGACACGAACTATCGCAGTTCGGGAACGATCGTCGCCTTCAACAACAACCTGATCGAACGGTGCGTCCGGTCGGCCAACGAATCGCTGAACCGGCTGCTCGACGCGTCCGCCGGGGAGGGAACCGTATCGGCCTCCCTGCGCCGCGAACTGACCGACATGCTGGCGGAAGCTTACAGCGACCTAAAGCAAAAGCAGCACCGCGCTCCGCAGGCCGGATACGTCCGGATCACGGCATACGATCCGCCGGAAGAAGAAACGGCGCGAACGCCGGTCATCGAAACGGTCGAAGAACTGCAACGGCGCGGTTACGCGCCCGGCGACATCGCCGTACTGGTACGCACCAACGCCCAGGGCGTAGCCGTAGCCAGGCAATTGCTCGACTACAAGGCCTCCCGCCCGGACACGCCGTACTGTTACGACGTCGTTACGCAGGAAGCCCTACAAATAGGCAACTCCGACACCGTCGGCTTCATCATCGCCGTACTGCAAATCGCATCGTCTCCGGACGACAGGATCCGCATAGCTTTCTACAACCGCTACCTGGGGCGCAACCTGGACGAACCGCCGACGCCGGACGAGAGCGCATGGATCGGCCGGTTGCGGCTGCTTTCCCTCGAAGAAGCGTTCAGCGAAATCGTCCTTTTCTACCGGCTCGCGGAGAAAAAAGACGAGATCGCCTACATACAGGCGCTGGAAGAACAGATCCACGCATTCGGAACTTCCAGGATCGCCGATATCCCGCTTTTCCTGCAATGGTGGGACGAATCGGGACGCACCCAATCGATCCACCTGCCGCGCAACCGAGACGCCATCAATATCATCACGATACACAAGTCCAAAGGACTGCAGTACAAAGCCGTATGTATTCCCTACTGTAACTGGAGCCTGCAACCCAAAACGGGCAGTTTGCTGTGGGCCCGAAGCCCCGAAGCTCCGTTCGACACACTGGAACACGTTCCTCTCGAATGGAACAAAGCGCTGGCCGAATCCTACTTTTCGGAAGCCTATTTCCGCGAAACGGTTCTCGCCCAAATCGATAACATCAACCTGTTCTACGTGGCGGCGACCCGCGCCGAAGAGGAACTGCACATCCAGTTCCCCCGGAGCGCGCAGGAGAACACGGCGCGCATTCACCAGTTGATTCTCGGTTCCATCGAAACCGACGGCGAGGGCAATGCGAAGATCGGAACGCTTCAGGGACATTTTTCGGAAACGGAACAAGGACTGACCTACGATTTCGGCACTCCCGCCGTCTCCCCTGCAGAAGAACATGCCGCCACCGGTTACCCGGCCTCCTACCCGGTAGAGAAAAACCACAGCAAACTGAAATTCAGGCTGAGTTCGCAACGCTATTTCGAACAGGACGATCCTCCTGCCCCGTCGCTGCGCGACCACGGCATCCTCATGCACCGGCTGTTCGAACAGGTCGCAGACCGCACGGAGATCATGCCCCGGCTGCAGCAGATGCGCCGAAACGGTCTTCTGTCGGACAACGAAGCGCAGCAGGTACAGGCCCTGCTTGACAAAGCGCTGGACGATCCGTTGATCGCGTCGTGGTTCGACAGCCGTTGGAGCGCCGTACGGAACGAAAATACGATTCTCGTCCCGAACGCCCCGACCGTACGGCGACCCGACCGGGTACTGACCCGGGGAACCGAAGCCGTCGTGATCGACTACAAATTCGGACGCAAAAAACGAACGGCACACACCCGGCAAATCGAAGCCTACATGCGGCTGCTCCGGGATATGGGATACCGTTCCGTAACGGGATACCTGTGGTATGTCGAACTCCAGGAGATCGAACGGGTCGCAGCAAACGCGGTAGGTTAGAAGGGCCTAAAGCAACCGCTCCTACGCCGGCAACTCCTCCCAGCAGAACCAATAGCGACAAGGTACGGAAACGGCTTCCCCCTTGCCCACCTCTTCCCGATCCCACCTACAAATCGGAAATCGCCCGAAACGGTACCGTTATGCTCTCGAAGGTCTTAATCATGATGATCGCCGGCTTATATCCGATAGGATTCCTTGCAAACGTTCGCGAACTAAAAAGAAAGCGCTGCGACAAATGCCGCAGCGCTTTCTTTGAATATTAACGGGACCTCCGGTCCGAACTATTCGTAACTCTTTTGACCGATCCGGGGATTACGGATAATCATCGGACCGCTAGTCGAAGTAAGGTCGATAGGATCCCAACGGAAGGCACTACCCGCATCGCCCGCATCCGGATGATCCTTGAATATCTTGGCTACTTTATCCGTCAGATCGACATGTACGGCAACCCAGACATCGGAAGCTTTCAAAGCCTGACCTATTGTCAAACTGTATCCACCTGCCGCTTTCCAGAAAAGTTCCTGACTGAAATCTATTTCGCTCTTGTATTCGAAATAGAACTGGTTGTCATCGACCGTTACCGCTTTTTCACGGTTCTTCGCAGAAACATACGGATCGGAAGTGCCGCTCGGAGTAAACTTATAGGTAAAGAATCGTTCATCCGTAGTCACATCGTTCACCTTCAAATTGTTTCCGGTCTTGCCGTCTTCAAACTTGAAGTAATAAGCGTTGTCGGCGAACATCTGTTCCTCATAGTTCTTTTCGCGTACCTGAATATCCTTGATCTCGATCGTCACGCCGGATTCGCTGCCCAACGAGAGCGTCAACGGATAACCCGGTGCAAGTTCCGATCCCATATCGAAGTAAACGCCGCCCAAATCTACGGCATATTCCGTCCAATCGTCAGCCTGGTTCATCTCGTAACCGAGCATCTGCAATTTCTTGTTATTCACATCCAGACTCAACCTCGGGCGACCGATCGCTTTGGTTGCCTTGTACGAGAACGAAACCACAGAACCGGCCGATACCGGGAACATCGACGTAGAGACGGTCGGAGCCGTACCCGTCGTATTCAGCGTATAGCTGCCGCCGCCGTTGTCGGTGACTTCCACGTCCGCACTCCGCTTAATCGCAAGATTGTTATCCGAAGGATCGTTCCAGCAGATCATCTTGTAGGTAGCCGTACCCACCAGGTCGTTCTGAACCTTCACATAAGTCGTATCGGCCGACAGATCCATCGTTAGATTCGTGCTCGTAGGATCGACCATCGACGAGATCGCCGAAATCACGAATTCCACCTGAACCTGCGTGAAGTCCACGGGATCGCTGCCGAAATAAACATTGATCAAACGAGACTTTTTGTCGAGACTCGTTACGGCTTCGACTCCTCCGTAAGACGCCTTCACCTCCTTGATCGGGCTGTCCACTTCCGCTACGATCTTATAGCATACGATGTTGTCGCCCGTGAGGATATTTACGCCGTTCACGTCGCTCAGATCCAACTCGACCGGATTCGTTACGCTCGGCGTATAAAGAGACGCTCCGTTGACCAGGTCGAACGTACAGAGAACATGACTCAGATCGCGCGCTTCCTGGCTAAGCGAAACGGTCACAAGGCGGTTGGCATGATCGATATTGATCCGTGTCGAAACGGTACTGTCCGCCGCAGCCAGTTGCACGGACATCCCGATCAGCGGGCTCGATGAGCCGGACTCGTCGTCTTTGCAGGAACTGAAAATGCCCGCCGCCAATACGACCAAACATAAGGCGCTGATTTGTAAATACTTTTTCATAGACAAATTATCAATAAGGTTTTTTTAATGTCACAAGGTATAATCCTTGTCGTAGCTTAGAATCAAAAATAAATCATTTTTTCAACTTTGCAAGCCATTTTCGTTTTAATTTGACAAAGAAACACAAAAAAGGACTTTTTGAACTTATTTTCCTTCTCTTTGTGATATTGTTGTGCAAAACAGAAAGAAGATGCAATTCAGACACTGCATCCTCTTTCCGACGAATCTCTATAGCTCGATTATTTCAGGACTCCTACGCATCCGACCGGTTTGTAGTAATCCTTATCGGTAAGTCCGGTAGACGCATCTGTCTTCGACGAATAGATCGTCCGTTGCCCTCCGACGAGCATACACGAACCCGATCCGCCCTGCAGACCGACAGCGTAATAACATGCCCAGTCGGCCATGATATCGCGTTGCTGCTCCACCGTAATACCGGGCGAAGTGTATTTCTGGCAAACGAAGAATACATAATATCCGCGGGAAGTAACCCCGATGGCGGCACGCGCATCCTTGGTTTCGGCATCCAGATTATCCTGTTTGGTACCTTTTTCGATCAACGTCTGAACTGCATACATAGCATAGTGTGCCGTGCTATCGTTCTGTTTAACCTTATCCCACTCGACTTTAAATTTATCGCCGATCAGAACCGTTCCCGTCTTGGTTACGCCGAAACCCGTAGTACTCGTTTGCCGACCCTGATTGACCACCTGGCCGTCGACTACGATCATATCGTCGGTCGCACTGCCGTTGATAATCACCGCCGCGGTAGGATCCTGCTGGTAAAATTCGGGAAGGGTCGTCAAGAATTTGTAACCGTTACTCAGCACGGAGAATTTGGCCCGCTTATCCGCAACAAGCACATAAGCTTCGTTTTCATACAGCATATTGGTTTTGTACAGCGCCATATGCGAAGGCATGGTATAGCCCGACACTTTTTCCCAACCGTCGGGAACGATCGAAACGTCCGCACTCTGCACCGCTTTCAGTTTATAAGTAACTTCACCGCCGCTTTTATTCGATTCTGCTTTGATCGTCTGATCTTTCGACATATCCAAAACGCACGGATTCGTCAGGCCGATCAACTTTCCGCCTTCCGGACTCAACGTGAACGAACAGTCGACCTTCGTCGGATCGATCACATAGTTGAATTCGACCGTAATTTCACGCGTACTCTGGTCGAATACGACACGTCCTTCGATCGTTCCGTCATCGGCGGTAGCGACCATCCCCATGATCGGGTAATCGACTGCGCCGTATACGTCGTAATACACCAGATCGTCGCCCGTCTGTACGACGATCGTCGAACCGTACTTCGCATTCGACAGATCCAGCGTAGCCGGATTCTTCATCAGAGGCGTATACAGATAAGCTCCATCGACGAACTTAAATGTGATCTCGACGGCCGAGAGCGGATTGTATTCGTAGAACAGAACATCAATCCTTTTGTTTGCCTGATCGATTGTCACTTTTGCATCCTGCACGGAAGCGTCGACGATCGGGTTGGGATTCCCCGGATTGTCGTCCTTACACGAGCAAAAAAGCACTGCCGACAATAAAAGAGGTAAAACGCTAAGTTGTAGGCACTTTTTCATAAAACAAGGTTTTTAATTTAGTATAACGCATTAATTTGGCTTCAAATCAAAACCAAAGTTAAACTTTTTTTTTTAATCCGGCAATAACTTGTATTATTATTTTACCCGCCGAAATAAAAATAGCGAGACTTTCCCCTGGTTCATTCATTCAACCAAATTCCCTATTCTTTCCGATAAAATCGGACTATAAAACCGCCTTTTTCACGAAACCGATCGCAAAATACGGGGTCTTCTTTCGGACAAAAATAATTCATTATTCGAAACGGACAACAAAAATATGCATTTTTGTCATCAAAAAAATACGGCCGGACACCGATCGGTGTCCGGCCGTACATGAAATCCCGCCGAAACGATTAATCGTTCAGCGAAAAACGTTTGTAAGCGACGACCGTAGCCTGCGGATCGTCCTGTTTGATATAGGCGCCCACCGACAACTTGTTGTTCTTCACCAGCGGCTGGCTCAACAACGTATTTTCGGTCAGGAACTTATTCACCTTTCCTTCGGCGATCTTATCCAACATGGCCTCGGGCTTTCCGTCCAGACGGGCCTGTTCGCGGCCGATCGAACGTTCGTGCTCGATCACCGCCGGATCGCAATCCTCCCGGCTGATCGAAATCGGAGCCATAGCCGCAGCCTGCATGGCAACGTCCTTGGCGACTTCCATCCCGATCTCCTTGTTGAACCCGATCAACGTACCCAGCTTGTGGTTCGTATGAATGTAGGTTACGCACATCGGAGCTTCGATCTTCGCGTAGAAAACCAGTTCCACCTTCTCGCCGGTCTGGCCCGATTTCTCGGTCACTTTGTCGGCAACGGTGCGTCCGTCGGCAGCCACGGCGTTCAGCGCCTCCAGATCGGCGGCATCGGCGGCAATGGCTATATCCAGTATTTCATTGGCGGTCGCCGAAAACTCGGAGTTCTTCGCCACGAAGTCGGTCTCACAGGCAAGGCAAAGCATATACCCTTTCTGACCCACGATTTTGGAAACGACCACCCCCTCGGTAGCCGAACGGTCGGCGCGCTTGGCGGCAACCAACTTTCCACGCTCGCGGATAATATCCTGCGCTTTGTCGTAATCGCCATCGGCTTCGATCAATGCCTTTTTGCAGTCCATCATACCTGCACCGGTCATTTTACGAAGTTTGGCGACATCAGCAGCTTTTATTTCCATGATCTTCTGTTTTTATTAAAATGTCATTACTCGGCGGCGGCCTCTTCGGCAGGAGCTTCCGCAGCTCCGCTTTCGGCAGCGACTTCTTCGGCTGGAACTTCCGCTTTCGCAGCTTCGGCTCTGGCTACTTTCCGGATACGCGGCTTAGCCTCTTTTTCCTCTTTTTTCGGAGCCTCGGCAGCCTCTTTTTCCTTTTCCAGCTTGCGTTCGGTCAGCCCCTCTGCAATGGCGCCGACAACGGCATCCAGCACTACGGCAATGGATTTGGTCGCGTCGTCGTTGGCGGGAATCACATAATCGATATCTGTCGGATCACAACAAGTATCAACCATTGCAAATACGGGGATGTTCAAACGTTTCGCCTCTTTCACGGCATTGGCTTCCTTCTGGATGTCGACCACGAAAATAGCCGCCGGAAGACGGGTCAGATCGGCGATCGAACCGAGGTTCTTTTCGAGTTTGGCGCGCTGACGGC
>OOAO01002462.1_pt1 | contig 12270 bp, 9 predicted proteins | sample 1671821 | NCBI WGS metagenome assembly OOAO01 (sample SAMN06348196, study PRJEB24527) | human gut metagenome | biome: human gut; feature: ankylosing spondylitis patient; material: feces | host: Homo sapiens | place: China | collected 2015-10 | reverse complement strand
GGATAACCACTTTTTCCTGTAGATTTAATAAAATCTAATCTATTGTTTTGGGCAGTTATATACATATTTACACTTATAAACGTACAGTCAGGGTAACATATATAAACACTTCTATTTATATTCTAAAACATCCCAAATAGGTGACAAAAAACAGAAGAAAATTTACCAAACAGGGTGAAGACAGGCAATACAAACGTTACATCTCCTATTCATAGCCTATTCACTCCTTATTCCCGACGTTGTTGTATAGGAGGTGAATCGGAGATGAATAAGGGTTAATCCCTATCCTGAGAGGTTCCAGACCTGCAAATCACCTGCAATAGGTGGCATGAATAGTGGCCGCCCCGACAAGCCGAATAGTCAGAAAAGACAGCAAAAAACAAGAAATAGAATTTTTGAAATCTTCAAAATAGCGTTTTCCGGCCTCCCTCATGGTTTTAAGTGCCGCTTTATTCACCGCCCCGAAAAGACAGGCTTCCAAAGAAGCCGATGATAACTACGGAATAAAATGCCCGTCGCTTCTTCGTCGCCTTTCGCCAATAAACGGATAATATTTTTTTCCTGTTCTTCTGCCATCGGTCCGTTTATTCTACCTCCAACCGTCTGTCTTTCGGATATTTCACCTTATAGCGCAGGATAAGATCGCGCTGTTCGCCGGGTTGCAAGATCAGCGGCCAGGTAACGATACCGGTATCGCCGTCCACTTTGCCACCGCTCACCTCTTCGGCAGTCACGGTAATACTGCTGTTGGCGGAGACGGGCAACTGATCGTAAAGAGTCAGATCAACCGCCTGCGGACGATTATTCCGAACGGATATTTTCCAACCTATCGTCTGTGTCTGCATAGCTCCCATCAGTTTCCGCGAGGTATATTCATGCTCTTTCGTGCGCTGTACGGCAATCTGCCGGTCGCGTCCGAGAGAAAACGAAAGCGTATCCCCGGCCGTATTCACATCGAGCACCGATTTGCCGATGAACGTGCCTTCGAAATAGATGTTAGCTTCTCCCTCCAACAGGTTAAGCTTACTCCAATCGGTAACCTGTGCCATCAGAAAGGCATCTTTATCGATTTTCGGAGTACACCGGTAGACATAAGAGACCGGCAGTTCATAGCGGCCTATCTCTGCCACAATAGGCTTATTGTCCGATAAAACCGTATAGGGCATCTTAATCCCGAACTCATAACCTGTCGGTTGCCGGGTTTGTTCTACTTCAATCGGTATGCTCCCCGCCTCTTCTTCGGCAACTACCTCTTCCACAGGCGCGGTAGACATAAGAGCCAGAGTGTTTTTCCGGGCTTTCCGGGGAGAGCCATGACCGGCAACCACCACTTCCTCCAAACTTTGCGTATCGGGATCCAAGACAACATGCAACGTATTGCTACGCACATCAACCGTCCGCGAAGTATAGCCGATATACGCAAATTCCAACCGGTGTTGTCCCTCGGGCATCGTCAACGAATAACGGCCGTCGACATCCGTAGCGCAACCGATAGTAGTACCCGGAATTTTAACCGTAGCTCCGATCAAGGGTTCATGGGTAGTGGCATCCGAAACAATACCCGATACGTTATTTCCATTCATTTCATCGCGATAGACCGGTGCCGCCCATCCATAATTCAGCCGATAAGGCAACAGCCGGGGAGCCACATTCCCCGTTGAGGGACTGGAGGAAGAGAGCGACAAAGCGACATTTTTCCATGCTTCGCCCGTATGTTGAAAGATATTCGCTTTATAAGTAATGGAAAGTGGTTCGGTCAGACTCTCCGAACGAATGTCGTAGGAAGGAAACCAACCGGCATTTTTAACATAATAGCTCAAGGTAAAGGTTACGGTACAGGCAGCCGGAGCATGAATACCCACCAGGATTTCCCCGGTACGTTTCAAGTCCTTCCCTTTCACCTGGGCCAATTCCCGGGACACCTGCCGATGCCGCCCGGACAGTTCTTCCAGCTGCCCGCCAATAGTCAATTCTTCGGCAGTGAGCGCTTTCATCCGTTCGGTGAAATAAGCGGTCGCTTCCCGGACAGTCGCCATAGTCAACGCATTGCTTTTACCACCTATCGTACAATTGTTTTTCAATACCTCCTGCCCCGCCTTCACGACAGCAAGAGCCGCTTTCCGTTCTTCCTGTTGTTTTTCTATTTTTTTCAAAGTCTGCTGCAACTGCTCCTGCTTACGCCCTACCGCCACACTGTCCAGGAAATTATATTGCAGATTCACATTCGTGATCGTCAGTTTTCCCTTCGCACTCACCTGCATACTCCGGGCATCGAGATAAGGTGAAAGACCGGTAAACAGTAAAGCCGAATTGCCAGCCGGGATGTCCACCCGTTTAGTACGGGTTACCTGTGCTCCGTCGATAAACAGCATGACTTTCTCTGCCACCGTTTCCACTTTGCGCTGCGCCGTCGACACCGTGGTCACTATACACAGACAAAGAACCAGCCCTACATAATTCCTGAACTTTTCCATAATCCCAATTAAAATAAGGTATCTATAATTCCTCTGACCTTTGTTTCAGTATACAAATATAGTGAAAGGTGAGAGCAAAAACAACAAACTGGTTTGATTGATTTTACCGAACCGAAAACAACAGGAGCCATGATAATACAAAACGGCCGCCGGAACCCCGGCAGCCGTTTCTTTATCATCGGATAATATTTTTACTTCCTGGCCAGTTGAAGCAAAATTTCCATGACCTGGATAGCGCTCTTCGATACTTTCGTACCGGGTCCGAATACGGCAATTGCACCGGCATCGAACAGGAATTGATAATCCTGGTGAGGAATTACACCACCCACATATACGAGGATGTCTTCCCGGCCTAATTTTTTCAATTCGGCGATAACGGCGGGTACCAGCGTTTTGTGTCCGGCAGCCAGAGAAGAAACACCAACGACATGCACGTCGTTTTCAACAGCTTGTTTAGCCGTTTCTTCCGGTGTCTGGAACAAAGGTCCCATATCGACATCGAAGCCCATATCGGCATAACCGGTGGCAACCACTTTGGCTCCCCGGTCGTGACCGTCCTGGCCCATTTTAGCGATCATGATACGTGGACGACGTCCGGTCAGTTCGGCAAACTCATCGGTCATTGCCTTTGCTTTCTCGAAGTCGGCATCTTCGCCGGCAACACTTGAATATACTCCACTCACGGTTCTGATAACAGCTTTATAACGTCCGACAACTTTTTCACATGCATAGGAGATTTCTCCCAGAGAAGCGCGTTTCTTAGCAGCATCTACAGCCAATTCCAGCAAATTACCTTCGCCGGTTTCGACACATTTGGTGATGGCATCCAGAGCAGCGTCTACTTCAGCCTGATTACGTTCGGCTTTCAGTTTTTTCAGACGGGCGATCTGAGCTTCACGAACTGCAGTATTATCAATTTCAAGAATATCGATCGGATCCTCTTTGTCTAAACGGTATTTATTCACTCCTACAATTGTCTGTTCGCCACTATCGATACGGGCCTGTGTACGGGCAGCAGCTTCTTCGATACGGAGTTTTGGCAAACCGGATTCTATAGCCGCAGCCATACCTCCCAGTTTCTCAATTTCCTGAATATGTTCCCAAGCCTTATGTACCAATTCGTTGGTCAGGTTTTCTACATAGTAAGAACCGGCCCATGGGTCGACTGCCTTACAAATGGTAGATTCTTCCTGGATATAAATCTGAGTATTACGGGCAATACGGGCGGAAAAGTCGGTCGGCAATGCAATAGCCTCATCCAATGCATTGGTATGCAATGACTGTGTATGTCCCAGAGCAGCTCCCATAGCCTCGATACAGGTACGTCCTACGTTATTGAACGGATCCTGTTCGGTCAGTGACCAACCGGAAGTCTGGGAGTGTGTACGCAGAGCCAGGGATTTCGGATTTTTCGGATTGAATTGTTTGACAATCTTAGCCCACAACAGACGACCGGCACGCATTTTAGCGATTTCCATAAAATGGTTGGTTCCGATAGCCCAGAAGAAGGACAGACGCGGAGCGAAAGCATCAATATCCATTCCGGCGTTTACTCCGGCACGCAGATATTCCAAACCGTCGGCCAGGGTATATGCCAACTCGATATCGGCGGTAGCACCTGCTTCCTGCATGTGATAACCGGAGATAGAGATAGAGTTGAACTTCGGCATATTCTTGGACGTATATTCGAAGATATCGGCGATGATCTTCATCGAGAATTTCGGCGGGTAAATATAGGTATTACGCACCATAAATTCTTTCAGGATATCGTTCTGAATGGTTCCGGACAGCTGCTCCAGGGTAGCCCCTTGTTCCAATCCGGCAACAATATAGAAAGCCAGGACCGGAAGCACGGCACCGTTCATGGTCATAGATACGGACATCTTATCCAAAGGGATCTGATCGAACAGGATCTTCATGTCCAGGATAGAGTCGACAGCCACACCGGCTTTACCGACATCCCCGATTACACGCGGGTGGTCGGAGTCGTATCCACGGTGGGTAGCCAGGTCGAATGCCACAGACAAACCTTTCTGTCCGGCAGCCAGGTTACGACGATAGAAAGCATTCGACTCTTCAGCGGTAGAGAATCCGGCATACTGACGGATCGTCCAGGGACGCAAAGGGTACATGGCAGAATACGGTCCACGGAGATAAGGCGGAATTCCGGCAACATAATCCAAATGTTCCATACCTTTCAAATCATCGGCAGTATATACCGGTTTCACCGGAATCAACTCAGGGGTCGTCCAGTTTTTAGCGATGTGGTTGGCTTTTTCCCATTCAGCGGCGCTCATGGAAGCCTTTTCAGACGCTTTAATATTTATATCTTTAAAATTCGGTTTCATGTTTCAATAGTTAAAAAGTTACAGAGTTACCCGTTACTTTATTTAATACCTAATTTTACCTGGTAGCCTTTCAGTTCTTCCAGTACATTGTTCTTCACGTGGATATAGTTCAGCAATCCTTTTGCTTCCAGTTCGGGACGGCTTTCTGGATTACCCGCAACTACAACGATAGCTTTATCTTTCAGTTTTTCGAAAGCTTCGGGTGCAAATCCGGCATATTCATCGTCGGAGCTACACAGCACAACGATAGCGGCTTTATTGTCCAGACACGCCTGAACCCCTTCATCGACCGTCTTGAAGCCATTGTTGTCTTTTACTTCAAATCCGGCACAAGCGAAGAAGTTACATGCAAACTGAGCCCGTGCTTTACGCATAGCCAGATTACCCATCGGAAACATATAGACAACCGGACGACCGTTTTTAGCCGAGAAAGCATCGGTTTTCAGGCGCATCGCCTCGAATGCAGCCGGTCCGCGGTAAGGTTTCAGGGTTTCGATTTCAGCGCCTTCGGCAGTTTCGTCTTCGGGTTCGAAGATGCAGGCACACAGCTGACGATCGATCTTTTCGTTGAAGTTAGGGAACTGGTTAACACCCACAAAGTTTTCTTTACGCTGAGCGATAGCCAGGTCACGAGCCTGGGCGGTAGCTTTCACAGCAGCCTGAACAAACCCTTTCTTCAATGCTTCGATATATCCTCCCTGTTCCTGAGTTTCCAGGAATAATTTCCAGGCAGCTTCAGCAATATTCTGGGTCAGTTCCTCGATATAATATGAACCGCCGGCAACATCGACGATCTTGGCAAAGTGCGACTCTTCTTTCAGCAACAACTGCTGGTTGCGGGCAACACGTTCCGCCACGTCGGAGGGATGACATTCGAAGGTATCGTCGAACGGATGAACGGTGAACGAATCGACACCGCCCAATACGGCCGACATCGTTTCGGTCTGAGTACGCAGCATATTTACGTTCGGATCGTATACGGTTTTATTCCATTCAGAAGTTTCTGCATGGATATTCATCTTACATTTGCAATCGCAAGACGGATTGTAGGCTTTCACGATGTGAGCCCACAAGTAACGGGCAGCCCGCAATTTAGCGATCTCCATGAAATACTTGGAACCGGTAGCGAAGTGGAAACGGATTTTCGGAGCCACTTCATCGATCTTCATTCCAGCATCCGTCAGTTTGTCCAGATATTCAACACCGGCAGCCAGTGAGAATCCCAACTCCTGAACGATAGAAGATCCTGAGTTATTGAAAACATATCCACCTACTTCAATGGTCTTGAAGTTTTTGTAGGCAGCCATTTTTTCAAGATTTACTTTTACGTTTTCGAAAGGTTTGTCGCAACAGTTCTTTCCTTTCCGGGTGAGAGCGGTCAACGGATCGACATTGATTCCCCCCTGTATTTTTTCAGGTGCAATACCTCTTTCTTCCACAACAGCCTTAAATGCATCCAGGATACTTCCTTTTTTACATCCGGCGACAAAGTTGATTTCCACACATTCCAGGCAGATGTCTTTCAGGAGGACTTCCATATCTGCTTTGGTAAATTCCTGGCATCCATTCAGTACAAAACCCAGTGAGTTGACACCGCGATTCAATACATCCAATGCTTTTTTATTTGCTTCAGCCAGATCTTCCACAACGATATCCTGACGTACATACCAATCGTTGTTATCTTTTTTGTTACCTCTCACAAACGGGAATTCGCCGGGTAGACAATCCAGATTTTTCAGATCCTGCATATTCTCCAACCGGTACATCGGCTGAACATTAAAACCCTCATTGGTTCTCCATACAAGCTTTTTATTGAAATCGGCCCCTTTCAGGTCGACAGTGACTTTGTCGATCCACTCTTGCATTGTGTTCGGCGCAAACTCACTGAAAAGCTTACAATTTTCTTTTTCTGCCATAATTTATATATTTAACTGTAACTGTTTGTTTGAAAAAACGAACAAATTTAACCCTTTCAAAGGATTAAAAAAATTATTTAGTGCCTTTTTTCCGTATTTAGAACGTTTGTACCCCCGTCACTTTTATCCTTCCTCATTCAGGCGCCGATAAATACGTACGGTTCCGGCTTCTTCCGGATTACCGTTATCCCATATCTTTATCCGCAATTCATTTTGATCTACCGATTGCCATTCCCCGATCCCCAATTCATTTTGCCGGGTATCCAACTCTTCGCTAATCAGCTTATCGCCTTCTTTTTTCATCCGGAAACGTGTAACTCCACACCACAACTCATTTCCAAGCGTATCTTTCACGGAATAAAAACACAGGTTATAAATTCCGGCAGTCACCTCCATCTCATAATACAACTGATTCGCTTCGTATCTCCACCGACCGACGAAAGGAGCCGCCAACCCGGGGAAATCACTGCAGATAGAAAAGAGGGTGTCCAAAAAGTATTTGGCACCCTCGATTTATTCGTATCCCTATTGGAGACTGAAATCAAATATCCGATTCTACAAGGGGGTATTTTGCCTTTTTGGACACCCTCTTTTATTGAAAATCCAGAAAGTAAACTAAAACCGTCCGGTCTAACCGGATGCTCTATGCTGTAGAAGAACGACGGTAGCTTTCGGGGGAACTACCCGAAACACGACTGAAATATTTGGAAAAAAGTGATTGTTCATTAAACCCTAATTCGTAGGCTATTTCCTTAATGGCCATTGGTGAATTACGCAACAGAATCTGTGCTTCGAGCACAATGTATTCCTCTATCCACCGTGCGGCACTGCGTCCGCTCACCAGTCGGATTACAGTAGTAAGATGGCGGGGTGTCAGTGAAAGTTCGCCGGCATAAAATGATACGCGCCGTTGCTTACGGTAATGGGTGTGTAGCAAATCGAGGAAATCATAAAAGATCTTCTCACTGTGCGACGCGGGAGTGGCAGTGTCTTCCAGCCGCCGACAGATATTACGTACTTGACAGAACATACCCAGGATGAGCGGATAAAGAGTATCTGCGGAATCTCTCAAACCAGGAGCATCGGCGCAAAGACATAGGAGCTCGTAGAAGCGAGTCAACCGCCCGTGCTCATCATCATTGACGGCAATGAAAGCATCACGTATCGCAATCTTTCCCAAGGTACGTTCTGCTAAAACAAGCTGCCTCCAAAAAGATTTGGAAAGCAACAGCCCCACACATCGGAAGCCGGGGCTACGACTTACAATACGACAGGCACAGGGGGCGATGAAACACAACAGGTGTTCACGGTTGAAGCGATAGGACTGTAAGTTGATATCCAATTGCATTTCTCCATCCAGACACAAAAAAAGACAGGGTATGTCTATCTTTACCGTGTGTGCCGAAAAGGTCATTTTCGCGCCAAATCACGAAAGGAGTCACCTCTTTACCCAACTGCAAACGTTGAAGTAATTTATCGAATGTAAATATAGGCTGAATCATACAAATAAACATGCAAATAGGGTCAATAAACTATTTAATCCTCAATAATCGTACGAATATACAAATGAAATACAGAAAAGCACATTTACAAGCGTGAAAAATCTCCGTTACTTTGTATCGAAATCAAATCAGATGACAATGAACAAAAAGTTATTGACTATGGCGCTCTCACTGACGGTTATTCCGTCAGTTCTTTTGGCGCAGAAATCGGCTACGGAACACACTATCCGTGCCAACGAAGCTGTAAAGACGGAACTGAATTTCAACGACCGTCAGGATTATGAAGATGCAAAGAAGGCAAAGTTTCTTATTCTGTGGAAGAATGGGATTTTCTGAAGAGCAATACTCCTCAGACAGCCAACCCGAGTCTGTGGAGACAGTCGCAACTCAACCGCATAAACGGACTGTTTGAAGTGATACCCGACAAACTTTACCAGGTGAGAGGATTCGACATAGCCAACATGACTTTCATCCGTTCTGACAATGGTTGGATTATCATTGACGTGACGACTACAGATGCCGCTGCCAAGGCGGGCTATGACCTCATTAAGAAGCATGTGGCAGACCTACCTGTACAAGGCGTAATTTTCACCCACCCTCATGGCGACCATTACGGAGGTATCGCTGCGGTGAAGGAGGCTTCATCTAAAAAGGATTTCGACATCATCGCTCCCAAAGGCTTCATGGCCTCGGCACAAAACGAAAACGTGCTGGCCGGAGTGGCTATGACCCGCCGTGCCACTTATATGTATGGTTTGCAATTGCAACCGGGTGAAAAAGGTACATTGGGTTGTGGTCTGGGACAGCGTATGTCAACGGGTAGCAAAGGTATCGCCCGCCCTACCATTGAAATAGCAAACACCGGAGAGAAACATACCATTGACGGCGTGGAGATGGAGTTTGTCTATGTACTTGACACAGAAGCTCCCGTGGAAATCATGATTTGGCTTCCGCAATTGAAAGCCTTCTGTACGGCAGAAGATATGACGCACAACATGCATAATCTGCAAACGTTGCGTGGTGCGAAAGTGCGCAACGGACTGCTGTGGAGTAAGGCGGTGGATACGGCTATCGAACGTTACGGAGACCAGGTGGAGGTGTCATTCTCCACCCATCACTGGCCCACTTGGGGCAATGAACGCATCGTGAACTACTGGGAAGCTCAACGTGATATGTATCGCTATCTGCACGACCAGACCCTGCATTTGGCTAACCGTGGGCTGACTCCTGATGAAATTGCCGAAGAGATGAAACTCCCCGCTTCGCTGGCATCGCAGTTCAACTGCCGTGGCTACTACGGTACGCTGAGCCACAACGTCAAGGCGCAGTATGACCTTTACTTCGGCTGGTTCGATGGCAATCCGGCACATCTTAACCCGCTGCCCCCTTCGGAATTGGGTGCCAAGTATGTAGAAGCTATAGGTGGTGCAGATAAAGTGCTCGAAGTGGCCAAGGCCTCGTATGCCAAAGGTGAATACCGCTGGGTAGCTACGCTACTGGATAATCTCGTTTTTGCCGAACCCGAAAACAAAGAAGCACGCCAGTTGTTGGCCGACACATATTCCCAATTAGGCTATCAGGCGGAAAGCGGTCCGTGGCGTAACTTCTACTTGACTGGGGCTCAAGATTTATTCAAGAAGAATGTGCCTTACACATCAAAACTCATCAATGACGGTGTATTGTCCCAGATGGATATGGGCACTTTGCTCGACTACTGCGCCATCCAGTTGAACGGGGAGAAAGCTGGCGGAAAGGAAGCTGTTATCAACATTAACTTCACAGATACGAAAGAGAAGGTGATGCTGATGCTCAATAATGGGGTGTTGAATCACCGCCTTGGCAGCCAGGATAAAAAAGCTGACCTGACCATGGAGATTGCGAAAATGGATTTCGTCAAACTGTTCTTCGGCAGAACGGATTTACAAACTTTGCATAAGACGAACAAGGTGAAAACTACCGGAGACACCAAAGCTATAGATATTATCCGTAGTGCCTGCGAACCGGCAGATCCTAACTTCAACATTGTGTTGCCGTAAACAGGAACAATATATTGATTTTTAACATGGCGGGTACATAGATGTGTATCCGCCTTTTTCGTATCATCGCATGTGACTAAGTTTGCATCAGCAGACATAGCAAATTTGTTCTCCTGTCTCCTCCCTCAAAATGATCAAAAGCCACTAATAGAAGGATCTGGTACAAAACTATGTACTTCTTTCGATTTCAAACACTTTGCATTATTTTCTCCAAAGCCATCTGTATGTGAGCGAGTTTTCGTATATTTGTTCTCTAATTGATGATTATAACTGAAGATAAAGTTCCTGCCGTCGATTGAATTTATTATTGGGTCGGTGAGAATGGGGAATACGATTTTATTTATACTAAGCTAAACGAACAAATTCGTTTGTTTTTCGTTTTGCTATCGAACTGTGTTTTATTATGGTCGAGATAAAAAAAGGGCATCTGTTGAAAGCTGTACTCTTCGATATGGACGGCGTATTATTCGATTCGATGAAGAATCATACGTTAGCTTGGTATAGAGCTTTGTCTTCCCGGAAGATCCCTTGTGAAAGAGATGAATTTTATCAATATGAGGGAGCTACAGCCGAATGGACAATTAATTTGATTTTTGAGCGGACCTATCATCGGCAAGCGACTAAACAGGAGATTGAAGAACTATATACCTTAAAAAGTAAATATTTTAATGAGTTGCCTGAGGCCAGGCCTATGCCAGGGGCCAAAGAGGTTTTGAAGATCGTCCGGGAGCACGGTTTATTGCCCGTTGTCGTTACCGGTTCCGGTCAACAATCGTTGTTGAAACGGTTGACCGAAGAATATGCCGGTTTTGTCAATGCTTCGACTTTGGTGACCGCTTTCGATGTCGAGCATGGTAAACCCCATCCGGAACCTTACCTGAAAGGCCTGCAAAAAGCACATGCTATGCCCGACGAAGCTTTCATTATAGAAAATGCCCCTTTGGGGGTAAAAGCCGGTGTAGCGGCTGGAGTTTTCACTATCGCCGTAAATACAGGGCCTATTCCTGAAAAACAATTGCAAGAGGCCGGAGCCGACTTGATCTATCCGGATATGTCGGCTTTACAAAAGTATTTGCCGCAACTACTGGCCGAACCTCATAACCGGGCCTGAATTTTCCGGGTTGTTAATCTATCGTATATCCAGAGAAATAGGTTTGAACAAAGCCCTATTGCCAATATAACCACCCATATCCCGGAAGGATTGTATTTCTCCTACAATAAATGAGTTAATTCTTGACCCGATAACTGGAGTTGCCGGGCTACTTCTTCAAAATAAGCATTGTTCGAGAGCTGATCCGATAGTTGTAAGCCCTTCTCTGCTACTAGTTTCCGCACCATAACTACTTTATCCAACATTTGCTGATAGACGCCTCCGGAAATAATACCGGCGAACACATTCCCTAGAAACACCGGTATAAAAGAATATCCCATATACAAAGCTTTTTTATCAGAAGAGGCTATCCGTCCGATGTATTCGGTGATTTTGGGAGAACCAGCCATTTCACCCAACGAAAAGATCAGGATGGCTACCAGGGTAAATAATACATTTTGTGAGCATAGGGTAAGAGCCATACCGATGGAGCAGACGGTGCAACCCGATATCATCGATTTCAGCGACTTCAAACGCATGACGAGGCTGGATACGGCAATCTGGAGAAGAATAATATACATCGCGTCCAGATTGGTAACAAATTCTGCATCCATGACTCCGGGAACCGGACTGTAATTGTTGCTGATAATCTGCCGAACCGCATCCTATATTATGAAAATATAGCGAAAATAACCATGCTACTTCGCCTATATCCCCTCTTTATCTCCCTATTACATTCCAAATTATAATTCCTATAAAAACAAGAGTGCGACTCAAAAGTCTGAATCGCCCTTATTATTCGTACTCTTAGTGGAGACTTTTTCCAAATATTCAATTCGTAAGAAAGAGAATTTCTTTTTGAGTCGCACTCTTGTTTAGGTTATAATAATATCAATTTGACGAA
>OOAO01002461.1_pt1 | contig 12270 bp, 9 predicted proteins | sample 1671821 | NCBI WGS metagenome assembly OOAO01 (sample SAMN06348196, study PRJEB24527) | human gut metagenome | biome: human gut; feature: ankylosing spondylitis patient; material: feces | host: Homo sapiens | place: China | collected 2015-10 | reverse complement strand
TTGAGACCTACATTATCAAAGGTGAACGCGGATCAGGTAAAATCTGCTTGAATGGTGCTGCTGCCCGGAAAGTACAACCGGACGACATTGTGATTATTATGTCGTATGCGTTGATGGATTTTGAGGAAGCAAAGACATTTAAACCAACGGTGATTTTTCCGGATCCAATTACAAACAGTGTGGTGAAGTAAGAAACCGTTCAACCGAAGAATATAAAAAATCCCTGCTAATATCAGAATATTAGCAGGGATTTTTTTATTGGGTAGATCCGTGTTGATGTTACTTTCTGCCCAAAGAGTCTATTTGCGGTCGGTAAGCAATTGGTTGTGAGATCACGAACCGTAGATTACTTACCAACGCAGATTTCCGATTCTTTATTTAGAGCTTAACTGTTCGTTCATCGCTGCTGCAGCACGGCGTCCGTCTCCCATGGCAAGGATTACGGTAGCCCCTCCGCGTACAATGTCTCCTCCTGCATAAATGGTAGGGATAGACGATTGCATCTGGTCATTAACGGTAATCGTACCTTTACGTCCCAATTCCAGACCTTTGATAGAGCTGGGAACAATGGGATTGGGTGACACGCCTACGCTGACAATGGCAAGATCGATGTCGATGGTTTCTGTCGCTCCTTGAATGGGCACCGGACTGCGTCGCCCTGAAGCATCCGGTTCACCCAGTTCCATTTTCTGTAAAACCACTTGTTTCACACGTCCTTGCTCATCAGCCAGATATTCGATCGGGTTGTGCAGGGTCAGGAATTCTATCCCTTCTTCTTTAGCATGCTTCACCTCTTCCAGACGTGCCGGCATTTCTTCTTCCGAACGACGGTAGATAATCATGGCACGTTCTGCTCCCAGGCGTTTGGCTGTACGGACAGAGTCCATAGCGGTGTTGCCACCCCCAATTACAGCAACGTTCTTACCGAAAGCTACCGGAGTATCGGAATCGGGACTGGCCGCATCCATCAGGTTTACGCGAGTCAGATATTCATTAGAAGACATAATATTGATAGAATTTTCTCCCGGTATATTCATGAAGTTAGGGAGTCCGGCACCGGAAGCCACAAAAATGCCTTTGAAGCCTTCTTCCTCCAATTGTTCCACGCCGATTGTTTTTCCTACGATGCAATCCTTGATGAAAGTAACCCCCATTTTGGCAAGATTCTCAATTTCAACGTCTACAATCTTGTTGGGCAGACGGAATTCAGGAATACCGTATTTAAGTACACCGCCGATTTCGTGCAGCGCTTCGAATACAGTTACATCATATCCGTATTTGGCCATATCCCCGGCGAATGACAGTCCGGCAGGACCTGAACCGATGACAGCTACTTTGATACCGTTCTTCTCACCAATTTCCGGAACAGAGATTTGTCCGCTTTCGCGTTCGTAGTCGGCGGCAAACCGTTCGAGATGACCGATGGCTACAGCTTCTTTACCCATTTTCAAATGGATGCACTTTGACTCACATTGTTTTTCTTGTGGACATACACGGCCACATACGGCAGGCAGGGCACTGGTTTCTTTCAGTGTCTTAGCCGCTTCAAGAATTTCTCCACGTTCGATGTTCTTGATGAAACGGGGAATATCGATACCTACCGGACAACCGGTCATACAACCTGGATTGGCACAATCCAGACAACGTTGTGCTTCTGTGACTGCCTGTTCTTTAGTTAATCCCTGGTTAACTTCCTCTTTGCGGCTGTGTGAACGATACTCCGGATCGAGTTCATTCATTTTGCAGCGTTCGATGTTTGCACGGTCTTTTGCTTTTATTGCTTTACGGAGTTCTTCGCGCCAAGGAGCGGTACGTCCGTTTTCGTCTATGGTTTTAGTTGCTTCACATTCGTCGAGTTTGTGCAGTTCTTCGCGTTCAATGGCTTTAAAAGCGCCCATGCGTTTCAGCATTTCGTCGAAATCCACCTGATGACCGTCAAACTCCGGACCGTCTACACATACGAATTTGGTCTTTCCTCCGATGGTGATTCGGCAAGCACCACACATTCCGGTACCGTCCACCATAATTGTGTTCAACGATACTTCGGTCGGAATTTCGTATTTTTTCGTCAGCAAACAAACAAATTTCATCATGATAGCCGGGCCGATAGCAAAACATTTGTCCACTTTCTCCCGCTTGATCACTTCCTCTACTCCTTCTGTAACCAGACCTTTGCGGCCATATGATCCGTCATCGGTCATGATGATCACTTCATCCGAACTTTCGCGCATCTCTTTTTCAAGAATAATCAGTTCTTTGCTGCGTCCGGCCAATACAGTGATCACACGGTTGCCGGCTGCTTTAAGCGCTTGTACGATCGGTAGCATCGGAGCAACTCCCACACCTCCTCCGGCACATACAACGGTTCCGAAGTTTTCAATGTGCGTAGCCTGTCCCAGCGGGCCTACTACGTCAGTGATATAGTCTCCTTCGTTTAGTTCGCAAAGGCGGGTAGAAGAGAGTCCTACCTCCTGAACAACCAGTGTGATGGTTCCTGCCTTCGGGTCGGCGGCTGCAATGGTCAGTGGCATACGTTCTCCCTTTTCACCGACACGCACAATCACGAAATGACCAGCCTTGCGTGATTTTGCTATCAACGGAGCTTCAATTACAAGTTTGAATACTTTCTCCGAGAAATGTTCTTTGCTAATGATTTTGTTCATTATCTAATTAATTTGTTGGATTTATTACGTAATTGCTATCAGAATGTTCTTAGTGTGCAAAGATACTGCTAATTTGTAAATAACAAAAGAAAAGCCATCCTTTTGAAGGGATGGCTTTGTCCTCAAGGTGAGTATATTTGTTTATTTTGTTCTGATTTTATACCCCGCCATTCCATAATAGAGGATAAAGAGGAAGCAGGGGAGGCAGATCCAGTAAGCATTTTGTGCTCCTGCTATATCTTTGATATATCCGAACAGGGTAGGAATGACAGCACCGCCGGCCATAGCCATTATCAACAAAGAAGAACCGGCCTTGGTGAATTTGCCTAAGTCTGCCATGGCGAGCGGCCAAAGTGCAGGCCACATCAGTGAACATCCCAATGCTATGAATGCTATGAAGTAGATCGAGATATCAGCCGGAGTCAATACTACCAGGATAGAACCTGCAATGGCAAGAATGGAACAGATTTTCAATGCTGTAGCCTGATTGAGGTATTTAGGTATGAAAATGATGCCGCAGATATATCCGATTACAATTCCGATTGGAGCAATCCAGGCATAAGCTGCTGCGTTTTCCAGATGCAGGCTGTTGGCGTAGTCAACAAGAGTACCCAATGAAACCGTTTCTACACCTACGTAGAGGAAGAGTGCAAGACATCCCAACAGCAGATGCGGGAATTGCCATACAGACGTTTTGCCGGCTGCATACGGACAAGCCTCTGCACCACCTTCGCTGTCGTCTTCGCCGGCTGCTTTTACTTCCGGTAGTGGAGCCATCAGCGAGATGATTCCTAATAAGATGAAGGCGGCGATGATTACATAAAACGGAGTAAATAAGTCTGATACGGTAATGTCGCTGACTTCCTTACCGATCAGGAAGGCCAGGAACAATGGAGGAATCGGCCATGCTAACTTGTTGCAGATGCCCATGATGCTGATACGTTTGGCGGCACTGTCCAATGGACCGAGGATAGTGATATACGGATTGACAGATGCTTGTAAAAATGCATTTGCCGTACCGCTAACGAAAGATGCTACCAGGAAAAGTGCGAAACTTTCCTGACTGGCAGACGGAATGTACAAACCAAAAGCAATGGCAAACAACGTCAGATACCAGTGATTCAATAATTCTGTCCCTATAATACCTCCCAGATTCCCTTCATTCTTAAATTCGCTGAATACGGACGCAGTCGTTCTTCGATGGGTATATTGGAAATAAACCGTATCCATCAGGTTCATAATAATGACAATCAGATTGGTTGTCACAAAAATCCCCTTTGTAATCTTCTGATATATTACATTTTCCTTATAATGAAGCGGAATCAGCATTAGGAAAATATACAGAAGATTCGTATAAAGAATGGCAGAAGTATCAAAAAGGAATCCTCCCTCGAACATTCTCCAGATTCGTCCGGCTGAAAGATCGGAAAAAGCCTTCAAATTTTCTATCAGAAAGATGACACGACAGAGAATAAAGCACCCCATCACTAATAATAAATTAATTATGAGTGACAGGGTGGTATTATAAAGAGAACGATATTTGTTCATCGTTTACTTATTTTCTTTGATATCAACGATCAGGTTGAGTTCGTCAAGTTGAGTCTGATCAATTTCAGACGGTGCATCCAACATTACATCGCGCCCTGAGTTATTTTTGGGGAATGCGATACAGTCACGGATAGAATCCAGACCGGCGAAAAGAGACACCCAACGGTCAAGACCGTATGCCAAACCACCGTGAGGAGGTGCACCATACTTAAAGGCATTCATCAGGAAGCCAAACTGTGCCTGTGCCTTTTCCGGAGTGAATCCAAGAATCTCGAACATCTTCGCCTGTAATTTCGCATCGTGGATACGGATAGATCCGCCACCAACTTCCACACCGTTCACTACCATATCATAAGCATCTGCACGTACAGCTGCCGGATCAGTATCCAACATCGGAATATCTTCCTCTTTCGGATGAGTAAACGGATGATGCATAGCCATCAAACGACCTTCCTCCTCACTCCATTCGAACATCGGGAAGTCGATCACCCAAAGGCAAACAAACTTATTCTTATCACGCAATCCCAGTTGAGCGCCCATTTCCAGACGAAGCTCACAAAGTTGTTTACGTGTTTTCATTACATCGTCGCCAGACAGAATCAGGATCAAATCACCCGGTTTAGCACCGAATGCCTCTTTCATTTGCTGAAGCACTTCCTGCGTATAGAATTTATCCACGCTCGATTTTACAGTTCCGTCCGCTTCTACACGGGCATACACCATACCTTTTGCACCAATCTGCGGTTTCTTTACGAAGTCCGTCAGTGCATCCAGTTGTTTACGAGTATAGGTTGCAGCACCTTCAGCACAGATACCACCCACATAAGCAGCATTATCGAATACAGAGAATCCGTGACCTTTCATGATATCCATCAATTCCACGAATTTCATGCCGAAACGTAAGTCCGGTTTGTCGCTACCATAATATTTCATGGCATCCGCCCAAGACATACGCTGGAACGGTTCAGCCAGTTCCACGCCACGCAGTGTTTTGAACAAATGTTTAGCCATTCCTTCAAAAGTAGTGATAATATCTTCCTGCTCAACGAAGCTCATTTCGCAGTCAATCTGCGTAAATTCCGGCTGACGATCGGCACGCAAGTCCTCATCGCGAAAACATTTTGCAATCTGGAAGTAACGGTCGAAACCAGAAACCATCAACAACTGCTTCAATGTCTGCGGAGATTGCGGAAGTGCGTAGAACTGTCCCGGATTCATACGTGACGGCACCACAAAGTCGCGTGCACCTTCAGGAGTAGAACCGATCAAAACGGGTGTTTCCACTTCGATGAAACCTAGACTATCCAGATATTTGCGAACTTCAATTGTCATTTTATGACGCAGTTCCAAATTAGAACGGACAGCGTTACGGCGTAAATCCAAGTAACGGTATTTCATACGGATATCATCCCCCCCATCAGTGTTATCTTCAATTGTGAACGGAGGAGTCATGGCAGTATTTAGTACGTTCAATTCAGAAACAATTATTTCAACGTCTCCGGTAGGAATGTTTGCATTCTTGCTGAAACGTTCATTAACCGTTCCTGTCACTTGAATGACGAACTCACGTCCCAGTTTATTAGCACGTTCACAGAGTTCAGCATTAATTTCTTCGTTAAAGACCAACTGGGTAATTCCGTAACGGTCGCGGAGGTCGATAAAAGTCATTCCTCCCATTTTACGGCTGCGCTGTACCCATCCAGACAGCGTAACTTGCTTGTTTACATCAGAGATTCTTAGTTCTCCACATGTGTGCGTTCTGAACATATATTTTTTATTTAAACGATTATCACTCGCGTTTCTATTTTGATTGAACCAAAACTGCGCAAAAGTACGCAATAATTTGTAATTCGTTGTCAGTAATCCGTTATTTTATCAGACTTTCTTTGTCAGCTTTTTCAATATTTTCTTGTTTCTGTCTGTTATATTGTCGACGATGGCTTCATTCATCAATTTGATGCCATTCATATATTCCTGCGCTCTTTGGAGCACATTGGCAGCATCCTTTTCCGACGCTTGCGGCACCACTACGCGCAATCCCCTTTGAATCAACTCAATGTTCACATTAGCGTCCGTTTCCATGGGATCACCGTCGAAGTGCACTACTCCCGGAGTAGTGCGGCGGATGCACAACTGCTTGCAACGGAAAGTCTTGATACGGCTATTCTGATCGATTGTCTTATTGAATAACTGAAAAGCCAATGAAGGGACATCCAATACGGTGAACGGTTCGAGAATGGTCACATCCAGCAAGCCATCTGTCAGCGTAGCTTGTGGGGCGATATAAGCATTGTTTCCATATTGCGACGCGTTTCCACAGGCAATCAGGAAAGCCTTATACTTGGAAACTCCGTTTTCCGTTTCCAGTTCATACGTTTCCGGTTCATATTTAAGACTCTCTTGCAGGGTCTTTTCCAGATAAGTCAACACCCCGCGTTTACCGGCATGCGCAAACTTCAGACTAACAAAAGCATCGAATCCCACTCCGCAAGTGCAGAAAAAATCCGTCCCGTTAATCTTACCATAATCTATTACGTCCATGCAACCTTCGTTCAGCACTTCCAGCGCCCTCTTCGGTTCCATCGGTATATGCAGATGCCTCGCCAGTCCATTACCCGATCCGCAGGGAATAATTCCCAGTGCGGTATCAGTATGCACCAACGAACGAGCTATTTCATTGATTGTCCCGTCCCCACCGATAGCCACTACTATATCAGTCTTCTCTTCGGCAGCTTTAGCAGCTATTTCTACTGCATGACCGGCTCTCTCCGTATTCACTACTTCCCAAGAGTATCTCGCCTTGTCTATTTTTTCGTCCAGCAAGTTAAGAATCAATTCTTTACTTTGTGTTCCCGAAATAGGATTGACGACGAATTTTATTTTTTTCATTCTTTCGTTCATGCTATTCTTGTCGATTGTAGACGACAAAAGTAATATAAATATCTTAAATTTTAATCGATTAGAGGTTTCTAATCATACGAGAGCAACTTTTTTCTCTTAAAAAGAACAGATAAAAGCAAATTTTGTTATCTTTGCCCCCTGTTTTTAAACACTTGTTAAGATAAAAGGATGTAAGATCGTCAGCGAACGATCTGAGTATGAGTATAATAAATTATAATTCATGGGATTATTACAAGAGAAGTTAGCTAAGTACGACCTGCCACAAAAGTTTATGGCACAGGGCGTTTACCCATATTTCCGTGAGATAGAAGGAAAGCAGGGTACAGAGGTAGAAATGGGCGGGCACGAAGTGTTGATGTTCGGTTCCAATGCATACACTGGCCTTACGGGAGATGAAAGAGTGATTGAAGCAGGTATCAAAGCCATGCATAAATATGGTTCCGGTTGCGCAGGCTCGCGCTTCTTGAATGGTACGCTTGACCTGCACGTTCAGTTGGAGAAAGAACTGGCTGCCTTTGTAGGCAAAGATGAAGCGCTCTGCTTCTCAACCGGTTTTACGGTGAATTCCGGAGTTATTCCTGCTTTGACAGATCGCAATGATTATATCATTTGCGACGACCGCGACCACGCATCTATCGTAGATGGCCGTCGCCTCTCCTTCTCTCAACAACTGAAATATAAGCATAACGATATGGCGGATCTGGAAAAGCAACTTCAAAAGTGCAACCCGGATTCAGTGAAGCTCATCATAGTAGACGGTGTGTTCTCTATGGAAGGCGACTTGGCAAACTTGCCCGAAATCGTACGTTTGAAACATAAATACAACGCTACTATCATGGTAGACGAAGCTCATGGCTTAGGTGTATTCGGAAAACAAGGACGTGGTGTTTGCGACCATTTCGGTCTGACTCACGAAGTTGACTTGATTATGGGTACTTTCAGCAAATCACTGGCTTCTATCGGTGGATTCATTGCTGCTGATTCTTCTATCATCAACTGGTTACGTCACAACGCACGTACTTATATATTTAGTGCGTCCAACACTCCGGCTGCTACTGCATCTGCTCTTGAAGCTCTCCACATCATCCAAGATGAACCGGAAAGACTTAAAGCGCTGTGGGAAGCTACCAACTATGCATTGAAGCGTTTCCGTGAAGCAGGTTTTGAAATCGGTGCAACAGAATCACCTATCATCCCTCTTTATGTACGTGACACGGAAAAAACATTCATGGTCACTAAATTGGCTTTCGACGAGGGTGTATTTATCAATCCGGTTATTCCTCCGGCATGTGCACCGCAAGATACTTTGGTACGTGTGGCATTGATGGCTACTCATACAAAAGATCAAATTGACCGTGCTGTAGAAAAGTTGGTTAAAGCATTTAAAGCATTGGATATTTTATAATCTACGAGGAATATATCACTCTTATCGGGTGAATAAAATAAAAGTCTGACACAAATCAATGTGCCGGACTTTTATTTTATCTTATTCACTCTTAAGTACTTCTGCCGGATTTTGCCGGGCGGCTTTCCACACGCGCCAAATAATGCTTAGGAAAATGACAAGTCCCATTCCTATGAATATGACTGCATAGAGCCACCATTCTATCGGTGTTTGCTTTATATAATTTTCTAGCCAATGTTTCATCATGACATATCCCAACGGAAAAGCAAAGAACGATGAAAACACAAGTAAAAGTAAATATTCTCTAAAGAATAGATTCAAGATGATTCCTATATTGGCTCCATTTACCTTGCGTATAGCTATTTTTTTACGACGTTGCTGACAGGACAGAGTCGCCAATGAGAATATACCGAACACGGCAATCGCTATACATATAAAGGAGACTATGCTCAACAATTGGCACAATGTTTTCTCTGATTTCATATAAGTGTCATAAACCTCTTCCATATTAGACAAGATCAATTCCGCATTTGGATTAACTTTATCCACTTCCGCTTTTATCTTTTCAGAAACAATGTTCCAAATTCCCTCCTTCACCTTGAAAATAATGCCTCCTCTGCCTGTATTATCCGACAAAAAAACATAGCAGGGGCTACCGGGTGTATTGGGGCATTATATGAAATATTTTTAATAACCCCTTTCACTATATAATGCCTTCCTAATTTATCAATTTTCTTTCCAACCGGTTGTGTCCATCCGAAAGTTTTCACAGCAGCTTCATTTATAACAACCATATTTTTTCCATCCTTTTCATCCAGCATGCTTCCCTCCAGCACCTCAACTCCAAAGAAATCGGCATACTCTTGATTGATCGTCTCATCTTCTAGATCTATATATTACTCACTATCAGTTGTCTTTCCTTCCCACTCCTTTATCCTGAATGTTGAAAAATACATTTTGGGAATAGGTGTCTGAAAGCCACTCAAATACTTTGTAACATCGGGCATCTGTTCTAATATTTCTTTAAAAAGAACATTTTCAGAGCAATAAACAACAGCTCCCACATTATGCCGTTCTATTCCAAGTTCTTTGGTATTCAACAAGAAGTTAAGTTGCTTCATCATCACCAAAGTACAAAAAACAAAGGCTATACCAATAAACAACTGAAATAAAATGCTATATTCACAGAAGAAGTAAAGGATTACTGGGATTTGGGGAGAATTACCGGCGACTGACACGAATTCCGATGCCTGTCCGTATAAAGTATCTGTTGCAGAATTGTTTATGGACTTAAAGAAATTATTCCCGGAAGAGTATATTCATTTCGAAATGCCTACATCCGATTTATATTTATATGCAGACCGGGCACAGATAGAGCAAGTGCTTATCAACTTGTTAAAAAATGCCCGCGAAACGTGCGAGCGGAGAACGGATAAAAACATTGAGATAAAGTTTTTTCTAAAGGCAACCCAACATTCACAATATCTGATAATGGTGAGGGAATTTTGCCAGATGTTCTGGATAAGATTTTCGTTCCTTTCTTTACTACCAAAACATCCAGTTCAGGCATCGGATTGAGCCTGTGCAAACAGATCATGACTTTGCATGACGGAAGTATTAACGTAAAATCAGAAATAGGGAAAGGAAGTTGCTTTATTCTTACTATCCCTAAATAAAAATCACTGAAAGCCTCCCGAATCCTTTAATACAATGATTAGTCTGGGTAGTAGAGGAATTACTTATCCTCTACTACCCAAACTATTTGTATCAGGATTTAACTCCTTAACAGCCTCTTTGACCGCTTTATTAGTTGGCTTACGATATGCTTCCGCTTGTTGAACGGGGACAATCTCATTCACCATTCTTTCATATCCTTTTTGCTCTAACAAGTGCACTTCTTTTTCACCTGTTTCTTTTTGTTTTCTTGTTTTCATAAGGCTTTTCATTTTAAAATTCTTATTTATAAAACAGAAAACATCGAAAGATAGTTCATACTCACAGATATTTTATGTACGGGGCAACTGCTCCCCAATATACTACTATAGGCTTGTTCATTCCGGTACGGATTTGAGCTTAAACTTACATAGTGAAAAAAATATCTATCATGCTATCATTTATTTTTATATCATACTAATTATCAGCGAAATAAATATGATAGATATATTTCTAAAAGGCATCTCTCATACTTATACCACCAAAAACAGGGTATCTCTCATCAATAAAATAGTCGAATAAAGGTCGGACAGGCGTAAGATGGTTTGTTTTTGTTGCAATGAATCCGTATAAATCCGACCTGTGCTTAATAATCCCACTTTAATAGCGATAAGTTTATAGCCCACATATGTGTGACGAACAGTCTACATACGTGGGCTGTACAGTTTACAGGTACGGGCTGTACAGCCTACATATGTAGGCTATGTTTCCAATGGATTATTAAGCTGCCAAATACAGGTTATCATCCTATAAAGTGAATATCCTTGTGGCTTCATATGGGTATTTTTTCCCTGATTCTACACTAAAACGGATGCAGTATTGGTATGATAGATACCCGTTTTTTTGCGACAGAAACATGATAGATACCTGTTTGAAAAATTATCTATCATACTTATTCTTCTGATAATTAAAACAATATAAAAATAAATGATAGTATGATAGATATTTTTTTCATTATGTAGTATTTAAGTTTAAATCGTACAATTATTATTCATCTCATTTCTGTACTAGAAATGAAACAAACTTTTGAGGTGGTTGCCTTGATTTATGTACACCTTAATTCTATAATATATAAATTAACTCCTATATTTGTACTTTTATTCAACTTATCCTCTTTATAAATTATGAAAGAAAACAAATATAATAATAGCCATTTCTTCAGTCAATATTCTCAAATGTCCCGTTCGGTAGAGGGCTTGAAAGGAGCCGGAGAATGGCATGTATTGCAGAAAATGCTCCCTGATTTTGCTGGGAAAAGAGTTTTGGACTTAGGCTGTGGATTCGGCTGGCATTGCGCCTATGCAATAGAGCATGGAGCAACACGCGTTACCGGAATCGATATTTCCGAAAAGATGCTCGAAGAAGCCCGGAAAAGAAACTCTTCTCCACTCATTGAATATCAATGTATGGCTATCGAGGACTTTGATTTTCAGCCGGATTCTTATGATATGGTTATCAGCTCATTAACTTTCCATTACCTCGAATCTTTTATAGATATATGCCGGAAAATTAATCATTGCTTAACTCTGGGAGGTGCTTTTGTCTTTTCCGTAGAGCATCCGATATTTACAGCTTACGGCAACCAGGATTGGTATTACAACCAGGAGGGAAATCCTATCCATTGGCCGGTAGATCGTTATTTTACAGAAGGTAAACGTACGGCAGTCTTTCTGGGCGAAGAAGTGGTCAAATATCACAAAACATTGACTACCTATATAAATGGCCTCCTTCAAACCGGATTTGAGATATGCGAACTGATAGAGCCACAACCCGACGAAAAGTTGTTGGATACTATTCCGGGAATGAAAGATGAACTACGGCGTCCCATGATGCTTCTGATCTCTGCCAAGAAAAAAAGTGAGGCCGCAAAGTAATGAAATTCAAGGTATTGAAAAATAATAAATAAAAAACATTCGCTTAGCTATTGTTAATTAAAAAATACTCCCTATCTTTGCACCGCTTTTGGAAATAATAACCCCAAAGTTTTCGGGGTGTAGCGCAGTCCGGTTAGCGCACCTGCTTTGGGAGCAGGGGGTCGTG